>Ga0153986_1000069_pt1 | contig 29954 bp, 42 predicted proteins | sample TSGA070MetaG_FD_104724 | JGI IMG/M metagenome (GOLD analysis project Ga0153986, IMG submission 104724) | Attine ant fungus gardens microbial communities from Georgia, USA - TSGA070 MetaG | ecosystem: Host-associated > Fungi > Mycelium > Unclassified | place: USA: Georgia, Alexander Wildlife... | reverse complement strand
ACTCTCGAGGGACGCATTACATAGGACCATTACTCTACTAGATTTGAATCCAAAATCCCGGGTGCAACAATCCAGGGGGAGTATTGAACAAGACTGCAACATCCGAAGACTATAACATTACATCCAGACCCTATTATTCTATTGTCTCACATCAACATGTTAGCTTATCTCAGTTTCTTAATATTACCCTTTTCACTCTAGTAATGCAGACTATGATTCCCTTATATTATCCCTACTAGTGTACTCAATTTCCCTCAGTCATCTACCTTAATAGGTAACTCCTGAGGTGAGAACTACAAGCACTTACATCATATCTAGTGTACTGATCATACCCTGTAGACTTACATTTCTATAGGTAATACACAAGTTGTTTACCTTAATAGGTGACTCCTAAGACTTACATTTCTACATCCAGTTGCCCTTACACTAGGTGTATTAGTATAAGTAGCTGGCATGAATTAAGCAGAGACTCTATCAAGTTCTCTTGGAACCACATCCTTGAGTAGGGTTAGGAAAGTCATCTTGACTGTCTTAGTCCTTACAATTTGCCTATGTTTGTATCTATTGCATCATAATCAAGTCATCATCTTCTACTCATGTAACTTTGGTAAACTAAATGAAATAAATAATAAATATTGACTTAGCTGTGGTGGCTGGTCAAATGTCCAAGGGAGTAGTTCATGACACATAAGGCATTAACTGAGCTATGATATCACCACAGGACTTGAGGCCAGTGGACTAGTAGAGGAAGATAAAAAGAGAAATAGCAACCAGTTACAAGAAGCATAACATGAGGCAAACACATTGCCTCCTCACAACCAGCATTAAACCCAAACTAAGGGCATAACAATATGGCCTTGGAGGGTTCTCATTGGTGTAGAGATAAAGAAACAGAAGATACTTATTTGGTCATTAGCCAATTTTGCTACTGCTAAAATGGCCCCAATGAACAACTCCTGAGAGAGACATCCAGATCCTGTCAAGATATATCATTTATTAAGATCATCCAAATCTTCCAGGTCATTGGAACACAGCCATTGTTGTAGCCCTCTGATTTGGGAAACAGTTTCTGGGCTCCAAAAATTCCAAATCAACAAGTAGCCTTCTCTTTAGTTGTTGGTTCCTCCATATGGTACCTCAAAAACCAGATCTGGGTGTTTCAATCCTTATAGTGGGACCAAACACATCCTCACCATCTCCATCTGCCAACACACTCTTGACCGTATCTTCATCTATCTCCTCTAATTGCTCAATCATGTCATCCAGAATAGCACCACCCTCCTTCTCTGGCCACAACACAAGTCCTCTCTTTACCAGGTCTGTAGTATAGGACGAATCCAATTCTAGGAAATTCTTGGACTTGGCAGGCGATGATAAATACGATGAATACCGCGTTGATCGGTTATTGAGAAATGAATACGGATTGTTTGTGGGCGGCACGACATCGAATATACGTTTTTCGGATGGCGTTGTTGGCATTGGTCTAGCGGCGTTATAACTATGTAATTGTATTGGCACATTGCCGGAGATCCGTCGAAGGACCTGTGATGGACGCCCAACATCAGAAATTTCTTCGCGCATGACTAATGTAACTCACTGATGGCATGAGAATCTCGTGTCGCTGTCGGGTTATGGATGCAGGCTTTATGAAATCATATTCAACATTGTATGCTGGAAGTGCTTTAAGCACAATCGGAGGAATTGGAGGATATTTGACGATTGAAGGTTCACTCGTGGGTCGTGTCGTTGGATTGTTATTGTGTTCATTGTTTTTATGCCTAATAAGTTGTCTCGCCGTTCGGAAGACCTGAGTGCAACCTATAATGATATTACAATTAAAAAATTAAAAAATGTGACTATCAGGAAAATTAGACGGACGGACCAGTATAAGGACATGGTAATGGGTACATTGCATGTCTTTCAATGTGTTGACAATAGTCTCTTCTTGAGACAAAAGTGTACCCACACCCTATCCATCTACATGTCCAAGAAGACTGATGAGCACGGACATAATGTTCAATCAATTCATGTGCATCGGCTCATGAAACCCCGAGAACGCACCGTTGCATCAATCCGTCTTGGTCCGTGCAAGATGTTGAGATGCTGAATAAGCGCACCAGACGAATTGAGCTTAAGTTCACAACTTTGCCATCTACAAGGAGTTTCTCTGAGAACAGCACTATTTTCGAGTAGCACTTCTTTCTCAGCATTGTCGACTATGACACAACGCGCAAAGTCGACCAGACAAGAGAAATTCAGAATAGGGCCATCAACATCCACTCCTGAAAAACATACCATAACTAGTGAAGTGCGGATTCCAGTCGAGTTCTGAATGAAAACAGATTTGATAGCAGGTACATAAACAAACCATTAAATCGAAGGTAAATTCATCTATGCACACCTTCAACCATGTCGCTCTCCTCATCATCTATGACTTTCACATCTTCGGGCGGGATACTCTTAAAGGATTGCAAACACGAGTGATTACCCAACGATTGCGACCGCAACCGACTCGGTATTCCCAGATGGCCTGGACCTTGTCTAGGTCCATCAGAACCAGCATCTTGCTTCCTCCATCTCCTAGCATAATCTGGTATTGGTGGAACCAGAACGAATGCAAGATTGACTTTGTTTGGGGTCATCGCAGTGGACTGCAGAGATGGTGATAGCAAAGAGGAAGGGACATCACCCTTGGTTTGCCTTTTGCCCTTCTCGCCTGCCGATATCATCTCTATCACTTCTACAGTTTCACCAGGAGTGGTGCCTGATGAGGTCGGAGATGGAAGGAACAAAGGTGTTCTGTTGGTGAGAGGAGACGTCGGTTGAATTTTCTCTGGGGCCTTATCCGGGGTCGGACCTATCGGGGGTTCCTTGGATCTGACATTGTTCGATCCCTCTTCTATCGGAGCTAGAGAAGTGTGTGATACGAGAACCGAAGAAGAGGCCGGAGTATCTGTTGCAGGGACTGAAGCAGCGGAAGTTTGAGGTTCGACCTGGACAACGTTCGAAGGTTGATCTGACACCCGAACTTTCTGAAGTGGTGCATGAGCAACAGGGTTTACCTCATTTTCAAGCTTAGACGAGGCCGTTCTCATGGAAGCATTGCCTTGTCGAGACATATGATGATAAGGTGTTGGACCAGACGATTGGCCAAATGGTGCGAACCGACTAATCTTGGTATGATCTGTGAGAGGTTGGCCACCGGTAAATTTTTGCACAGTGAATAACCCGTTTCCTACTCGAGCCTGAGTGAGCGATTGGGAAGACACCATGGGAGTTGCTACCGTCTGCTGGATAGTGGGTACAGTGGACTGTCCAACAGTGAGATTTGTCGGTGCCAAGTTGACCTGGTGAGACAGAACGGATGTCAAGGATCCTTGCTGAGCGGCCTTCAGTGATGAAGAGCTGTCTACTTGGGGAGGCGACCGCACGACATTGACTGGATTCACAGCAGTAGCCTCTGACGCATGGCGCTTGAACTCTGGTCCCTGGATTGTTGAGCTTTCGGGTCTCGGACGTTTCAGAGCTCGTATGATATCACGTGCAAGGTACCTTTTATTTGCTTCCTTCGGTGTTTTCATAGGTGAAGCGGGCAGACTGCTAGGAGAAGTCGACTGCGGAATGATACTTGCTGGGGCGGTAGGTGGATGTATCTTATGCATACCAGTCTTCGTAATACTATCGTTATCAGAGATCAGAGCATGTGAGGTATCCTGGATCTAAGATTTGAGAAGAATTGTTAGATTTGACCCCCACTAGCCACTCACGATAGCTGGCTGTAGAGACATATCGGTTTGGACAGACAGAGATTTAGGCTGGTTAGAGGATGACTATTAGTGATACTACCTGAGATTAGTTGTCAAAGACAAACCGCATCATCGCCCTTTCGTTGAATAGATTGTAACGCACCCGTCGAAGTCGAAGTCAAATTTGCCTCTGAAAAATGGAGTGAGATATATAATAATCAGAGGGATGACATCATACTATTATTTGCGGAAGCAAAAGGTACTTGTGCCTGGACTGCTGCTTCTATGGGTTGTTTCTGGTTTTTCCCGGTACTCGTACTCGATAAGTTCTGAGAACCTTGCCCTTGTTGCACATCAACACGAGTTGGAATCTGATTCTGGACAGAGACATGGCTCGTAGTTTTGCTTCCTTGCTGAGGCGGAAGATAATGAGAAAATTTCATGTACTGTTGTGTGTTTGCTGTTTGCTTCCCAATTTCCTTCTGTTGTCGATGCATGACCTGTTGAGCTGGCAAGGGAGCTGACTGCGCCTGACGCAATTGTTGTGGTTGGGTTTGGGCCTGGAAGAGTCTGGAATAGTTTTGTTGGGACGCCATTGGACTTATGTGATATCCGTGTGGATGTTGAGTAATGTTAGATGCAATTTGAACGGTAGGCTGAGATGGAGTTGGTACATAATGTGGAAGGGTAGGGGCGTTACGGCTCTCAGAGTATGCTGAGACATTCGAGGACTGTTGATATTGTCGATTTTGGTGGATAGGTTGCGCGAGATTTGGCACTGACTGCGAAACGTAGTTAGACTGATTCGCGTTCATTATTTGTCCCTGAACGTGCTTAAGTGAGTCATGGCGACGTAAAAAAATTCCTTTTACTTTCTGATCTGGAATCTCTTCGATATATGCAGAGCTTGCCTCCGGTTGCAGAGCAGCAACCCCAGTCGGAACCATGATGTTCATCTCAGGGATTGTCGGTCGACTATCCGTGATGCGACGCCTGGCGAATTTGACTGAGTATAGCAACAGAGGACAATAGAATTACGCACAACTCCTCCTGCTTCAGAAACATAAGCTGGAGCCTAGAGATGGATGAATGAGCGAGGACACCGACGCTCACGACCCACTCACCTAGCTTCTTCACCCTGGCGTATTCGCTCCTGCAACATGTGCTCAGCACGTTCAAGTTCTGCATGGTTCTGTAGTCCTTGTTCGTTCATGCGCTCGCAGAAATCGATGTAGGCTCGATATTCCGAAATCTGATACTTATTCCGCTCATAATCATCAGGGGCAACGAGAGGCCGTGACTGCTGGTTGTTCATCTCCCTCAGCACCGCCGACGACGCGTAAGGAAGGGATTGACTTGAGACACAAAATGAAGATGTCACCAGATCTGTGACCCACCGTGAGAACAAAGTTGTCATGTCGCTTCCTCGAGCTGCAAGTCTATGGCCATTGCGCTGTTATGCCTCTCATTCAGCTCCCCAAGGTTCAAATTATGCTGGGTTATATCGTGTATTTGACCGCAATGTCAAACGTCTGCAGCGGGACTCTGCGGCTCGCTGGGAGAGCGGCGCACGAAGCCGAGTAGTAGATTATGTGCGGGATGAGGTTGCAAATCGCATGATGGAGAGGTTTATGGTAGGTCTTGGGCTTTTAAACTTGAAGCGTTCTTTTTTTCATGGTTCCAGGATATCAAACGCAATTTCAAAACGATTGTCGATCTTGGGTCAGGACCTGGCCATTTCTCCAAACTACTTGAACCAGAGAAAGTCAAAAAATCTATCATGATTGACACCAGTGGTGCGTTAAATGGATCACACCTCTTTTTCTTACTTTCTCATTGGGTTCCAAGATGTGACTCTTAATCGCGATGAGGATGAAGAGTTCGAGAGTCAGTGAAACCTTCCATCCGTCCTGGCCTCAAACAACTTATCTGTGGTTTGTAGTCCAAATTGAGCGTAGACAAGGCGACGAAGAAAACCTTCTTCAGATCATCTCCCCAAACTCCCAGGAGGCAGTGGTCTCTTGTTTGAGTTTGCACTGGGTAAATGACCTTCCAGGTCGGTTAGCTTTTGTGGCTCTGTCTTCAAAACTCATGTTAACCAGGTACACTTGTTCAGATAAGAGAAGCACTTCAGCCAGATGGCCTATTTCTAGGAGCTATGTTTGGAGGGGACACGTTGTTTGAATTAAGGTAATCAGTGGTATCACTCATCACTATTCTCACTCACTCTACCATAGAACTGCCCTTCAGCTAGGAGAACTTGAGCGAGAAGGAGGTATCTCGCCCCGTATCTCGCCCATGGTCGGTCAGGCAGTTCGTTGACCGCATAGACTGTATCACTCAGAATTGTGGTGTTGTGCAGATACTCGAGATATATCCAACCTTCTTGGTCGAGCAGGTTTCACATTACTTACGGTGGATATTGATGAGGTCAAAGTCGGCTATCCTAGTATGTGGGAGCTGATGGAAGATCTGGGAGATATGGGCGAGGGAAATGCTGTCATCGGACGGTAATCAATAATCTTCATGTTGCCTTTAAATGATTGACAATCCCTGTAGACGGCCTTTAATCCATCGGGATACTTTGGCCGCTGCATCGGCTATCTATCAAGGTCTAGAATCACTTCAATATACTTCAAAAGCCTCATTGACAAATGTTTCAGAACTACACGGTAATGAGGACGGTACGATCCCTGCAACATTTCAGATCATATATATGGTCTGTAATGTTCTTTTCTCTACTCTGGTTACAAATTTTAAACGATACGTAGATCGGTTGGAAACCGTCATTAAATCAGCCCAAACCGCTGGATCGGGGCGCTGGAAAGGTCAACCTGAAAGAAGTCTTGTAGAACACATCCCTTTGACCCGTAAAATTCATTGTATTGGTCTGGACTTGCATACCTTCATTGGAAACCTGAAAATATTCATCGTCTTTTGTCCCTCATCTTGGTTCAGTCAGTCTTTTCCTGGTCTGCTGACTCCTCTTCCTCGTCCCCATCGGTGGACACCTTTGATTTCCCATGCTTTCTTCCTGCACAGAACTTGCGCGAGGGCATGGCATGGTTCAGAGCGACTTCCCAATCCCTCGTCTCGACCCATTTGATGAGAATTTCGAAAACTTGATTGACCGTGAGGACCTTACGAGTCGGGAGATCAGCGAGATACGTTTGAATCGGTAAGCGCGCAGTCCGAATGTTGGTCTCCTTGGCTTTGTTCTCGCACAGATTCTGTCATACAATGAGTATTGAATCACATTCCCGGGACGGAAGCTCGGGTCACTTTGTATCGGTTGCGATCCACTATACCACCAATAATATATGTCTCATCAGTTCTGAGCTCCGTCAGTTCCTCGTTGGCATCGGCTGTGAGATAGACAACGGTTTCCTTGGCACAAGTGACTGATGTTTTCGATTCAGTCTGTGGCTCATCTGATCTAGTCTGCCAGAGATATGTATAGTCTTCTGACCACCACTCTGTTTCAGCCCAGCGTTTGTATCCAGCATCATTCAAGCTCTCAAGGCGATCAAATGCCCTTCCACCGACGGAAGTGAATATCAGAGAAAAGGGATACGAGGCATTACGATTCGCGCTATAGGTGAAGGCCAGTTGAGAACAAAGGGATTTGACCTCCTGGGCAGGACTTGATCACGGTATACTAGATATACGGTAAGGACATACTTTTTCGCTCATGAGGTGATCAAAACCCAGATCCACGATGACCCGCCCACCGAACTCAACTCTACGCTTTTTCTTCCTCTCAGCTTCATCATCATCATCAAACTCGCCTGCAGCGCGTTTCTCAGCCTGGACACGCCTTTTCTCCTTCTTTATCTCCTTTCCCCTGGAACGGCGCTTGTACTTGAGTTCGATCGAACGAGCAGCTCTAGCTGCCTTTTTCTGAGCTGATTTTGAAAGAGGAAGAGGTTCCATAGGAAAAAGTAGTGATTAGCTTGTCCATTACTTGATCGGCAGACGGCTCCTCGGTCGATGCCGGTATTATATAAATATACCAAGGGCTGGTTTTCTACGCTACCATATTATCATTTTATTCTATTACCACAGATGACCTCATACCCTCTTAAGCACTTGCTTCTTCCTGCCATTTCAAAGCATACAGCAACCGTCATCTTCATCCATGTGGGTGTCATTAAGCGATCGACTCAATGCTGTATCCCTGAGTAGCATCTAGAGTAACTGATTGTGATTGTCCAGGGCCTAGGAGACACTGGAAACGGCTGGAAACCTGTAGCGGACAGGCTCCGCAAGGATCCAGGACTGAATCACGTCAAGTGGATTCTTCCTCATTCGTGAGCTACTTCTCATCATCAATGATCAAGTACATTTCTCATCGTCGAAACGACTAGTCATGTTCGTCCTGTAACAGCTAATATGGGCATTTCGATGCCATCATGGTACAGTCTATCATCTCGATGTTCAAAAATGGCTTGATAACCGTACAGGTTCGATATCTACTCTTTTGGACTCAACGCAAATGAGGACAAGGATGGAATGTTGGAATCCAGACGTCTCATATCACAGCTCGTGGAAGACGAAATCAAAGTTGGCACACCGCCTCATCGGATATTCCTTGGGGGTTTCAGCCAGGGAGGTGCTATGTCTCTTCTGGTAGGCCTCACTGGTGAGCACAAACTTGCAGGACTTGCTATCCTGAGTAGCTGGCTTCCTCTGCGGAACGATTTTGAACACGTATATTCTCGTTCTTATGATCCTTTATCAATTGTCCTGAGAGAATATCATTAGATGATCTCGCCCCACGCATCCTCGGTCTCTATTTTTTGGGGTTATGGTGAAAATGACGCTCTTATTAGGGAGGAGGTATCAAAGGAGTCTGTAAAAATCTTGACGTCTCTAGGCATTCCACGAGCCAATGAAAGGGATCAGCCGGGGCTGTTGTGCAAGGTTTACGGTGGCATAGGCCATGAGACAAGTCTGGAAGAATTGGAGGATCTTCAAGCTTTCATCAAGAAACGTATCCCTGAGGATACCTAAAAGATGAACACTGCGTCTCGTCGGTCGAGAGTTATCGGGTAGCACACTGTGTGCTTGTCCTAGCCACAAAATATCTGGCTTGGACTACGGTCATGTTTTCCACGAATGATAGTCAATTTGACTTGCTCTTACTCTACTGTGGTCCTGCCCGGTTCGGCTGACCAATTTCGATTCTGATTTGTCAATATCTGTTCCTATGTCAGAAACGTGTGCTTTCCAGGTCTTGTCAGCCATATTCATATCATCTTCTGAAATTACAAAAGAAGGTTTGCACTTACATATCCCATGGCAATTAATGAAGATTGGTTCAATGCAACACCGCAGTGTTTGTGTGATTACAATGGGCGTGTGAAATCATGGAACAGGACGATAATAACTTTACTGAAGGTGAATATGAGAAAATAATGTAGTCATTGTATCTGAGGCAGTATTTCCATCCTTGTAATTTTCCATATTATACTTTTTCAACCCGCCATTTCATTTTTGACGATTTGACGAGATGTTATCAGCGCTCGACTTGTTGATGGAAATACTTTAAGAAATAATGTAAATAAGTCCAGCCGAAATGACACATCTCCCAAGAGTCCTTGAAAATTATGCACAGGCCAACGAGACTTGTATTTTATTAACATCGGAACTTGTAAATGTACCATTCGGACTGGATATGCAAGCTCTCAAGTCTCGAGGGTTAAATTTCCCATGCAGTATAGTAACATACTACTCACCTCGAATTCCAGTGCCTGTTTGTTTGGTTGTGAATTGACCGTGGCTGAGTCTGTTATGGTCCAGGAGAGAGCACGCTTATTCTGCACAGGAGTAGCTTTATTGATGAAGGATGACTTGTATCAACGGATGCTATCTAGGAAGGTATTTTTAGGTAATTGATCTTATTAAATATAGTGTGGAAGATGACCTTTAGATAGGCGTTATAATATCAAGGAATGTGGTGGGTTCATGATACGGAACGTACATCCAAGGTATCATGGATGATGAATTAAGCAGGACTAGTCACATGAGGGCCAAAGTAGATTGACATCTAAGATCAGACGCCCATTTGGTGCCTCTTACCAACCTCCTATTCTCCAGATATTTGTCTGACTCTTTTTCTGAAAATTTCACAACACCAGTCTCTACCAAAAATCTTGATTGGAAAGGTTCAAGGTTTTTCAGCGTCTGACGTCCAACTCATACGACTGGTTTTCACTTGTTTTTCGATACTCGGCGCAACCACGAGGTGATTTCAGACCGCTAGTTTTGTAGGTGAAGTTTGACCACATCATCACGAGAGTCACTCAGTAGTTAGCAGTAAAACAGAAAGAAAGACACACGAGGGCTATGTCGCAGGGTCATGATTGTGTAAGACTATCTACAACACCCGTTGTATCCCCACCTCCATACACGGAGTTCGCGGCTGGACCCTCATCAATTCCTAGCAGTCAAACAATCAGGATTCCACCACCTCGTTTACAACCTTCGTCGATGCCTAACAGGGCACGTTCTCCAGGACATCCAGCTATTCAAGCGCATCATGCGGAATATGGACCAACGCCGCTCACGAGTAACCAGCCGTTGTTGCCCTATGCATATTATGAAGCAAGAGGGTCGGCAGATGCACGTGCGAGGTCGAGGTTTATTAGGGCGATTTTATGTGCATCTGGATTATGGTTGCTTGTGGCGTTTGTAGTGGGTGTGGAGGTCGCGGGTGAGGGAGGATGGGTTTGGGGGGATTGGGTTGGGAGGATTTGGGCCTTGGATGGAAATGTAAGGTTTTGGTTATGGACGAGGATTTCAAATAGTGGGGTCGAATTTGCTGTCGCGTGATTGAAATTCGAGCAAGAGATCTGGTAAATGTTTGTTTTCGACTTTCAGACGTGAGCCGAGTCCAAGTAGATTTGTTCTAAATTAATAATGAACTGTGGTTATGTTGTTGTGTTTTCTGGCTGCTTTACTTGTTTCTTTACTTGTTTTGATTGCAAGTTGCAACTGACGTCATGATCATTACCAACTTTTTTCATAAGTTGATGGTTGAATATCGGCAGATAAGCTGACAGGCGTCGGGGAATGCAATAAAAGCTGCCACGGTATCCGGCCGGAGACTCGGATATAAGGGAATTGCCAGGGTGAGCGGACCAAACTCGTCACAAAGAAATATATATTATATTTATTTTTTGTACCACGAGCCAGTGGCTCTACTCAGGTCACGCTTTGGTTCCTATCCCATGTTGACTGCTTACCCTTCGACCTCAACCACGCTGCTCCGCCTCTGGTTGTCCCACTGTCATGCCTGGCTGCTACCCATTATCCTTGCTTGGAGCCGGAATGGATGAAGCAGACACCATTTTCCAGCAGGTGCTAACCTTGCAGGACGAGTTCAACGTAGGATCCCATCAGCCAAGAGTGAAGTGGTAGGTATGGTATGCACTAGATGGTCTGTGCGAGGGCTGCCGAGATGCCGTACACGTGATTTTGGTTAGGTTTGTTGTTGAATGGCTCGTGCGTGGGAAATAGGAATGGGTGGAATTTGAGTGTGATGAGATTTAGATGTGACACTCCAAACTCGGGACCGTCCGACTTCCTTCATCATATACCCTCTCGATCGCACATCCTCCGACCACCACACCGCCGCCGCCACGCTGCACGTCGACCTGCCTTCTTTGCTCGTCGTCTCACACAGCGTCTAAACACAGTCTGCTGTTATCAGTCCCCACTCAGTCTTCTTGCGCGTGTTCAACTCCCACATTCAGTCTAGTAGACGCACAGCGGCTCCACTGCACGCAGTCTCTCTCCTGCTTCCAGTCGCTCGTCCTCAACCCTCGTATATGTTCACGGCTTTCCTTGGGAGCCAGAATACCATCTAGTCGTCTCTGGAATTTTCGTCCACCCTGGCTACTCCCACGAGCGCCCACATCTCTTCGCTGCAGCCCGACGAGGACTTTATCAATAAGTCCCTTTTGGTTTCCCTGCACGCAGGCTACGATATCCCATCCTCTTCTGACTCAGAACGTCCTGTAGCCGCATCCTGCGGATCATCTTCGAATTCCTCATCTGGTTCCCCATCAGTCCCTTTCCATCTTTCTGAATATTCCTCCTATCTTCACCTTGCACGCCCTGAACCCGCCTCCGACAAAGCTAACCATTCTGATCCCCACAAGACGGCACAGGATAATATGTACAACATGCATTCTTCCTCAGCTTCCAATCTCTTCAACAACAGCACTAATACTAGCATGCACTTCGCCGAGTTCTCTGGTGAATTTGACCCCAAGAAGCACTCCCAGTTTTCAGGGGCAAAGTCCAATTGCCCTAACAATCTGAACTTATCGAGAGAGCAGTTCACAAATTTCCCTAATACTAACCGGCCTCGCCATCAGAATTCTCAGTCTTTACTTAACTCTGCAGCACCCCCTTTCCGCGAGCCTGGCACATTCTTTCCTCCCAACAACGATAGTTATTCCAATCCTCTCATGCCTCCCTCTTCCCATGATCCCAGAGTCAATTTTGATTTGAGTCGGGCCCCAGGGCTGGGTCCAGGGCATAAAAACTTCCAGGATGCCTTCACTGGTTCAGCAGGGGTGATGCCATCGCACCAAGGTGTCGGGAAACCAGGCTTCTCTCAACCCCCACAAGGTCATCCGGCCTTCCCTCAAAGTGCTCCTTTCATGAACGGAATGCATTCACAAACTCCTTATGGACCTCATATTCCTTCTAATGTTACTCAGTCCACATCCGCTCCAGGTGGAAATCCATCCACCTCGGCTAACTATGCTTCCGCCAAAGACAACGCAAACAATCAAGAAGAGATTTCAACAATTTTTGTCGTTGGGTTTCCGGAGGACATGCAGGTCAGTAAGGCATTGATTTTCAGATATACAAGTTCTGATTGTTTGACATCCAGGAGCGTGAGTTTCAGAATATGTTTACTTTCTCTCCCGGTTTCGAGGCGGCCACTTTGAAGATCCCCAACAAGGAGTACACAGCTTATAACGGTATAACTACCAATCGCAGTTTTCCGAATTATAACGGCCCTGATCCATACAATCTGATGACCGTTCATTCAGGTGGTGTTCTCGTTGACGGACGTGAGGGGGCCATGGCTTCCTGGTCCGCATCGATGAGCGGAGACGAAGGGAGTTATCATATGCCTGGTGCCAATGCGCCACCGAGGAAACAAATAATTGGCTTCGCAAAATTCAGAAATCGCGAAGCTGCATTGGAGGCTCGTGACGTGCTTCAAGGCCGTAGAATTGATATCGAAAAGGGGGCTGTCCTAAAAGCTGAAATGGCGAAAAAGAACTTACACACTAAGCGTGGCGTTGGTCCTCTTCCAAACAACGGTATGGCTGCCAATAGTCACAATATTCCAGTCAGCAGCGCCCCGCCGATGAACCATCCTACATCCCTTTCAGTGAGCTCTGGGGTTAACTACGGCCTGTATGGAGGGCATCCCAATTCGATTCAAGGGGAGCCTTTCGGTGCCCCTTCGGGCGATTCCCTTTTCCTCCGTGAAAGGGAATCCCTGGCTTCTATGGGCCGTTTGTGGAGGGAACCTCAACAAGAGGTTTCTGGTACCTCGAACGCTGGTCCCAGCCATCTAACCTCTCGAGATCAAGACGAAGAAATGCGACGTCGTGAGGTCGCGTTGAACGTGATGAATTTTAAGGGAATAACAAGAGGACCTCGTGAGCGCGCTGCAGAAGAAGAAAAGAAGCTTCGTCCCCGAATTTCTAACCCTGTTGTTTTTGATGCTTTACATACCACTCGTGCGATGGGTCCTTCTCGTCAGTCCTCAGGGTTGAATGGCTACGCCAGTTTGCTACTTCCTCCTGAAACTGAGAATGGTCCTGTTCCTAATTTAGGCTCCAGCCCATCTTTCGGGTTTGCCGCTTTCTCGTCCCAGGCACCTCAGACTACAATTTTTGATGGTGCTTCTGGCTCTTGGGACAGTATCAACAAAACACTTCCTGCGCAGTTGAACGAAGGCTCCCAGCGTTCGTCTTCTCCATCGCTACCTCCTTCCAGTATTTTGCATTGTGATGTCAACCCCTCTAATGGACCGACACCCAAGAATAATGATACATCGACACGTCAGATTCCCTCTGAGGACACTGGTAGTTCTGTTGGAAGTGTAACTCAGAGCTTTGAGAGTGAACTTTCTCAGAAGGTCGATAGCCTTGCTTTGAACACTGTCAATGGTCATGCTTCCCCGCAATTGCCCTCTCCCGCATCTGGTGCCAGTTCAGGTAGTACAAAGAATGCCGTCGATCAGAACCCACCTGTATGTACTTGATATTTGATTCAAAGTTAAGTGATGGTTCTGATGTACCCGCCGTTTAGATCAACACCTTGTACGTTGGTAATTTACCAACATCACCGCCGCCCATCGGCATGCCTCAGGATTATCTGGAGGATTCCCTTCGGGAACTTTTCCGAAATCAGCCCGGTTATCGCCGTTTGTGTTTCCGTCAGAAACACAATGGTCCAATGTGCTTCGTCGAAGTGTGTCAACCTTGTGTTCTTTGATTTGTGTAGACGCTTATCTCTGGTAGTTCGAGGACGTCAACGCTGCCACTCGTGCCATGACTGACCTTCATGGTAATACTCTTAAGGGGCTAGTCAAAGGAGGTGGAATACGTCTCTCTTACAGTAAGAATCCTCTTGGTGTGCGTACCCCGACTAGTGCCTCCAGTTCTGGATCCGCGTTGCAACAACAACAGCTGCAGAATATGCAGGCTGTCCACACCGCTGAGATTGTGCCACCTCATCATCGTATGAGTTTTCGCCGAGAGGATCTCAATTCTCCTGGGAACACTTACAACAATTTCCTCGCGTCACCCCCTCCTCGCTTCCTCACATCTCAACAGGTCGGTGGAGCTAGTTTCCTTGGGCCGTCCAGTCCTCCATCGTCTTCCTCCATTAATAATTTCATGCGTCCGACTGGCAGCATGAATGCCTTCACCTATGGTCTGGCAACCATTCCTAGTGACATTGGCGGAGCTTCTGTTCCGCCAAGTGGGTTTTTGCCCTTCGGATTGAAGGATCAGCATGACACGATACCCGATCAGAGCGCAGTCTCTGATGAAACATTGCATCAGCAGTAAACTCATTATTTTTATCTCAGCATCACAACAACTTATTAGTGCTCTCCTCTACCTGCTCCCTATCTATTACAGAGGGCGTCTGTCCTCATTACATCTCTTTCCATCGCCACACTTCAGTCCATTACATGCATAACACATAACACAACACATCACAATACTCCATAATTCGCACAACATTTTCATCCAGAACATGTTTCGAGCAATAAACTTATCTATGCACACACTTTCTGGTTTTCGCTGACTTTGATCTCTCTTTCTGTCACAGTTTTTGTCCCGAGTTTTTCTTCCCTTGTATGGATCGTTCGTTCATCTACCGATAACGTCATCATACATGTTTGTTCACTTACTTTTAACTTCCCCTTTTCCTGGTTCTTTATTCGCTTGTCACTATCATGGTTTGATTTTTGTACGTGTACTGTTCTTGCCTTTGTTATTGCCTCGCCGTAATACACACTCTCCGTATATACGCATTGCTCCATCGTTGTCTCGTTTGCTCTATCTGCACTATTATCTTGTCAATCACTTTTTACGCTTTTTTTGACTCATCTAGCAAACTTGATTCTGGTGGAATGTTAGTCGGCCATCCTTCGTCTATATCTCCTTCAATTCTGTTGCCACAATTCTGTCATGTACATTACTATATGCTTGTGTTTAAATACTATTGATGTGTAACTTGATACCCATCTATACCCCATTTAATTTGTCATGTGTGAATCCACAGTTTACTGAGGATTTCAGGCTTCAAAAGAGGTTTCTCAAGACAATGTTGTTGACAATGTGGTATGACACATTCAGTGGATCTATTGACAAGAGAGATATTGCAGCAGAGTCAGTGAAAGTGGTGGGTGAATGAGAGAATAATTAAGCAAAGTCAAAAATTGAATCCAACCAAAAACAAATAGCTATCCAATAAACGATACGCAAATGAATGGCACATGATTGACACACATACAAGAGCAAAAGGACTGTACTTTAATATACCATATCCATGGTCAAATAACAGCAGAAAAAGCACGGAGCAACCAAAGCGAAAAAATACATGAGTCACAGATGAGGCAGTTTCAACCTGTGTCTCCGTCCTTGGTGTCACTACCTGACGGTGCAGGCGATGGAGGGGCTGATACCGACGGCGCAGGACAAGGTGAGGACGCTGTCATTACATTCTCATTTGCGGCTGCCGTCGATCCACTATATACTTGTGCGGTCCGTGCAGTCACGAACCCCCCAATTTTTACTTTAAACTTCTTCAGTGGATCGTTGCCATTTTTCTGCCGAGTTGCAGCAGAATCAATGGCTATTAGGCCACTCTTGCTTTGTTGTTGTTGTTGTTGTCGAGAAGAGGTAACGGGCACAAAGACCTGTTGTTTTTTAGTTCGGGTCAATCGTGAAAACAGTTCGTCGTCATCATCATCGTTATCACCTCCACTCCCCCTTCTCCTCTTCTCGCCTAATCGAGGTGGAGACTTCATTCGTGATACGAATGATTTATCAGCAGGTCTCAAACCAGGCGGAGCAGGGGTTTGCCCGCGCACGAGAGATTCAAGTATAGCATCTTCGTCTTCCTCATCTTCCTTTTTCGGTATTCGTCTTGGTGGGCCACCACCTAAAGTCAAACCTGCAGTATTCGGGATTGGACTAGGCGCAAGCTTCAGACCCGAGCCTGTTAGTCCCTTGCTTCCCGGTCTATCCGATTCCATCTTGATCGTCGCATCCGAAGGGAAACCAACATCTTCATCTTCGTCCTCACCATAATCTACCAGAGGTTTCATCACAGGGGACCTGAGAGGTGGTCGATGTGCACGACCAACACTACCACCGACTTCTCGCCGCTTCCGTTTCAATAGGTTGATATTGGGATTAGTGCTGATCATCTTGCCCGGGGATAAAACACTCGCCGGGATGTTGGCAGCGGCACTAGTTAAAGTTGTAGCGCGGGATTGTTGAGATATGAAAGGAAGTATGGAATCGTCTTCGTCGTCTCCAGCATTGAAATATTCCTCCTCCTCGGCTTCGAGGAAGCGATTTTGGCCTGGACGGAGACGAGCATCAACGGGTCTGGATCGATGAGGGTAGTAGCAATGCAAGTGAAAGGTTAATTGGCGGATAAACGTAGAGGAAACGAGCGTACTTTTCGGGTTCGGTCTCCTTCGGTGGTGGTTCGTTATTCATCTCATAGCGCCGTATGAATAACTCAAACCGCTGGCTACCTAGCGATGTCTCTGCGAGCTTTCTGATGTCTACCTCGTGCTTCAACATACAAAATTTGATCAGTTCTTTCATATTATCCTAATTCAACACGTAAGAGATGGTTAAACTCCATCAAGTCCCATAACTCACCCGACGCATACTCTCAAAATATTCCTGACATGAGCAACTCAACAAATTATCTCTCCTCGATTCTTGCAGAGTTAAATTCAGGATAGGCTTCAACACATCATGTTTCATCATCAACCCGAGTATATGAGTATTGTTCTGTTTGAGTAATAGCCGAAATATCCGAAATGAAGCTATATAGGAAAGGCACCAAAAAGAACCACAGAGGAAGGGAATGAATTAGTGTTTGGTTGTCGAAAACGGAATAGTATCGCGGGAGTCTGAAATAAACGCACCATGCCGAAGATGTTTATCCTTAGCTCTGAGAAGCGTAGCTATTCGAGATAAGATGTTGTTTGACGATAGGACATAAAAGTTACTCCGGAAGTGATGTTGAAGGATGATGTTGTACAATAGGTCACACAAGTAGACGTAGCGGTTTGTTTGTTCTCGAGATAAGTTCAAGACATTATCTGAGAACATGGTCAAAAAGGACGATTGAAATATGAAAAGCGTGATATATACCTTTGCAATTTTTCCATTCCTGTAACTCCAAAAGCGGTTTAAACAGAGTATGCACACAGTCCTTGTAGAAATAGTCCAAAAACCGTTCAGTTCCAGTATCATCTTTTCTTGCAGGAAGTTTTGTCCCCGCAATAGCCTACAGGAAAGACCTGAGTATGCTGACATCTCAAGATCGTATTTACTCACATGCGCAGCTTCGCCAGTTATTCCAGGCGGATCCCCTGCCGGTGTATCCATCCATGATTTCAACGAATCCCCTACAAGACTCTGCACCGCCAGATCCCGACTCCTGGTCATAATCTTACAAACCATCTCCAGCAACGTCTCAGCCTTATCCGCTCCCCTCTTCCCTGCAGCCCTCTCCTTCTCAATTGCTAGGACCTGTTTTAAGACATGTCCTCTCACACCATTCAGATCATGGTCCAGTAATGCAGAAAAAATCTCTCCTCCGGTGGATATCATCTGTTTGTTCACCTCCACCGACTCCGAAAGGTTCATCGCCCACTGAACGGCGAAGAGGATACCTCTGTCGACGAGGATACGAAAGAGCGCCATCCGTGCGGGAAATTGAACATTTTTACCCATAACGCACAGTTGTTGGATGAGAAGAACGACTTCGCGACGCTGGTTGATTTCGGCTTCCGTTAGGTTGTCGGGAGGAGCAAAACTGTATGCACCCGAGCGAGAGTTGGATGGGATGGTAATGTGGGGCGTTTGACCATTGACAACAAAACCTTCATTCATGGGTGGTGAGTTCACTAGAAGTGAGAATGGAGTAGTTATCGTCGTCTGTACCGCCGATTGTGCCGGTATAGACGAAGACTCTGTTGCACAAGGAGTGGTGGGCCCGAGGCCGCTGTCCACATCCATGTTATCTTCCTCTTCCTTCGCTTTCGCATAATCACCATTCATAACTCCAGATTCAGAGTCAGCAGACAAATCGGTATCAGCGCATTCTTCTTGTTCTGCCGGAGGTAAACTAATGACCATAGGCCCTTGTAGCCTCTGTTGCATCTGTTGTTGCTGAACCATTTGTAACTGCAATTGATACCGTTGTGCACCGCTCGTCAAAACCTCTTCATCTACAAATAATCGTACAATCTCCTTCAGGAATGACTGGTCTTGCTGGATGTGTGCAATGATGTCGATTTGGTTAAAAATAATACATGAATTAAGGACATTGAAGGTCGAATCGTCCAGAGCCCGAGCGAGGACAACGTCTTTGAGAAACTGAAGGCGATAGGTGTGGTGAATTTTGCGTTGGATAACAGGGTCCTCTATGGGGATGGGTTGGTGGAATTTTGTGGCTTGTTTCAGGAATTCACGATAGTTAGCTTTGTGAGAGGGAAAATCAGGATCGTCTAAAGTCGAAAAAGTCAGCAATATCCAGATACAGTGAATGAAAACACACATTCTAGCATGCCAAGGACGCCAAAAAACAGACCATCGTCTAGGATGTGTTGATACAGATTGTGATCACTAAGCATTACTATAACGTCATATGAGCTCAGTAGGTACAAGAACAAACTAGGAGGACATACAAATAGTCTGCATTAGGCTACATAGAGCATGGAGATTCTCCAAGCTTTCAAGGTCTTCGGCAGTATTGAGGACTTCAGTTAATGATTTGATATATTCCTATTGTTACCCGACACAAGGACAAGAAAACAAGCGCGAAAGTCGAATCAGCATCAGCCGTCGGTGACAAAAGTTAAACATGCATTTCGAAAGAGAGGAGTGTATTGATGACAAGTGGTACATGAATGACAGGCATTGCACAGACATAGAATAAAAATTGATGATGAATTCTGGGTAATGTGACTCACCTCGTGCTGTATGTATGCACATATCCGTTCTTTAACCTGCTGTGTGCGCGCAAGCGCTCTGATTGCTCGTTCTATTTCACAAATTATGCCAAGTTGTGGCTGAGGGAGATGGCCCGAGCGGATGATAGTTGCTGTGGTGATAGAACCATCGGCTCCGAGTAGAGGAGATGACGATAGAGCATTTGACTCTTCTGAATGCTATTGTCAGAGCTGCAGATAGACGCATATAGTCAAAAGGGACGCACCGACACTGTTCATATGTTGTTGAACTTCAGCAATGAAATTCCAAACTTCAGAACATCCTTCAGGGTCTTGGAAACTGAGTGCATAGTCAATTCCATCCGGCTCTGTCCATACGATAAGGGTCTCTGAAGGCGTGCACATGTGGATACATTGCTCAGCGGGAGCGATTTACGGCAATATAAAAAGGACACACCCTGTTGACGCTGGTAAACGTCGTTCGAGTGGATTACAGTACGGAGAATGACATCGTTAAAATCCCGTTCCGAGCGAGCAATAAGCAATGCCTCTCCTGTTTCCTCTTGGAACTGCCCTAAGCAGAACGCGGTCCCCTGGTCTGCCCAGCGTGAGCCCACAAGCTCGTACACCTTGTCCATAAGCGATGAGAAGAGATACGGAGCATAGAGCGAGGGTTGCACACCTTGACACGCTTCATAGAGTCATACTCCTGTATCCAATCGTTGGTTTCCTCGACGACGTTTCCAACCTCCTCGATGGTGATGGTCCCAGGAGCATGGCCGACAAGCTCAATGGTGCTACTGACTCCGTTGAGCATCGGCTCTGTACCTTCGAGCTTGATGTCCTGGTGCAGCTGCTGATCGCCGGCGAAATTATCGGGCTGAGAGGCAGGATTGAGAGCGACTGTGGAATCGAGAACGGCATCGTGTGAGACGGAAGATGGTGACGACGGGGACGGAGAGGTGGTCTGTGCGGTGTCTGAGTGGGAGATGATGAAAGAGGTGGCCGGATCGAGCGCAGAGGATGCGCTCATCTGGGATGGGAGTTGGTGGAGAGAGTTGGCGCTCCGCTAAGCCGGGATCAACAAAGAATGCACAAAAACACACCGACAATGTCACACTTGGGTCTTGTCACACTTGCGAGAAAAATACAACAATTCCCCCGCTATTCAGCCCGCGACATCTTGTATCAGCACCGCACATCTCGCTGCATATCCGCCAGATCTCACATACACCACGTGATCTTCCGCGGCGAATCAACAAGGCAGTTGCCGGCGGAGTGTTTGTTCATAAATAGGTTTCCGTCACATGATGTACGCCTGTTACGCGCTTTCAAGGCCGACGTCCATCAGAATGCCAGAAAAAATTTCAAGGGTCGGCCTGGCTGCCACTGGGATCGCTCTGTGCACAGCAGCTTTTGCCTATGTCATCTATTTTGACTACAGACGCAGGAATGACGCTCGGTTCCGCAGAAAGCTCCGTAGGTTGCGACCATCCGTGTTAGCTTTCCCTGATTATCTGCCAGGCAAGGAGAAGAAGCGCATCGATGAGACGGTGGCACAGCAAGTCAACCAGTCGCCTGTTTCTCTCCCCAATGCCATTCCACAAGGTGGCATTACCCCTCAGCTCTTGAGGGCCGCGTACGAGCAGGCCGCGCGTGAAGACCCTCCCGTTGGCGCCGCAGAGAGGGAGCAATATTTCATGACTCATGTTGGCATGGGCGAGCAACTTCTCGCTCGAGGTCTGCCCTCCCGACTCGCAAGATGGTCCACTTGTTGACATGTCTGCCCTAGGTTCCTCATTCTATCTCACGGCAGCCATTTCATTCTACATGGCTCTCAAAGTCTACCCGAGTGAGGCAGAACTCCTTTCTATATACCAAAAAACAATTCCTCCGGCCGTGTATGAGGTTCGTCTTATTGATCTTGATTATCTTCAGCATGCTTAATCTCATGTGTCTCAGATTGTCACCAGTCTGCACAGCTTGGATGTAAGTATATCTTCCCCTTTAGAAGAGGAAAAGGAGGCAAAAGGGAGGGGTTTGGAATCAGGTCTTTCGAGGAGTAGTTCACCCTCTGAGACGTCTTCTCAGGAGTGGGATAAGCTCTCCAATCTTGATCCCACATCGTCTTGAGCATTCGTTCAGATTTTTCGGACTGGTCGTATATGCCTTTGTTTGATCTTCGCATGAGCTCTATCCCTGCTCACTGCGCATTTCCATCCTTTGCATCATCTTTCTTATGTATAACGGGCTCTGATATACCTTTTTTTGGCGCGCTTCTCTGTTTAGGCCGTTGCTCGGCGGGCTAGTGAGTATCTCCAAGTCCTTCCCTCAGGCCGAAGATTGAGCTTGGTAAATCAGGTTATTATGAATACTTCCCTCCCCACTCGATGAATGTTAAAATCAAAACCAATGACAACGGCCGTGGAATCCTTGTTGTCACCAAGGATATTCCTGCTGGCGAAACGATCTATAAAGTACATATGCCACTCTTTCATTCATTGTAATCTTACTCAACCAGTATTTTTCCCCTAACAGGAATATCCGGTTGTAGCAGTTCTAGATGCCGATCTCGAATCCTCAGGAAAATATTGCTCTCACTGTTTCCGCTCCTTAGGTCCTTCCACTCCCACCCACAAACTTCCCCAAAACCCCCTTGGAAGTATGTTCTGTTCTGAACAGTGTCTCAAGGACGATAAAACCCAATCTACATCCCTCTTATTCACTGAAGAACCCCCTCTTCCACCTGAATTTGGTCCGGCCCTTTCTGGGCTCGATAATGTCGCTCGCAAAAAAGCCCAAAATAATTTTGTGGAATATCTCAAAACCGAAAAACGATCACAGCCACTTCTCGCTGCTCGTTTCATTGGACGACAAGTCATGATTGAAACCACCAAAATGGTAGCAAAAGTTCAAAAAACCCTTTCTGGAGAGCAGCAGGAGGAAATTCAAAGAACAAGTCAGAATGATTTTACAGATGCAACAAGTGGTGACTTCTTACTTGCGGAGCACATGGAGAAGTTGAGGTTTCTGGATATGAAGCCCGATGGAAGAGAATTACCGTTGCTTGCCGGTGTACTTGAAAAGACATTACCCGGGCTTGAACAGTTTGTAACACGTGAAAGGTACTCGACGCTTCTCGGCAAAATAGCTTATAATGCTGTTGGGGTTGGTAAACGCGATGATAAGGTTTGTTCTCTTGTGATTTTGTTTCTAGTTACCTATTGTTCATCGTTGTCAAAACAGCTCAAATCTGCAGCCCGCCCTGAAGACGTGGAAAAAACTCGTACCCCTGTCGGTACCCAACATCAAGTTGGTTCTGCCCTCTACACTTTATCCTCCTACGCAAATCACTCCTGTATCCCCTCTGCAACACTGACTTTCCCATATAATACAACGGAACTCCATCTGATTGCTACACGAAACCTGAAAAGAGGTGACGAGGTGACCGTCGCATACGTCGATGTTTCTCAACACGAAAAGGAGCAGGAGACAGTAATTGAAGCAAGGAGACGCCGACGATTAGAGTTGGTTAGAGGTTGGAAGTTTGCTTGTACTTGCGTCAAATGCGAAGAAGAGGAGAAGGGGCTGAGTCAAGAGCAAAAGGAGGAGGAAAGGAAGGACGTACCGGAAGGGAAAGATGAGAGTCGAGTTGAGGGGAAGTCTGATCTTACTGACATTGAGTGAGAGTAAAAAATACTAGATACGGAAGAAAAAAGGATCTGTCTTGTTTCATGCTTTTCTTTTGACTATGGATTATTGAACCTGTTTGCAGTGACAAGGATGTACCATGTACATCTCCTTTAAAATCCCACTTCCTAATAGATCTCATTATGACAAGAATAATACTTAAAAGTAATTACATCGTGCGACATGAACTTATACGTGGCTAGTTGAGATGGCTAACGATAACAAACGAGGCAGAAATCAGCAGAAACCACGCGATATTACACAATTGCAAAGATATACCTATATCAACTACGTATGTTTACAACACACGAGATTAGGTATTAAGAAAGTAGGATAGCTATTAGTGAAAACAGCAGAGGTGCAAGCAAACTCGAGACCTGTTTTGTGGATTTTTTTAACGTTTTCTTGAAGAGGTGCAGCTACTGCTTGTTCGACTGTATGAAGGGGCGGAGTTGATGCCGATCGTATATGGTACGAGTGCGTGAGTGTGATTACGGATGGCTTCGTTGGTAGTTAAGTTGGATGAAAATGATGAAAACAGAAGAATGGTTTCCATAACGGCTGGTATTACTGCTATGCAAGTTCTCGTTTTCTTTCAAGAAAAAAACGTAAACACTGCAGATCATGAACACTTGAAGTGCTCGAGTTTCCAAGTTCAAATCAAGATGCAAGACTCCTCCACATTCCCTCTTCAGGTAGTTCGGCTCTTGCCTGGAGGATCTTGAATGCATGATGTCGCCCACGTTCACCGTCAACACTTTGCGAAACAACCTTTTTCTCCTTCAGTTCTTCTTCGTCTTCTTCGTCAACCTCAGCAACATATTCAAGACTCCCGAAATCCAATAACCTAGACCGACTTCGTTCCTTATATGAAAATTTGCTCGCCACAGACGCCATTGCTTTCTTGGGTGTCATAGCACCAACACCACTTGGAGGAGCCGCCATGGATGCTTGATGGGAGTACTCAGTAGTAGGTTTTTGCTGATATGATGCTAAAGAGAGAACTTCACGATGGGGATTTTGCGGCACTACATTGATGGGTAAGGACCTAGAGAAGCCGAATTGGCTGTGATGATGGCATCTTTCTCCGTAGTCTAAGAGATGCAAAGCTTTAATTTCATAGAGTGCTTAATATAAAAAACTGACCTTCGCTATCCGTGTCTGAATCAGAAGTTGGTCGAGGGCTCGAATCTGTCGTCTCTTCACTCGTATCTTGATCGGTTGTGTCTTCCTTGTTTTCACCGTCAATCCTAGATATCGGTCCCGAAGAACGAGGCAGCGTCGACATTATGTTGTGGGAGTACGCCTCATGATTCGAGAATCTGCCGGACCGCATATAGGAGGGAGCTGGAAGTGAGGCTGGTCGCAGGGCTGAGAATGAGGCAGGCAAGCCCACAGTATGCTGTGTTTTTGTCCTTCTCTCCTGTTGATGGGCAACCGGTGGATCGAGCAGGGGCAAGGGGGGGTGGATTTCTCTAGACTGGACTCCTGCACCCACGTCGTCATCAAGATCAAAGACCATTTCTATCAAAATGATGTCAGCCGAAGGCTTTAGCACGAATAGCACAAGTCCAGCTCACCTCCAGAGTCAGACTTGTTTGAGCTTTGAGCTTTTCTAGAGCTCGAAGTTTGTTTTTTGGAGTTTTGAACGAAACGAACATGCTTGTCCTTGCTGTTGAACATTCTTTTGTCTTCCTTATCCTTACCCTTCGCATTCCCATTGATTTCGCCAGCATCAGCTAAAGATTCACCATTTGCTGCAAGTGGCGATGGAGCGGGCATTCCCATTGTTTCACTGCGATCCGGTGCCGATTCAGATGCACGTTCCTGCCTGTGTCGAGGTAGCTCATTTTCGATGCTCCGGAAGTACTGGTAACTTGCTGTTGTATTAATGGTTTCGTCCACTCTGCGCCTGAATTGAAGAACACTTGTGGATTCTCGTTCATCAGCTGAGTTTGGAACCAGGGTCAACGACTCCGAGTGTACAGACATGCCTTCGGAACTATTCGCACATAAAGTCTTGTCGACCATCGCCTGATGCAAGTGGGAGGATTTTGCAATAGATTGCGAAAGCCATGACTTTCGTGGTGGGAGCAACGTGGTTTGTGGTGGAGCTGTGATGGAGACAGGATTGAAGCCAGGGATACAGACAGGCGCTTTGACGCCACTACTCCGGTGATTATTGGTTACAGGCGATGACCATGTTACGGTTGATGAAGTTGGCCGTTCCTGTTGGATTCTTTCTGTACCAGACTTGAACTTGAGCCAAATTCGTTCGAGTTGTTCCTTGAGTTCAGCCTCTTTCTCTTGAACTTCAGCTACTTTAGCTCTAACAATTCTGGTGAGTTCTTCGTTCGCAGCTGCTCGAATGTTCTGGGAATCTTGTTCAGCTATGGAAAGAATATGAAGGAAAACAGGATGTGATGGGGTAAAAGGTGGTGGTGGAAGCAGAGGTGGCAGTTGGCCGAGGTAAGATTCTGGGATGGCAGGAGTAGAGGTTGGTGCACCAGATTCGGGGGATATCTGGTTTGTTGATGAGGTGGGCGTCTTGTCGGATGGGGATGGTAGGACAAGGGAGAAAAGGCTAGAATAATCTTTTGATGACGCTGTCTCAGCAATCGCTTCATTGCTCTGGTAAAGGTGTTCTAGTCAACATGGTAGCCTCGAAATGAATATTCAGGCATTGAAAAACCCAATAAAAACACGCCCAAGCATCAACATTTGAGCAGGCATGCATATTGGACAGCCTGGCACGACAAGGTAGATGACTCACCAAACAGTCCTTGTGAACCTCAATCCACCCGTTGAGGCTCTTCATTATTTCCTGTTCTGCCCAGACATTACTTGGAAGCAAGGGGAGATCGTTTGCCTCAATCTCGGAGGAAATGACCTGATGCACGCGGTAGACAAGGAGGTCGCAAATGAGGCATTTCAATGTGGTAAATCGAGACCATCTGGTCGAGCCAGGTATTATTTCGCCACGGGATTTGACTCTGAGTGTCAATTGAGGATGTGCCTAAGCAAGTGGACATCAGAGCCTGCGTCAAACCGGCCGTGATAATGTACGCACCACTTGAATGCCGTCTTCGCCTACATTGATTCTGAAAAATGTCGTATCATCTGAGTCGGACGACGGAGAATTCGTACTTGTCAACCGGATATTGAGACATTTGCAGGCAAAAGATTGTGAAGTGGTCGTAGATGCCATGGTGGTTATAAAGAAAATACAGGTTCGAGTCAGACGGAAAAAAACGGCTGGCCGTTGACTCTAGAGAGCCGAAATGCAATAATCCCAGACAGTCTATGCACGGGCTAGGCAAATTCCCACACTACACATATACTACTCGTGGCGTTTCACTCAATCACCTGTCCTTTTTGGATTCGTTCTCTGCCACATCGACAACAGTGGTCATTACTTGTCCATATTCGTTAACCCGTTTGGGATCAACACGGTAAATCCATCGCTTAAAACCGCGGCTCAACCTCTACTGCTGCGCTGCACAAGTACGGATACCCTCACCTGATACAAGAAGACGAGGAACACCACGTCATCCCTGGGCGGCTGCAATCAGCAACTATCTATCAATGAGGGACCCTGCTCACCGGAAGCAAGCAAGCCGATGTAAAAATGGCATCTTGATGCAAAAGCTACAAACCATGATAGCGACTCACAAATATGGACAAAACGCTCTTACGCGAAAAGATCATCTACCACAGTAGAGAGCGATTTGTATATCATTGCTTTCATAGGCATGTGTGCCACACTCTGTCAAGCCTGTCATGACCCAATCCCATGTGAGGAAAAAAAGTCCTACGGCGAACCTTGAGTTTATAGTTGATGATCAGCTGAGGGACAAGCTGCGCCTGAAGAATATAAATGAATCCATGTGCTTTGCCAGTGTGAGATCCCACAGGAACGCACAAACCCGAACATATAGACAAAGGATGTCAACGTCGAAATGACAAAACTGTACCACCCTCTGTGTGACTCGTATACCAAAGAGTATCCGGTATAAGCAATCAGCAATGGTATAGCTACATATGACACGTAGCGGAATGCCAATCGGTCGTATCTATGGTCATCAAGTCAGAATACCGTTCGTGCAGAAGCAGGAGTAGGAGCACTGAATGGACTTACTCTTGGGTTTTCTTCTCGTCTTCGCTGAGGACATGCTTATCTAGAGCTTATTAAAATATGAAAAATTCTATATCAGCAATGAAACTCACCTTTAATCTCGAGCTTGTATGGCAACAACGAGCTTGCAGGTGCCGGGACTACTTTGATGTCAACAGCTTTTGTGATCTGATCTCATGTATGAGTCCTTTGGGCCAATGGAAAGGGTTAAGTAAGTACAGACCTTCCAGGCTTCTATGACCACTCCAATGCCGGACCCCATCAGAATCATCCAGCTCGTATTCTCATTATTGTCGATGAGATAGAGAAGGACAACGACTTGCACGAATACGTTGGTAACTATCTGCTCTGACGATAAACGCTTCGCCTCATCGACTAGCGTATGAATTTACACACCGTCCTAGTATCAAAATAAGTCAACTAATCCGACAAGGGAGGAAAGGAGATCCCCGGATACCTACCGAATTGAGACGCCAACCATTTCTTTCTTTTCCCGCCAATGGGATACATCCGACTTGAACGCCAACATCTCAAAGCTTTTATGACGAAGATATTTCTTGAGTCAATTTTTGCTCCGTGCCAATCAAAGGGCGATACTTACACAACATGAAGCACACTCACAAGACCAGTCAAACCGAGGAACCATGGGTTTGTCTCGATCAACATCCGTTTGATTTCATCAAGTTCCGATGCTGCGCCTGTACCTTGTTGTTTGGCAGCTTCATTGAAACCAGCAGTCATTGAGGCAAAGAGCTGGAATTTGAAAAACGACATAGGCTGGAAAGTGATTTCAAGAGGAAGAGTGGGCGTCGTTTGATTGATTTCCACATATTGTGATCGTAGATGCCAAAACTCGTTCGGGAAGATTATAGGATTGTAGAAGCCTTTAGTTCCGGTATCGTCGCGCTCATTTTGGACCAAGTGGATATCTGTCAACACAGTTTTGAAATCAAGGTTCCTCGAAATTTACGTGTATGCTCACGTTCCCTCACCACCGGTGCGAGGCTAGCGTAGGGCACCTTGGTATTGTCAGAGATCAACGCCAGCGTTACATTCTACCAGAAATTGATGTTAGATGCCTATCTCCAAGATTTAAAAATTATTACCTTATGCCAATGTGGCACGATTACATCTGTCTATAACGAGATCAGTAGGTCCTCGGGTACCTTGGATATTTGATGAAATCACCTCGGGGACGTCTTGCTCCGGTTCTTCTTCCTTGCCCGCGAGCAAGTTCTTTTCCTTCCTGGTCTTAATTCTCGCCATATGAGGCGTCAACACTACAATTGGGAGCTGTATTCAACCAGTATCCCGCACTTGGAAAAATTAGAGAGAACGAACGTTTTCGGACGTGGTGAATGTCCTTCGGATTAAATTTATGATGATGTGGACTGGGGATTGCTCCATTTCGCGTCAAAAAGATGTCTACCCATAATGTCCCGTTATTGAGCACGAACTAGCGGGAAAACAATCAACCACTGATACGACGAAGTGAAGATACAGCACACCTCAGGAAACTTAATGTCATAGTTCACCACGCGGATATCACTCCAGTCGCCAAGTTTAATATCTTTCCAAACAAAGTGTGGTAAACCTGCCGCTTCATCTCTTCGTGACGATACAGTGCCTTTCGAAAGTACATCCCCACGCGGTGACGTAGACAAGTAAACATGCATGTCAAGCACCAGGCCAAGTGGCCATGATGGAAGAACCTCAATTGGTGGCTTTAACCAAGGGTTTGTTTCGGGCGTGTTTCTCATTGTGTCTGAACTAGAGGATTGCTTGCTTGCAGCGGGCGGGGTTGATGGTAAGAAGAATTTACCAACTGACCAGGGCACAAAACATGAAATATGGTGCTAACAGGAGTAATTAGATGCACGCACTCAGTTGCGACAACGCGTATGCAAAAAAAATTTGCTAAAACGATGTATCATATTTATGTCTGGTCCATTTGTAAAAAGCAACATGCCTGAAGTATTCTTACGACATTCTTGAAGGTTGAAGACTCTTCGCGAGTTCCTGTTGCTTGACTCTGTTGAACAGGCTGTTCTCGTTCCCCAGGCATACTACAGGATCCAGATGATGCTTGAAGTCGTCACAACTCCTATATGCCGATCATTTTTGTTGATGCCATCATGCCACGCCATATCCACTAACTTGGTGGATTTCCTTTGATCCAACCGCTTTATTCTCAACATTACCGTGATGGTTTGTGCTCTTATTTCTCCCGAATTTCCTAGTGGAATTGCTATTTTGTCGTTGGGATGGGTCGGAGCTTCCTTCGGAGTGTATGTAAGACTGCCATTGCAAATGTCTCCTAACATTCTATGTTGTTTCTTATTATCTAGACATGTTGAGGAGAATCCATTTAGTCGCCACCTCAAATCATCTAGCAAGATTGCCAATAACATGGACACACGGTTCACACAAGACATTAACCATGACAACCGAAAGAAACTAAGTGACTGTGCAATAACGCGACTACCTGTCGCTAATAACATGCAAAGAAAACAAATCTACTCTTCCGCATTCACTTCACCACCTTCATCCTTGTCGGCGGCTTCCTGCATATCCGAAGTCCACAGCGTAAGGTTATCGCGGAGAAGCTGCATAATCAATGTCGAGTCTT
>Ga0153986_1000068_pt1 | contig 30107 bp, 39 predicted proteins | sample TSGA070MetaG_FD_104724 | JGI IMG/M metagenome (GOLD analysis project Ga0153986, IMG submission 104724) | Attine ant fungus gardens microbial communities from Georgia, USA - TSGA070 MetaG | ecosystem: Host-associated > Fungi > Mycelium > Unclassified | place: USA: Georgia, Alexander Wildlife... | reverse complement strand
GACAATACTACATGATGCAGATGGAAAAGATGATACGATGCGTTGATGATGAATCCAGCCGGATAAGTCAATGCAATATTTTTCGAAAGTGGGTCAGGACAGGAGATCATTACGCTTGAAGCGCTTTCAGTTCCTTAACCAACCGCTGATAACGTGTCAGAGTCCTGTAGTTGGGTTGCTGCATGTGCAAATGTACATACCTCTCCTTCTCTCACAAGGGATTCATGACTCATATTTGCTCCTTGCTCAGCTCCGAGCCTGATACCATATTCAAGCAATTGTCGCATATAATGTGAGTTGATGATGGTTTCGTCATCAGCAAGTTGGGGTTTCACCGGGGCATTCAGCTCAGCTACAGGAATACGATAACGAGTCAATGGAGGCCACATATAACATCTCTGAGGGAACTCACACTCTCTCATCGACAACCAACTGTGCCCGAGCAGCTCAGGAATGGTTGCTCGTTCCTTCGAGTTACGCGTTAGACATTTCTTGATGCTGTCTATAACATCACGTCGTACACGACATCTTAGGTGCTCGAGTCTAGTGGGCGGGGAGATCTGATCACCGTCTGGGCTCTTCGACGCTGGGACAATAGGAACAGAATATTCTGGAAATTCGATGACGTGGTTGAGATCGGGGATAGCCCTCATTTTTTGTAGGAATGGAAGATGTTGGAAAGGGGGTTGACCATAGATCATTTGATACAAGATAACGCCTAAGGACCACACGTCGGATGGTCTTCCGACCTTTAGGCGACGCATGCCATCTGGAAGCTCAATGGCTTCGGGACTCATGTAATTGATTGTACCAACCTGACGGATTCAGTGAGTACAGGAAATCCAACTAATCTCAAGCTCGCTACCTGATGATCTCTCTGGATATTGGTAGTATCATTTGCAATGGCGTTTGCGATACCAAAGTCAATGAGCTTAAGCTGGCCGCGGACAAGAACAAAGTTGGCTGGTTTGAGATCAGAATGAACAATCTTCTCTTCATGTATCACATGCACAGCTTGCAACATCTAGCTTCCTGTCAGCGACGTCACCGGAGCAAATATTCAGAATCTACCTGTTGCCAATAGTATGCCACCCAAGTCATATTCAATGGATTTCTCATCTGATCCTGCAGAAGCCTCGCTAAATCAATCTCTCCGTACTCCATGATTAATAAAAGATAGCCCTTGCTCCCGCCAGGTCCTGCACGAACTTCACTATCAATAAGCCGAATGATACGGTGATTCCCTTCCAACTGTTTGAGCAATCTGATCTCATTCATGTAGCCAGCCATCATTTCATTGTCAGTCCTATCGAGCGAAACACGCTTGAGAGCGTACAATTCGTTGTTCATGCTCATCACTCGAAAAACGCGGGATGATCCTCCTTTGCCTATTAGATCAAATCGAGTGTAAAAATTTTTATTGACGGAGATGTATCGTAATGGCTGCTTAGGTGGTGGGAGGGCATTTTTAGCGGTAGATTGGTCGAGAGTAGAGTGTTTGTGTGACGGGGGCGCAGGAGCCGGAATAGACTGTATTGCATATGCAGAAGGTGGAGGTGACAAACGTGATGATGATGGTTGCGCTTGTGTTCGCCGTTCACGATCACGATCACTGTCATGCTCGCTAAGATAATCGTCTTCCCGTTCACTAGTTGTCCAGGTTCTCCCAGACGCCGGTAGCGAGGTCTCTGTATTGACCGTGTTACTTGCTGGTGGCTCTGACGCCGTCGGACTATGACGAGATTTAGTAGATGGTTTACTACTGGACGGGGAAAGTCGATCTTTGGGCGAGATGCGGTTTTGTAAGCGTGAGGGTGGTGACACTCTTCCTTGTGAACTGCGCGTAGTTGGAGGCGATATGTTTCCTTGACCGGATTTTGAGGGTAATCGTGTCAAATGGTTTCCGACTGTTGGAGATCCTGACATTGATGACGATATACTTTTCAATGTATCCGACTCTTGTCGACGATGTCCATGAACTAATCGAATCTGATGCGCATTCAGATGGGTAGGAGAGGGAGATTGACGAGGACGCTGCTCCTGCTCCCGTTGTTCTTGCTCCTGTTCACGGACATATCCTGTCACTGTTAGCTGATAAATCAAGAATACAGACAAAAGAATTTACTTTCACAATCACTCAGGATTTCTGCTTCTTGTTTTTCACGTCCTTTTATTGTTGCCCCATCAGGACCCTCAGCAATCATGTTCATACCTGGAAAGTTCAACCAACTACTTTGTATAAACTCAAAATCAAGTAAACCCACCTAAGCTTGTACCAGGGCGCGAATGTCCATTTACTTGTTGTACTTGAAGCTGATAGTCATCATGAACTGAATGCTTGATCTCAGTCACTGAATATTTTGCAAGTCATCAATCCATACCTATGCCTTCGCTCATGCTCGCAGACCTCCTCTGTCGGGGTGCTGAGGATCTGTGTAGAGAACTGGCTGCTGCAGAACTCCCTAAAACAGTTCTCTGCCTGCCATAAACGTTGGAGTTCACAGAATGGGTGTTCACAGGCTGGTTTTCTCTTTCATCACAAGTATCACTCTCCATGCCTTCATGAACTTGATTGATGGGCGAATTTCGATCTCCGTATTTCGCTCCCGCTGGGGGTGAGGGGTCATCACTTTCACTAAGATCGGTAGCGTGGTATCGATCTAGCGACGACTGTTTAGAGGCCACCGATGATGTAGATAACGTCTTCGTCATCCTTCCAGCACGGTTAGGCACTGGGATCTGTCGAGCATGTGCAGCGCGCTGCGCAGCATCTGCCACCTGGCGAGCGCCGCCAACAGAAGTGTACGTCGTGCGTAAAGCTGTTCGTATTCCTGATCGTGAAGCCAAAGGGGGTGAATGTCGGCGTTTCCCAAAAGCCCCTGTTGCGTGTATATTTTCATCCGTCTCACTGGTATTCTCCTTGTCGTCTTGGTAAGTATACAGGTTGGAGTCGAGGGTCTGTCTTGAACGAGATAAGGACACTCCTGATTCAACTCTGTCTGATGTTTCGTCTAGTGTTATTCTGCGAGGAACTGTACGAGGTTTCACTGATGATGTATTTAATGCTGTATGCGAAGATAATACGGGACCAGAGGTTATACGGCTGAATGAGCGGACGGGCCGTTCCAATTTATCCCCAGAAGAGCTGGCCGATGTTTCAAGAATAGGATACGCACTCTCTGAGCGTGACATTAATGAACGAACAACCGGTGAGTTCAGAGATATCGGTGATGGAGGTTTTTTGAAGTCCTGAGGTTCAATATCTTCGGGTGGGGTCGGAGGTGTATACACCTGAGGTGAGGCTTTGGAAGAACCTTTTGTTATTCTCTGCAAGTTGCCATTCTCGTCTTGAATGTAATCAAAAGAGAGGTCTTCAATGTAGGAATCATCAGAGGTTGGTGTTGCGGATTTCCTGGCAGTACTGATAGCTGTAGCGGCGCGCAGATCGGCTGGTGTCCTAGGAGGCGAAGTGGAGGGACCGTCTGAGGCCATGGTAGAGAGTTATAAATGTAAAGGACAAGCAATGGAAGAAAATCGAAATGAAAACGTCGGCGTCAACATTCCACTATGAACAATCCTACTTGAACCAACCAATCTGGACCCCGGGCACCGCTTCGCGGATCACCAGAGAAAGGAATTACCGGATCAATTTATTCGATTTCGTGAGGACCCTTGGGGTCTCACTTCTAATTACTACTGAATAAGGTTACAGCTTTGCCGAGGGATTTTGCTCTTGAATATGAGCAAACCGCGCCATATCAGACGCAATCTCTCCAACCCCTCTCTCCAGCCTATCTATCAACTCCTTGCACGTAGGAATATCATTGATCAACCCAACAGTCACACCCGCCGACCAGATCCCGTATTCGGGATCACCAATTTCGTAAACTTTGCGGCCTCGTTCACCAGAGACCAGATGTTTGATATCCTCAAACTTTGCACCGCCCGGACGGCGTTCAGTCTCAACGACCTCGACAGAAACCTTATTCTTGAAAACTCGTGACGTATTGTGGAGGGTTCTGAAGATGTGAATTGTGTCATGTTCAGTAGACGCAACAATCTTGTCTTTAATATTCTGGTGGATAGGGCTAGGAAAACTGAGTATCAAAGTACCCGAGGTGTAACAATATTCAAACCTTTCAACCGTGCACATGAAGCGTGTACCTGATATCAGTAAGCCCAATGTTGTATCAGGCTTTGCAGACTTGACATACCCATATTAACGCCCTTTCAATTGTTTTCAGCAAGAAACCTAACACAGACTGGAATCACACTTACACTAGCACCCAGTGCAAGGGCTGCAGCGAAACCACGAGCATCTGCAATTCCACCTGATGCAATATAAGGAGTCTTCAGGTCATTGGCAGCTCGTGCAAGCTGTGATAATCTGTATGTCAGAAGGACACTCGAGCTTATTTACTCTCCGCACCAGGACAAGCCCTCCAATATCATCTTCCCCAGGATGGCCAGCGCCTGGAGGTAATCGATCGATTCAACGATTTTTCAGGCTGACTCACGACCATCTCACTCACACTCAAAACCGTCAATGCTGAGAATGTCAGCTCCATGTCTCTCGGCGGTCTTCAATAGTGACATTAGTCCAAACACAAATCATAGACACGGTCTATCACCTTGGCATGTCGAATGGTGGTACATTTGTGGATCACAATACAATTATTCTGTTTCAAATATCGAATCAGAGAGGCAGCTGCAAAGTTCATTTAATCATTTAGATCGCCGTCGAAAAAAGAAAGGGCACAGACGATTATTGCCTGCAGTTTCAAAAATCTTAACGCCTTCTTCTACTGCGACCCTCGTAAACCCGTCATAATCAGGCGGATTGATGGCTGGCAAGATGGTGATGTTGACACCGAAAGGCTTCGAAGTAAGTTTGCGGGTTTCACGTATAGCTTGTCGAAGGGCCTCTGGTGATGGTTGGCTGAGGGCGGTGAGCATACCTGGTTGAAAGTTGAGTGTCAAAAGTATTTGAAGTAATAACGAATGACCTAGTCCCCCTGCCTCGGAGATTGCACCCACAAGTGGTGGGAAGCCGACCCTATCAAAGATGAGGAAGATTCTACCGGTTGGAAATGTTTTACCATTGCATGCCACCCTGCACAACTGGACTGCAGCCCTCGTGAGTAATTGATTATTGAGGAGCATGGAATCCTACACTCGGATACCGAGCAGCTTTGTTACTGGAGTCTTAATGACCATCTTCGGAGTACTTGAATGAAAAAAGATTCTTCAAAGAATATTGTGGATCTACAGAACCTGGGGGAGATTCATTTATACCTGGAAAGGAATCTCAAAAAAGAATCACGTGGCATTGTATACCGGGCTTGTGGTGTAGGTTGCCATATGTGGTATTATGGAATGGCCGTGATTGCAGACTAATACTTAAAGCAATGAGCGAAAATGCGCAAGGAGTCTCGTCTCGACCACTTGTATTTATCATAATAAAATGGTCATCAGGAAATGAAACACAACTCATTTTGAGTGTAGGGCTCGATGTTCAGTGCTGATTATGCCCAGCGTCTAGTCTGTCATGTTCGTTATGTAGGGCCGAGGCGATTCCAAGCGAATTATAGCACATGTGTTGAGTGTTGAGGTGAACTGTCACACTCTCTATATTAACTGACGCATTTGCTTCCATCATACGATGTAACCTCCTTAGCGCCTTCCCTGACGTTGATAAAATTCTCTCTCTCCAATATTTGGACTCCAACTACTAGCTCCCTAAGTCATCTACCTCAATAGGTGACTCCTGAGGTGAGACCGTCTTCCCATAATCATTACCTTGACTGACTATCGTGTTGTAGACTTATTTTATATACTAGTCGTCTACCTTGATAGATGACTTCATCTTATAACATGGAATGGGAGGGAAGGAACTGCCTTTCTGTGGACTATTATGGGGCTATCATAGTATGTGTTAGTTGGTGGGTTGTGACCCCCAACACGATTTACCATCCTAGACAAACCTCTTATGGAGAAATCGGTAAGGAAAGTACTGGAGTTTTTGGGAAAAGGTTGCTATAGTTCTGATGCTTTCTTCGGTATCGAGAAGATCTAGTAGGCACAGAGTTCGGGATATCTTATGCAGGAGGCTTGTAGGTAGAGCCAGTTTGTATTGCTTCACCACAAGGGTAATAAAAGTGGTTGAGATGAGGTTTCGCTCCTCCCCTTTTCCATGTCAAAAGTAGTATCTACATTCTGTCCTGTATTGCAGTCTCTGTAGCCAGTGATAGTACTCATATGTTCACAATACAGGATCTTCAATTCGAGTCAAAGTCACTATCATAAATTGTGGGTCCTGGGCTTTTCAAGTCAGAGCTCTCCAGATCGTACCCTCGCCAACCATCTCTCGACAACCTTGACGTGCCCACTATAGTTCATGGTACTTTCAAATACATATCTAACAGATCCAGGATTATCCAGAGGTGTCATCACAATGTTCGTAAAACGTACCTCACGATTCCTTGCCGGTTGATCATGAAGGTCACCCGACCCACCCTAGTCAAGCCCCACAACCCTTTCCCAATTCCATATAATTCAAAAATTTCTTTGGGTACGTCACTCAAAACCGGGTACTTGCATTATCAAGTAAATCATCCTTCAGTTGTAGACCCTAAGGAATCAAGCTCACTGTCAATTTCTCTTTCTCCACAAATGACTTTTGCTTCTCTACTGGATCTGGGCTTATACCAATAATTTGTACCTTGTCCGGAGAGAAGGCCACTTTTTCTGTCGCCACCGGCAAGAATACTAATTCAGCTTACAAAGTCTCAGAATACTGAACATGACTCACTAAGCATGGCATCCCTAATTTGGCATGCTTGTTGGGTGCATCCGTATGAATCTATGTCAATGAAGAATGGGCACTTGCAACTTTCGGTGTTGCGCATTTCATATACTGACCAGACTCTCTATAGAAAAATATTACGAGCGGGAGGTTCGCTTTACCTGGACTGACTTCGTAATCTTGCCCATCGTAATTTTTGAGCTTAAATGGTGGTGCCGGTTTCCCGATTAATGATCTGCAGTTTGACATGATGTCGAAGAGGTCGATTGTCGTTAGTCACTGGAAGCAAGAAACGGATGTGGGATAATGTGAGAGTGTTTGTCATTGCAACTGTATTTATACTCTCCCACCCAAGATACACACACTTATGATGATGACAAATCTGGCCATTGTAATACTATCATGATCTATCTGCATAACACTTGTTTGTCACACTGACCTGATTTTTCTAAATCAACATTTTATATGTTACTTGATTCTCAATACTGCTCATGAATACTATGGATCCTGATAACTCTCACACATATCCACCTGGATATCCTCCCATTGACCCACAGTATCTTTAGCACATTGAAAATATTTTCCAGTCTCAGATAGCAACAATAGAAGAGACTTTTAAGAGACAGCTTGATATGGAAAGACTTGGGTGGTTGAAGCAATAACAGGAAAATACTTCACAAGAGGCAGTACTACAGAACCAGATAAAAGAGTCAAGATTGAGACTTAAGCAAGCAGAACTTCAGTATGAAGATACTTTCTACTAAGAGTATTAATAAAATTTTATTTAGTATATTTGATAGTTGACCTTCTCTGGTCAATGAGTGACATTCCTCCCCTCTCCCTATAGTATCTCTATAAATCTCTTCTGGGTACCTGTGGGCCACTCACCAGCTAGGTCATCTAACACCTCCACCAGGTCAAAGTGGCCCGCCATATGTCACAGTGACAGCAATGTACATAAATAAAGAAAGTGCGGGATTAAACATTGGATGGTGAATAACAACAATATTAGTGGAGAAGGTTTGGTAGAATAAGTATCCCCCCAACAACCATTGCAGCCAGAAGAGAGGAAATGGTGGTGGTTAAAGGAAGAGAAGGAGCAAATGGTTTCTGAAACTTTCATCCTACTAAATAATTTATTTCCTTTATTATTTGTATGTTAAGTTCTGTTTGTCTCTACTCATTCCTTCAACCTTTATCTCCAAAGATTGAAAAGGGGAAATAATACTATGACTAACAAAAATCTTTGATACAAAATGATTCACACTTAGTCTATCCCAGTCTATGATCTATGTCTCAATGTTACTGCACCCTCTTGGGAAATCATCGTACGAAAACTTCCTCGAGATTCAGAAACGTCATACAAAACAAATCTTACAAAATCTTTGATTGTAATACTATATTTAGACGCCGATCCTTTCCAAACCCAGAAAAAGAAGGAGAGTTGTCTCTGAGCTCAAGACGAGGGCTATACGCCCGATCGATGGCGCCCTGAATCTATAGTAACTAAGTCTAGCTGAGCGCACAAAGTCCGCAAAGTTATGATCCATTTTGGGGAAGTCTGAAGTACATAAGTAAACCTGTCTCTCGCTCCTAATGCGCGACGCCATGGTTGCCACTCAAACACAGCCCACCACTGTCCAGTTATCTTTCAGGTCGTTGCTCTCCTTACCATACCGACTCTGTTATCCTCCTCCTGCTATTGGGAAGGTTCGTTCTTTCAGCGTGACCCCTCTTTTTGATGTTCGTCTTGACGATGTACTCGACCGGAGACATCTTCCACCACTCGGCCTGAAGGACTTTGAGGAGTGGTTATTGTATGTGGAATTGTGCCCAGAGAATCTGTACGCACTCCAGAAAACTTACATCATTAAATTCTAATCAGATTTATCCTCAGTTATTTCATCCTTTGGCTCCGAGATTATCGTATTCGCTACGCAGCATGGCAGAAGCAATGCAATTCCCCTAATGATGCTGCTTTCGCCTCCACCACTGCGTCTGGTCTCACCATGTTTTATTCTCGAGCTAAACAAACCTTCCTCACTCCCGGAGCCACTTACGAACTCAACCTCCCTTCCTCCACCCTCGCCTTTTTCGATGATCCAGTCCAAGACGATCATCCAGACCCGGCGGTTTTTTGTGAAGCCGAGAAGGAAACTCGGCGGATGCTTGAACAGAGTCTCCGACGATTCATACAGAGTCAGATAACAAACGTTGGTAACCGTCGTGCTCTTTGTGGAATTATTGCCGGCATCGTTGTTATCATCTTTGGATTCATCCCTCCCGTAGTAGCCAATTTTCTGGAAATGAAATCACGTTGGCTGAGGTTGACTGCACTTCCTGGGATGTTGTTTGGCTTAACGATCTTTCTCTCTGCTCTTCATGGAGTCTGTCTTGCTGTGTACCTTTTGGGAGATCTGAGGCAGCTCCGTAAATTCGAACTTGCAAGACCTCCTGCGGCAGCCAAGACCAAAAATCTCAACCACAATCTCATTTTACCAACCACCACGCCGCCATGTTATCCTCCGAAGGCTTTTGCACACGGGAAGCAGAAGTATCCGTCGTCTCTTAGATATGCCACAGGTTTCTCCGACGCTACGATTTCCATCTACTCTCATGAAATACAGTATTCTGCGACGTCCTCGGGTATGATTGAGATGAATCCTATTGAAGGACCCTCGACGTGCCCCATTCTCTCGGAATACTGCTCCAATCCGGAAAATGATGCTGAATGGATGCGTCAACGAGAGCTATACTGGGAGAAAGAACACAAATTTGAATCAGCTGAGCTCCTTTCTCCTGCTTCGTTTGCGTCGACAGCTACATTTATAGCCCCTTTCTGTTCACCTTCAACAACCGATATATCGGGATACTGGGATAGCGAAGAAATGCACTCGATAAATGCCCACTGGTACCGACTTCGTGCCATGGCAGACGTGGAAAAGCTTCAGTACGAAGCAGCTCGCAGACAACCCATTGCTGACTTCGATTTTGATGGCCTGCCACCCGTTTCGGCCAAGTCAACACCAAAAACAGAAAACTTGAACAACAAAGATGGAGACGAATTTCAGTCTAGTCCGGACGGTGAAGGGCCGTATAGATGGCAATGGCTCTTGGATATCATCGATCGTATTCAGGCGCGATGCAGCTACAAAAAATGGGGCGCCAATTATACTAGTGCATCAGGGCCAACCTTCTTGGGAGGTGTACCGCCCTGCTTGCTATCCTCAAAAGGACCTACTGGACAATCATCTCTTGCTTCTTCCACTCACAGCATCACTACACTTGCGCCAACTGAGTCTGATTTGTCAAGGAAAGTCAGGAGACGTTTTCGGATCATGAACGCAGTTCCTGCATTCGCTGTCCCACTTACGCAAGTGCTAGACCCCGTCATCGTCCGTGGCCAGTGGGAGGTTGTCATTCGTAGTGCTGGATTTGCCCTGTTGATTTCGTGGGCTGTCTGTGGTCCATTACTCGCCATTCCTGCGTGATAAGTTGCCTCGTCATACCCGACTAGTTTTTAGTAGCCTCTGAGCTTGGGGAAGCCCTTACCCCCATGAAACTGACCATTCGCATATCCCTTGGTTCTTTTGCTGATTTATTTCCCTTGCTGCTCTTGGAGATACAGCAAGCCACACAGAAATTATTGTTAGACTCAGGTTCTTCCGTTCCATGCCTTTAGTATCCGAATGTTGCAGTCATAGAATGATGGTTTCTCAATGACATAAGAACACAATATTTCCCACATAATAACGGATCATTTTTCGAGATACTCTCTCTTGAAGATGTAACATCAACAGAAACATGACAACCTCGTTCCCAGTATGCTCTCCTTGTGCTGTTGACAGGCTGAGGAATGATCAATGGTTTATTTCAGGAGCAAGAAAGACATGCGGTGTAGGCATGCACCGCCAGTAATTTTGAGCATATGCCCCAATGGCTCTCACAATAGCCTAACGCCGGTATATGATCATTTCATTCCCCACTGATGAATGACCTAGTCACAAGCCAGACACATGACTGGGCGATATGTAGACATTCCTGTGCCTCAATAGTAGTGATTCATTCTTCACTCGACCTCGCGGAGGCCTCAAACACTCCCTTCCAATATCCACCGCCACTTCTTGCGTCTTGCGACTATCCTTCCGGACTTAATGGTTGTGCGCTCGAATGATGGATGGAGTGCAACAGACCGTAGGTTATGGTTCTCATGCAGGACCACAAAATCAGCCGGATCGCCATGCATCGGGAATAGATCCGCAGGAGCGATAATTTGAGAGCTATTTCCTTTGTTCTTTTGAATCCCTGAGATCTGATCATCCTTTCTCTTCTCCAGATGGTACAAGGGATAACTACCAATAGCATGCTTGGAGGTCAAAGTCACTGCTTCCTATATTTTGTGGTCAGCGGACAGATACATGTTCATGTTCTTAGAAGAAAGCCTACGATCAAACTTCTGATTTCCTTTGGGGTGGCAGCTTGGAATATAGCAACTCCGAAGGTAACGAGGTTTAGAGGATCCAATGTTCCCTGTGGCGTGAACGCATTGTCCACATTATTGACTGCCATTGCCACCTTGATGCCATATGCTTCCTTTATGAGTGGCACACGCAGGGTACTTCGTGGCGGTCCCAGGGGGCTGTCTTGATGATCTCTCCCTTGAATATACATATCTGACTGTGGTAATCCTACGATTGTAATCGGCAAGTCTCCGATCGCTGCACGAAGCTTGTGCCAATCACTAGGGAGGAGTAATTGCAGTCGTGTCGCGTGTCCTATAGTTATGGATGGTCCAATTGGATTTTTGTTGTCACAACAGAGTCGTGGCGTTGGGTTCAAATTTTGTTCGATATCCTTACCATACTCGGAAGCACAGTCAAGATTATAGCGGCTATTGTACATCCTAGCCTGGGCTATGACTTCATAGATGAGTGGTTCTGCGGTCGGATTCAAATTGTAATCGAGATGGAAGTCGATGTGACGGGGAAAAGCTTCTTGGGAGCCCATAACAGCTTGGAATATGAGCTGGATGTTCTTCTTGGCCTGCTGAAATGTTGGCTCAACATAGGGGGCCGATCCTATTACGGAAACACCTTCCCTTCTCATAGCTTGGCAGAGAATAGCATAATTTTCTCCTGGCTCGATGTCTGATGGCCTCTCGAACAGAGCTTCCTGGGCGAATACTACATATTTGGCTGAGGGAGGGAAAGGTAAGAGTGAGCAATCGAATGCACCTGCAATCTGGACATCACAGACATCTTTGTATCGAGCTTTCAAGTCAAGAGCGACATCGAGGCAAGAGAATCCAACAATGGTATCGACCTCAACATGAGCCCGCATGGAAGTGACGCCGTGTTCCACGCTCTCCTCTATTAGTCGTGACCCACGCCGGTAGAGATCATCAAGACGTGAGGGGAAACCTGTTTTAGCCTTAGAAGTAATAGCCATTGCCTCTTTGAAATCCCTGGATTTTCGGAGATGAACATGATTATTCGGGTGCCATTAATCAAGGAGAAGCAGCATGAGAAGAGAGTGGAGGAATCAAATACCCAGGGACTTTCGTACTGAATTCCCAGGAAGAGATGTCCTGGTGGACCCCGGGCAATGGTAATGAAGTCGCAGACTAATTTTGCCGACAGGGGGGAAGAGAAGGGAGACGCTTTGAGACACATACCCGTCTGTCAGGTCACCGCATTGGTCTAAAATGAAGCATTTGTCGAGATGAATATGAGAATGACATAACCTTGATTTTCTCAGCATGGTATCGTCACAGTCACGGCGCGAATGAACGACTGACGATGGTATCATGATGCCTCCATTTGCGTCAAGAATTTGGACATTATCGATTGTTGATTCAATGTGACTAGGTTCGGGACTTCTAAGCACGTCAGTGACAAAACTATCCGAGCATTTGACTATCCAAGTGCCATCATAGTCATCTCTTTCCTCTTCTGAGTTGGCTGGAGAAAGGGGCAAACGAACATTGACGATCCATAAATCCGACTTCTCGGTAGGTTCTCGAATACCCTCTTGCTGTCCCAATTCGGCACATGTATCATTTGGCATGACAAGGACCTCCTACGAGCGGGTGATCAGCAACATCGTTTCCATGAAATAAGAAGCTTTTTGACCTATACCTTGCTACGTAGATGGGAGATGTGCCCCGATCCGAGCATTTGCGCTGCTAATCCGCTCACAGAAACTAGTTTATCGAAGACAGGAGGCAGACAATAGAACTCCGAATCAAGATGATCTCAAAAAGAACTTGCTGTGTCTTCTCTATCAAAGATTCTTTTGGAATTTTCGTATCCGGAACCGGTGTAGGACTCCCCCCACCCTCCATTTTAGAACAGTGTCAGAATTGTACAAGACACGCGGCACGTAAGCTAAATTGAAGAAAATGGGGTAACTCTTTCCCATCATAACGGTTATTGCTTCGCTGCCAATCAAGTACCACTGTTCACTAGATGATTTCCACATTCATCTCAAACACCTGTCAGCAGCCTTGCAGCTAGACCTTTCATCATGAGCGTGGGTTTTCTTTTTCATTGTTCAGACCAGTCCTGGAGAGAAGAAGGAGCCAAATGCGTATTCATGAGAAAAAGAGCTAAAAAGTCAGAGTCGAAAATCTGGAGTTAATTTATAGCTATCAACATTGTAAATCAGAACTGTATCTCAAAAGGAAAGCAGCCAACTGGTCTCGCGGAATATTTTCAGGAGAAAATTTGCGCCAAATTGCAACAGATCGAATTCATTTATATTCGAATTATATATAATTCCTTCATTCATTCATTTAGTAACAACTGCGATAACAAATGGTCATTCCAATTCGAGGTGCCTTTGACTCAGAATGAAATTTCTTCAAGCTCAAAGTTCCCATTACATTGGAACTAGAAGCAACACAGCGGGGTGATCGATACAAAGGCCATTTTAGTTCTCATACATATCGGCCGTTCAAAGCATGTGTTTTAAGTCCAACTCCTCTTTTCTCCAACCACCGAATATGAAAATGTGTGTACAAGTGATTGTCAAGTCATCAGTCATATACACCCAAAGAGGTCATGTTCATATACATGGCTGTTCAATTGGCGAAGAGCAAAAAAACCCGATATGGCAAGTGCATGAAAGGATTCCCAGCATTTCTGGGGTAAAGAAGGTCGAAGAGGGTTAAGTCCATCCAATCGTAAAGGGATACTAAAAAGATCACTGAGTGAGCAAGGCCAAAGGAGGAAAAAAATCAAGGGATTAGTTGCATGGCAGCGCACCTCATAATCTACAGCACGGCCTGCAGAAACTCCTGCTTCTCGTATAACGGAAGGTAGGCATTGAAATGAACAATAACCAACAGCGAAATCTTATGTACCAGCGACTGCACCTCATCCGCTAATATCTCCAATCCATTGCCCCACAAGTGATGTCGCACTGCCACTTCTGATCGTCGCTTCACCTCAAAAGGGGCCGATCTTGGTAGCAAACAATACCGTGATGGTCCACCGGATACCTCACCACAACTCTCCATCTCTTGGCCCATCATCTTCTCTAACGCAGCCTCTGCGCGGGCAGGATAAACATCTGCAAGTACTCTTTCAAACACCACTTTGTTCAACCGCCCATGAAGCATTTTTACGAACGATGAATCAGCCTTCATATGAGTGACTATCCATTTTCGTGCGATCGAGACAGTACGTTCGTCAGGTACATGATCGGTCCCGTTGGTGGGTGGCGATATCACTTCTACAGGATTCCGATGATCCCGCGAGACAGTTGTGGCTCGACGCGCAATCTGCAATACCACGTCATCCACCGCTCTCTTAAGCTTATCGGTCACCTGTGGGTGATTTTGATGAGATCCAGTGGGCGCAGATGGGTCATTTGAAGCTGCATCTGGGAGGAAGCAGGTACCGAGACTTCTAGGTCCGATCGCTCGAATCTCTCGCTTGAGAATGGCTGCGTATTCGTCCACTCGACCCTTGTGATACCTGCTTTGACTCGAACATGAGGCGAGCTGACGATAAAGCAGGAGGAACATCCATAATGCAACAGTATCTGTAATCTCGGAAGAATGGTTTTGTATACGTCCTTGATCGAGATACAGCGTTTCTGGGAGGGACTGGAGGGAATGATCTAGAGTAGAAGATCGGATATTTGTGGAAGCGATGGACGGCAAAGATGGGGGACCGAAAATGGTGTTCACAATACCCCGGACCACGGAAACGTATAACTGATGTTTCTTATCAAGGGAACCGTAGTCAAAACCTTGAGGTTGTAGTGGGTGTTTAATCGGTTCGGTCTGTGATGAGAAGGAGTTATGTGCAGACCGAAGCCATTCCCTGGTGACAGGAAGCGAGAGGTCAATGCTCTGTCGGCTCCTCAGCATTTTTCGCTCAAAAGAGCCAGAGCTGTATACGAGAAACGGCCGTAGGGTTTGCATTTGGTGATTTGCAATGTCCTGTAGACGTTGGAATTCACATACACGTAGCTACTCGCAAAACGGAAACCACACATACTAATTTCATGAGTTCCAAAAGTTCAAGACAATTCCGGATGACATTGACGGCGTCGCGTGTCGTGGCATTGGATCCTGGAGCACACGCTTTTGCGGTTTTGACCATGCTGTCCACAGTCAGGTCGCGCATGGGAGCACAGTGGGCTTTAAGTGTAGCCCCTATGACTTCAAAAAGACCAGATGGATCAAAGACGTCGTGCTTAAGCTCCTGCTCGATGAGATCTGGGTCAAAAAGAGATCGAATGTAGCTTGCTTGTTCTGCATGCTCTTGGATAGGTGCATGGAGAAAATCTGGATTCACATAGGGCCCCGAGAGCATGGCGAGCGGTTGTATCACATGTAAAAGGACTTGAAGAAACTCGTCGAGCAAAGTGCGTACACGAGGCGGAGCATGAATAGTGACACAGTGTGGAGAGAGGGCGAACACAAGGGGCGCATCCATAGGAGAAGAAGGCACATGAGAGCAAACGCAGATTGTAGAGATATATTTCCGAGTGGAAGTATCGTATGACACGCAAGTACATCCGGACTGGATTTCCCGAGATACTGCATCCCAGTAACATTCTGCATAGTCCCTCTTCCGACGGTGTGTGGTAGGTCTAAACTGAAGGCCGGAGTCAAACAGCAAATCGTGTCCTGTGTACATACATAGTCATTAAGCAAGAGGTACGTGGCGAGGCGAAAGAGGACGCACGTAGGGGGGTGTTGTGGATGATCTGATTGAAATCGAGATCCCTAAGGGTCTGGCGGTTGATGAGGGGGATCATCGGAGGGGTGGCTGCATCCAATGAAACGGGGGCTATGGCTGGTGCGAGGTCGGAGGAGTGTTCGAATGCTGGGCCGGCTGTGGGTGATAAGACAGGTGTGTCGACGTGGGGCGACGCTGGGGTATTCCAAAGAGGAGCTTTGGAGGCAGGGGCATGCCAAGAAAGACGAGGGGCCTTTGGAGGGCGAATGGGGGCATCTGAGTCGCGGCTCTGGGAAGGGTGGTCGTCGGGATGGTCATGGTGGGGGGCCTTGCGCTTTCTGTGGTTGAGGGGGAGTTGATGCATGGGGAAGAGGAAGAGAGAGAAACGAGATTGAGGGTTTATAAAGGAAATGCATGGTGTGTTTGTGAACAGACGCGTCGGCGCTTGAAATTGTTGCCCAACACTGCAACAACACGCGCCCACCACGCCAGCTCAGCTTCTTTCGCAACATACCACGCAACATAACCCACGTGACCACTTAGCTTTTTTAATTCCCGGCATTATCATACATACTCATGGTCATCTACGCATCCACCAACTTGTCTTCCCGCGCCCCGTCTCCTCTAGCCGTCGCCCTCTTCGCCACCTGCCTCCCATAGAATTCGGCAATGATCTTGGGATTGATCCGGTTCAGCTGCTCCTTGGGGAAGATACGAAGCAAAGACCAGGCCAGTTCCAGCGAGTCAAAGATCGTCCGCGACTCATATGCCCCTGTACACACAGACACGCACGTTCATAAATCATCTCATAAACATCCGACTTTCTTCTCACCTTGCCCAACAAACTGTCGCTCAAACTTGTCAAGGAACTCCAAAGCCAACTTGTCCTCTGGAGATAACGCTTCTTCTCCAACCACAGCCTTCATAGCAGCAGCATCTCTGCCGATCGCATATTTCGCGTACTAATTCCACCCAAAGTCAGTTCCACGATGTGTAAGCTTAAACAGAAGCACCGGCACAATCACGCACTAATTGATTTGAGACATCGCCGTGATCCTTTCTCGTCAGTTTCTCACCAATAGCACTTTTCATCAGTCGAGATAGTGATGGAAGCACGTTTATAGGTGGATACACCTGACGGTTGTGCAGCTGCCGGTCTACGAAGATTTGACCTTCCGTAATATATCCCGTAAGATCAGGAATTGGGTGTGTAATGTCTGAGGTTCAATCATGAGTTTCCAACAACCATCATCCATACATTATATTTTTTCATACCGTCATTAGGCATCGTGAGGATGGGTATCTGGGTGATAGATCCATTCCTACCCTCCACACGTCCAGCACGCTCATAAATCGTTGACAAATCGGTATACATGTACCCAGGATACCCGCGCCGTCCAGGTACCTCTTCACGAGCAGCAGAGACCTAATCCCTGACATTTCAGCGGGTGCAAAGAAACACTGAGTCATTTACCTCACGGAGCGCATCCGCGTATGAGGACATGTCTGTAAGAATGACCAAAACGTGTTTCTCCAATTGGTAAGCATAGTACTCCGCCGTCGTGAGAGCCAAACGAGGTGTGATAATTCGTTCAATCGTAGGGTCGTTCGCGAGATTAAGGAAAAGGGTGACACGGTCCAGACTTCCATTAGACTCAAAGTCCTCCTTGAAGAACCGCGCGGTTTCCATATTCACACCCATTGCGGCAAACACAACCGAGAAATTGTCCTCATGACCATCATGAACATCTTTCGTGGGCCGTTTCACAAGTCCTGCTTGGCGTACAATTTGAGCCGCAATCTAACCATGATGGCGCCTCATGAAAATCACGGTTTAAATTTTGGCATGAAAATAAATGACTTGCCTCGTTGTGCGGTAATCCAGCTGCCGAAAAAATGGGGATTTTTTGACCACGAGCAATTGAGTTCATGACATCAATAGTTGAAATTCCCGTTTGAATCATTTCCTCGGGGTAGATTCTAGAATACGGATTGATCGGAGAGCCTAAGACAAAAGAAAAGAAAAGAAGAGGGCACAACTCAATTTATACTCCTTCATAAGCATTAAAAAGTCTTCCCATCTACTCACCATTAATATCAAGGTAATCCTCTGCAAACACCTTCGGTCCTTGATCGATAGGATTTCCTGAACCATTAAAGATACGACCCAGCATATCTTCTGCAACAGGTAGCTTCATGCTACTTCCAGTAAATTCGACATGGGTGGCTTTCACATCAACTCCAGAAGTGCCTTCAAAAACCTGCACGATAGCTTTCTTATCTTGAACCTCGAGAACCTGACCTCCACGTTTCGTTCCATCGGGTAACGTTAATTGAACAATTTCATTGTACGAGGGGAACTGGGTCATCATATATGAATATCAGTATCAGCTACAGATAAGAAAGAATCCAATGCAACCTTGACGTTATCCAGAACTACCAGAGGTCTGGGACGACATGAGCACGAACACACACTTGTTCAAATCCTTTTTTTTACCCACCCATTGATAGCAGAGACAGTCCTATAATCTGAAAAAAGCACATCAAAAATCACCAGTCAGACATCGGAATCTTGGTGTACCCAAGTGAGGCTGAACATGGTATTCTTTTGTTACCGCAGCAGCATTTATACGTGCCAATTCCTGGTCACTTATACGTGGATCAGACATGATTTTTCTATAGGATCTAAAACTTCAAATGAGTTAATTATCATTGAAACTGGATTCAATCGTAATAAATCCCTACTCGACACTTGGTAGTGAATGAACGAGAAAGGCCGAAGCGTCCTCCGATGACGGGTACTGGATCAACTTCCCACGGTCGAACATCTTTATTTAACTGACTACATAGAATTCACATAGAATGTACATCAAGAGACACTATTTAATAGAGACCTCCGTATTTCTTTCGAAGCTATGGTTACTTTCTCCAAATCACCAGAGGACCTAAACAAAATATGAAAACCCAAATGTTTATCAGCGGAACCCAACCCACCATTCCGTTTCCAAGAGCGCAATCTCAGCATTTTCATCTATCTCCAACACATCACTGCCTTGTAAAAATAAGTAGAAATATTCAGCTGTATCTGTCCTGATCTTCAAACAGACCACTGAGAATCGAGAACTCACTGAATGTGGAATCACTCACGCGCGGATAAGGATGGACAAGGAAATCTTCAAGACGACAGATAGCCGCTTCAGATACGTCACGAACTCTTATCAGATTTACCAATCTATCCAACAATGCTAGTTTCAGTGACGTACATAGAAAAGACATCATTTAACGAACATTTTCATTGATTCTTGAATTCTTTGAATACTTTTCAAACGTTTGATGTTCCTGGTAGCCAGGGCTAGCAAACCAGATAAACTGGTAGAGTGGTCAGCGTCGTGATGACAATGCTCCCACCCCTTTGATTTCTCAGTCTCACCTCTCTTTTCCTTTCGTGGTGTTAGCTAAACCCTCAAGAGCTTCTGCCTCGAGAAGTATCTTAATTGTTTGCAAGACCGGAATCACAGTCGCATTTGAGGCCAAATTCCTATTGGCTGCACCCATGATGTCGTTTACCAAGTCGATAAGGGTATACCCATCATCATTCACTACCGGCATGGATTTAGCATACATCGCAAGGCTGGTAGCAGCAGGTCGTTTCTATGAATACGTCATGAGTGGAAGGAGAACACAACAATTAAGAGCTGCTTCCGTTACCGTGCTTTCAGTTTTACTGGCCAGACTGAAGATCAAGCCTGTCAATAAAGGGATCCTGTACTCCGGTACATCAAGTAACTTGATTACACGTGGGAAGAGCCAAGCTCCATTGGCCCAGCTGACAATCTCGCCCCTTGACATTTCCACAGTCCAAGATGGCGTTTCATCTATCTTGGATAATTCTTCCAAAAGTAATAAGCCAGGTAAAGACCAGGTGAATTCCGCGCGTTGTACAGGCATCAACTTCAATAAACGCGAGATACACGTTCCAGCCTCTTGTCGAACATTGTCCAGGCGCTCTACACCTTGCTTCAAGATACCCGCAATAGCCTGTTGATAACTTGGAACCGGAAGATATTCGGCAAAATTAGTTATTGATTCCGCAACAGAAAACAGGTCTTCGATACAGGAGGTCAAACCTTGCACACATGCTATGCGAATCCAAGAGCCAACATCGCCACGTTCATCAATTGTGTAGTCTTGCAAACCGGAAAGAAGAGTGCTCAAAATGATTTGCACTGTACATGGAGGCAATCCTAGAGCTAATGCATTGGGAACTCAAAAGTGTAATCAGCGAAGTCAACTCACGGTTGGTCAGATCAGGTAAAAATGTGTGCAAGATACGTGGTAAGGCTTGATAGCTATTCCTTCGCACTTCAACGACAGCTCTAGACTGTAGATATGCACATGAGATGGATCACATGAGCCACGACTTGAATGCTACAAACAGAGGCTTTGGTATTGTCCAAGAGGTATCTGAAAGCGAGATCGAAGCTCCCCGAACATATGTTGTAATCAATGATTCCAAGGACATGAGGAAGGCTTTGTTGAACGATGGTAAGACCTGACTTGAGTTCTGTTATGAGCCTGATTGAAAGCTCTAGACATGCGGCAAAGGAAATGAATTTGGACGCAAGACCCACTTTGTAATATCATCCGAAAGATCTTCCCTCTTACTAATCGTCGCATAAGCATCCGCAGCAGCCTCCTGTACATTCACCAGTCTATATCGCAGGCCATGATCAATGATCTTCCTCCAGCTAGGAACAGAAGATTGCTCCTTCAGTTCAATCTCTGTCAAGGTGATAGCGTTCCCGATCAACTGACAAGCAGCCGCGGTCACAATGCCGCTGCGTGGACCAAATAGGGTTTCCTTATTGATAGATGCTAAATGAGAGAAATTCTCGAGGAGTGCCTTAGTCATGAGTTCAAGGTTGCATGTATGATATGATAATCACCTGTCGCATGAGTTGTTCTTTCAGTTGAGGATCATGTACCTTGTCTCGGTAAGCTACCGATATCTCACTCAAAGCTAGGAGACCACCATGAACTTCGGAAATGTCAAAAGATCTTAACAGTTCAACCTGACATGCATACATCAGTGTCAGTTATTTATCACTTGAAAATATACTCGTACCACCCTAGCTGCGACGATTGGCCCAAGTTCCAGGAGATCGAGTCGACATATTTCTTGCATTGCTTGCGAGCCCAGTTGCCTCATATCATTGTCCCAGTGTCGAAGAGTAACATTCAATAGATGGTCAATGAGGTAAGGCCTGTATTCAAGATGTCTTTTTTTCAATGAGCGGAGGAATAGTAGCGGGAGTAACACATTACTGACTCTGCTACCTGGGGCGCAGCAATCAAAAAAGCATTTCGCCTTCCACTAATGGCATAAAAATCTGTCTTCCTGAGTATATCTAATCCATGGGGGAATAGGCTCTGGTACCTGAGGTGAGTAAGTATTCATAGAGTCAATTTTCCTGATGATCACCGTTCTTCCGACGTGTTCTTGGAATGCAGCGCTGGCAGCCCGCCTAATGTGAGGTTCCCGATCAAACAATGCAACCGTGATTAGTCTACGGGCCAGATCGGTAGCGTAAGGCTGTAATGATGCAACGTTTTGTGTCCTTGCAAGTGACCACATAACATAAGCGGCTGCATCACGAATGTTAGAACCGATCGAATGGGACCCTTTGCGAAGATCGAAGTATAGTGCTTTTGAAACCCATCCGATGAGAATGGGAAGTTGGTCTGAAGTTACTAGTCCACGTCGAGTTATTTCAGCACAAGCAAGGGCAGCCCCATGCCAGGTGCCTTCCGCAATAGCAGGCAAATCACCAAGGTTCACAGCTTCTGTCATGTGGATACTGAACATATCCATCACGCTATCGAGGATTTGGGAAGCAAAATCACTCGGTAGCCTCTCAGCAATGCGGGCCAACCCTTTGGCTACAGACCAGCGAACTATGGTGTCCTTAACACAAAAATGAATATCTAGCGAATGGTTGACAAACTATCTGCTCACTTTATCCTGGAGAACATCAAGCAAACTTTGGAGGAGCGTCTCCACAATCTCTGGTACCTCAAACTCTTCATGGCTACCCTCTTCCTCCTGATGCAAGAGTGTAGGATCATCTAATATCTTTCCTCTTCTTCTGATCTTAGGTACCGGGAGTAGACGCATCACCATTCTTGACATGAGCTTCGCTCTCATCTTTCGGAGTAAGGTGTTTCCGGAGAGAATTGTGATTTCATTCACAACACCGATAGTCTCTAGGTATGTCTGTTCTAAAACTTGGACTTGATCCGCTGAACCGTTCTTGACAACTTCATTTATTACTTGAAGATATCCAATGGCCTAAGTCCTCTCAGATTCAAAAATAATATGTGTTGGAGGGCTTACTGTAATGACATCCATGACATGGGAGCGAATTCCTGTATTAAGAGTGTGAACAAATTCCGGATATGCGTCCTTCATATCTTTCCTGGAAACCATAGAGTTGAATGATAATGGAACACAAAGTATCCCAAGGACAGCTCACCGCGCATAGAGTCGCGACAATAACAAAGCTGCAGCATCCCTTTCTAAGCCTGCTTTTCCTAGATGCGACTTTCCTACATTTTCCAGTGATCGTGCAATTTGCCCAAGAGTGGATTCATCATCAAATTGAGCCAGGTCAAATGGAATCATCACGATGAGAGAGAGCCACAGCATCATCACGTAGCGAAGGGCCCACTGCAAATCTCCATGTACTATACCACGTTCCGTCAACATGAAATTGAGAGCAATTGGCATATCCGCAATTTCGTGAGGGAAGAACCTCGCTAAGAAAATCGTGATTGAAGCCCAGGAATTGAAAATAGAACACAAACTGATAACTTTATGACCTCGCAACTTGATATATCCATAGAGAATAAGCATCAGACGTTCAACCCTTCTGGAAGCAGGCAGTCTAGAACCGGTCCTCTCATGATTACGAGCGAATGTCTTGACCTTCTCAACAACTGGAGTGACCAATGATTCCAGAAAAGGATCTAGGAGATATGGTTGTTCCTGGTATTCACCGAGCTAGACATCATCAGCGTGATTCAGTTGTCCGACACCCAAGATACTCACAATACTATTCAATTTTTGGAGGACTAGATTTTCCTTGCTGTCGAGGTCACGATCAGGCTCATCGTACAGGTCAAGATTAATCAGTGAATGCTGATAAGCGACAAGATCATCATATCTTTCAAAATTCACGTAGAGCTTCTCCTCTCTCTCCGGATAAGCCATCTTAGAGAATGGATCTTAGTTATCATAAATACTTTAATCAGTAAAAATAGTCAAGTGTTTTGCGTTATTTGCCATTTTGGGACATTGTGTTACTGCACGGGAAGTCACCCATTTTGTCCAACGACCTCATATTGATTTCTTTGTTACGGTTGCAGCATGAGGAATCAACACATTGAAAAATCAAATCAAGGTCTCAAACGCAAAAGAACTGAGGCTGAGACTTCTGTAGTAAGTTTGTTTATGTTCAGGGACGACAGCCCAGAATTGACTGATCAAAGTAGGAGGATACATCGAGAGTACCTGGGAAGCTGGTAAGGGGACTCAAGCAGCTCTTTTACTTGAAACTTACCAGCGATTCAGTACCATGGGCTTAAAGAGGCTCGAAAAGCAGCAAAAAAGGTGAAGACCATTGAAATTCAGAAACTCATCAAGAAGATAAAAAAATCCAGGTTCGGTAAATTTCATTCACTCACAGTTAAACCATGTGTATATAATACTATCAGGAAAGAAGGAGAAGAGAGCATAGATATTTCGGAACAAGAGGCACAACTTGACATTCTCAAGGTCAGCCCTTTCCATTTGACCCCACAACATCAGTTTACCTTGTCAAGCAGAGTATTGACTACGAAATCTTTGCCAACACTGCTATGAGAACCAAGATCATGAAAGATAAATCATTGTCACAACATGAACAAGTTCAAGAGTTTATATCTCGGGAACTGGGTGATAATCTATTGGCAATTCCCCCTGACGAAGGACCGACCACAAAAGTTCATGGTCGATTGCTTAGCTCCAAGTTACTGGCAAACGTGATTTGGCTCTTGTGTGACGATCTTCGGAGACTTTTGGGCCATGAGCCAAAGAAACCACGTCAGAAGATTAATATAGTGCATAGCCCGGAAATTTCCAGGACCACGAACAGGTTTTCCTCCCACAAGACGACGTTCACAACAGGAATCCACACGGATATAGAAATTGGAGTGGAAACAGAAGACGAACAGAAGAACTTCATTGACGAGATAGGATGGGAATCAGGGTCCGTTGACGGGAATAAACAACATGATACCTCTGGTCTGGATTCTGGAAACAATTCAGAAGACTTGGAATATTTAGAGCTCAAAGACGCAAGGACAGGTGGCGATCACCGCTCAATACAGTCAGGCAATACCGTGAAACCGGAGCTGGTTGCACAGTCGGGAATAACTTCAATATTCCTTCCTTCGCTTTCAGTAGGATTCGTTGGGGGTTCGGGCGAATCTGACTGGAGTGATACTGAGGCAAAGTTTGCTGACTCCATCCAAAAGAAGAACCGACGAGGACAACGAGCTCGACAAGCGTAAGTACATGATGATTTTTCCTAATGCTCTACTTATCGTATCGCAGGATTTGGGAGAAAAAATATGGACGCAATGCCAACCACAAGAAGAAAGAAGCTGAAAGTCATAATTATAGATATCACAACAAAAATGGCGATTCTCAAGTGAAACCAACAGCACCTCGCCCACACACCGTTGTAAATGATAACGACAATTCATTACATCCTTCATGGGAGGCAAAGCGGAAACTGAAGGAGCGACAAAGTGTAGGAATCGCACAACCTCAAGGGACCAAAATCAGGTTTTCGGAATAAGCATCGTTTGAACTATATACATGAGACTGTCAATGTGTACAACCTAATAACCATCATGAGTTTTGCAGATGTGCTTTTTGCCACCGTCAAGTCTACACTCTCTTGAGCACCAGCCGTCTCCACATTTTCCGCACTGAGGAAAACCACTTCCTACTCGCTTGCATGTTGCACAAACATCTTTCTTGACGCAGAATTTAGATCGTCGCTCAAGGCTAGCAAGTACTGGATGTAGATCACTAGGATGAACTTCCGACACTGATCGATTTCTTGAATTTCTCCGGACCTTCATCAGAGAAGTTCTGTTTGGTGATGGAGACCGTGATTCCGAAGATAGAGGTAAGGCTCGTGTAATGACTGGGATGGGGGAAGACGGTGAGGGCGGTATTTTGAGCTTTTTTTCCGAATATGAGTGGAATCTCATGCGCCCTCGCACACCCGTAATAATGGGGGGCATCAACGTGCGTAGGGCTACAGTGGCAGGGGTATTGGGCACGAAAGAACCACATGCCAAGTGGTTTCGAAACGAAGCACTAGTCCAAGTTGTGGGTTCTGCTTTTGGGGATTCAGGTCTGGATCCCGCTGAGGCAGCATTGAGCGAGAGTAGAGATAGAACTCTGGATCGCACACGTCGAGGAGAGCCTGTAGTAGACGATGGACTTGACTAGGAAGATTATCAGACCCATGTAGTTGAGTAAAATTTCTAAGGCTCACCAAGAGTGGGGAAACTGGGAAAGAATACATATCAGAGTGGGTCGTGGTGGTGGAGGAATTCCCAATGCAAGTATTTAAAATTGTCCTGAAGTCTAAAAAAAACTGAATGGGAAAAATACTAGGATCGTTCTGGGCTCAACGATCTTGGGAAGCGAAACCGAAAATCTGCGATAATTCTACCGACAGCAATCAAGGTGTCCCTATTTTCATCGCCTGGAGCGTTGTACAAGTCTTTATAATCATCAACGCCGGCGTCTTGTGACCCTTATTTTAGAGCAGCCAGCTGTCGATGATACGAGTTTTCCGCATCACGGCCTCAATAGAAGTCTATGATTACAAATGGAGTTAAATACAATGGACTAGGCTTTCAAAGGATGGAATTGTCTTAATTACGTTCATTAGCAGATCCCGCCGCTCCACAACGCTTTGTGATCGGTCGGAACAGAGAGCTAAAAACCTGTTCGGAGGGATCTTGAATTAGTTAAAATTCTCAATTACCAGCGTTGCATTATCTCTGGCGATAGTTCAACCCAGTGAAACCTTCGAAGGATGATTTTTGGAGGAATATCCAATACTTGGATGCAGCATTTTCACAGGCCTTCGTCCGTCAGAAGTTAACGGTACAACCCTGGGATTCTTCTGCGATACTTCTGATCAATAAGGAACGAGTCTCTAAGTATAGTTGACAGTGACAACCTTTTGGTGCACACGACCGCATATGATTGGTTCGCAATGCAACTGCTGCAGTCATCTGTTTTCCGTCTAACTACCGATGTCAATCAAGGTTCAGATAACAAATTCAGCATTCACCGGTATCATTATCACATTGGCCGGATCCACCAGAAGTGGAGAACTGGTATCGTTGAACATATCAAAAAAATATTTCAAGTGGACAAAAGATAGGTGATTGTTTTGACTCCATTGACCTTGTTCTGTAAGCACCAGGAGAGTTCATGTTCAAGATGCAACTATTTATAATCTTATTAATCAAGAGTTTACCAAAATTGGTCAATCAAGGCAATTTTTTTCTTCTGAATTTTTGCAGTCCATTGCAGAAAATAGTATCCTACAGCAGGTGAGGTTGAATAGGATAAAAATGTATTAGATTGTTTTCTTTACTGTGAATTTTACTGTTATGCCCTTAGTTTGGGTTTGATGCTAGTTGTGAGGAGGCAATGTGTTTGTCTCATGATATGCTTCTTGTACCTGGTTGCTATTTCTCTTTTTATCCCTTTTCTTACTCATCACAGCCCCATTTGTAAGAATAGCAAGTTGTAATAACTAACTGTTAAAGTAAGTATAGCTAGTAATCTACTATGTGTCAGGCAACTAGCCATGAGCAGCAGCAGTGCCAAGGGAAAAGGAACTTAGGAGCAAATAAGGAATAGTGTAGTAACTTAAGGTTGTGAAGACTCAAGCTACCCTCTCTAAGTTGTATTGTAGAGTGAAGCTATGGATGCAGACAGTTATACAATGTTTAATCTCTACTTACATAATATACTTTTTTCTAACATCAACCACCTGGTCACTATTAGGTTATAGGTCCCGGCTCCCAGAACTGATTACCCACTACTACTTTTGCCACTCACCGCAAAATCTATTCACTGTAACTTCATCATCACCATGTCTTCTATCCCTGCCACATCATCATCTGTTGATTTCATTTCTATTCTTCAGATTGGAGTCTCCTGGACCATATGGAGCTCCAAAATACAAGGAGAGCTTGAAAGAACCTCTATGTGGCACTATGTCTCTGGAGACATCACTATTCCCTCTCTACCTCATCAACTCACTTCTGACCCTACTGCTGAGTTTGTGGTACAAGTTCAACTTTGCCGAGAGCACCAAGAGCTAAAACATGCTTACAAGGATGCCCTCAAGGCTGATGATAAAGCCAAGGGACTCATCAAAAAATACCTTGCTGCTGACCAGTTACTTGCTGTTGTTTCTCTCAAGACCTTAAAGAAAATCTGGGACAAGTTAAAAACCATCCATATCACTACTTCTACTGGTATTATTGCTTTCTACATCAAGGTTGGAATGATACAGAAATGATATACTGAAGAGGAAAACTTACCTGATCATCTCAACTTTTTTCTTATTGAAAATGGCAAGCTTGCCGACAAACAACAATTTCCAGATGAGTTTCTTGCACAACTTATGCTTATGTCACTACCAACTAAAGGCTCTACCTGGGACCCCATCGTTGCTATGATCCTTTAGACTGTTACTGAACAATTACCACTAACTATAGCTCTTGTCACTGAATGCCTAAAAATAGAGTACTCATGCCTCTATGGCACAGGTGATTCTACCGATTCTGCCAACATCGCTTACCAGACTACTTGGATTAAGGCACAACAAAGAAAGAAGCTTAACAGTCCAGTTTGTTCAATTCATCTAAAGAGCAATCATACAAATGCTTAGTGCAGACAACAAAATGGAGAGAGCATGAATAATAGTGGAAATAGTGGGAGAAAGAAGGCAAATACAACACCATAGAAACCAGCAAGTACTGCCATTGCCCAGGATCAGCAGGACCTTGATTTGGACACTGACTCTGCTCAAGCAAACATTGCAACTGCTTTTCCTGAGTATTGTTACACACCTTCCTCCTCCTTCCCTGCTCATGTTATGATTGCTACCAATGATATGTCAGAATTAAAAATTCCATTAAAAAAGGCTCTAGAGGGGCTTATTACCAGATTCTCATCTAAGGCTTGGTGCTGGAAGGTATTAGTTGAGACGGGAGGGCTATTTAGGACCTAGTAAAGGCTTCTAGAACATCTGGTAAGTAGGTTGGTAGCTGCAAGGAAGGGTGGCACAACCGTCAAAAGTAGAACCAGCCTGGGAGTTAGAGGACAGGATACAAAGACAACACCTCATAACTTGAGAACTCTAGAGGGCCTTTAGAACACAGGTGGACCAGAATCTAGGCTAGAATCAGAGTAGTTCAGTACTGGGAGGCCATGTCATGGATCAATCAGTGAGTGACAACCGGTATAGCAGCAGGCTCACCTTGCAGAGACAGGTACAATACACCATAAGGGCGAGGGAAAGAGGGTTCGAATCAACATAGAGCAGAATCTAGAGTGAAGTTAAGATAGAAGCAGGGTAATAACAAGTAGCGGGGACACTGGTGAGGTAAGATAAGTTAGGGGGTATAAGGGAGGATAGATCACATAGTTAGAGCTGGAGACAGTGGAGATAGCCAGATGAGATGTTTGATGGAGCTGTTAGAAAGAAGTAAAGAAACGCTAGAGAAAGAGATTTTCTTTTTACTTTGGATTTTGTCCCAGAAAATTGTACACTAATATATCTTCCAGAGTAGAGAGTGATGGCAAAGCCTCCTTGGTACCTATCATTATTTCAGAAGCTCTTGGGTTGTGAAATGTGATCTAGGAGTGAGTAAGGGTTTGACCTCAGTGGGATGGCTAAGTGAGGACCACTTTGTATTATACCACACTTGGTCTAGAGACCAAACTAGAAAGGTCGCTTGGATAATCTTTGGTAGAGTAGCATGTTATAAGCCACTCCTTTCACTAAGAGTATTATTATTCTTTTACTTTTACTTTCTTTTCTATTTATAGCATGGGAAAGTCTGTCATACTATGTGACATAAGGACTAACAGGATCACATCAAAAGTCATGTCATGATCATGTTACATATTATGTTATAAGATATGTCACACATAGTTTGGTTGGGAGTGTGGGATAACTGGTGCACAGACCAAGTAGATTATGTATAAGTAGGCAGACTAATAAAGTGAGGACTTTAATGAGTTCTCTTTGTCTAATGCTGATAAAGAGTAGTTAGCTTAATTCTGACTTGGAGTTGGCTTTCTAATATAGCAGGCCTAAAAAGCCTGGCTAACCATTGACTCAGACTCTATCACAGTTTATAAGGTTCAGGCTGGGGGTACAGATGAGGGCTTGGTTGAGATTGGTAAGGTCCATGAGTGGTTTACTGACTACTTCTGCTAGGGAACTTGTTATGGTGTGCAAAGGTTACCACCTTAGGGACACCATATAGAGTGGATCTAGATCAATCTTACAATCATTTTGAGTTATTTTTACATTATAGATAAGCTGTGCTTCTATCCATTCAATTTTTTCTTTCTTCCCTTCCATTTCTTGACTTCTCCCCACTAACTCTTTAGCATGCAATTGGGGTCTGCCACCATCTTTTTATATTTGCCAGTTGCAGTTCGAAAATCTCTCTTTTGCCCCTTTCACCAACATTGCTGCTCTTCTTACAAAGACAAGCAAGAATGATGCTTTTCTTGACTCAGGTGCTACTTATCACCTTAGCCCTCATCAGAGTCATTTTCATGATGACACATATACTCTACTCCAATAATGTATTCTAATCCATCTCAGTGATTCCTCTACCACCTATGCCATTACAACTGGTACTCTTCAGTATATGATGGACACACCTAATGGAAATGCTATTCCTGTTGAAATTACCAATTGTTAGCGACCAACCATGAGTAG
>Ga0153986_1000067_pt1 | contig 30131 bp, 24 predicted proteins | sample TSGA070MetaG_FD_104724 | JGI IMG/M metagenome (GOLD analysis project Ga0153986, IMG submission 104724) | Attine ant fungus gardens microbial communities from Georgia, USA - TSGA070 MetaG | ecosystem: Host-associated > Fungi > Mycelium > Unclassified | place: USA: Georgia, Alexander Wildlife... | reverse complement strand
GATAAATTCGATAAATTCCCAGGATGGATTCGATAAATTCGATAAATTCCCAGGATGGAACCGGCTCAGCGTCACTTGATTTGGAACATAAGAATTATCACGCTTGAACTTAATTTTCTGCAAACAGATTCCATCTGGATGACCCTGAATGACGGGAATCAGGGTGATTCGTTCATACTGTCGGGTAAGCATAATAAACACATTGGGGACTCGCGGCCTCACAAGACTTGCCACAGCGAGCTGTTGCCGGTGATCCACGGTCTATACTGTGAAATACCGAGTCAAAGCAGTATATACTTGTAGCTACAGATAAGGTGGACTCACTGGATCGGATGCCGCAGTCTGAAGAATTGGAGTGGAAAAAAAGTTCTGCAAAAAATTACAGGAATGAAGAGATATTTTGAGCTCTCAACTTGATCTCTGATGCACTACTTTTTTGTCTCAAGGGGTCGATATTCTAGGGACGCATCCACATCAAGCAAAACATGACCAGAAGCTACGAGGGTCAAAACGCTCACAATATTAAACTACAAAGTGCCGCTTCAAGGGCTATTCGGGCGAGTATTAAACTGGCAAATTTCCGGGTGAGGAGGGAGGTGCATCATTGATTCTTATCCCCATTTTTTATCGTCATCATCATGGCTGAACCGTTCATACCGACAATAACGCACTGCATCAATCCGCGCGATGCAAAAGAACTTCCGCTCTTCCCAGACGATCAGCCCACCTCTCACATCCGATCTCTTACTATCTCCACTGAAGCTGCCTCTGGTGAGCTTCGCTCCGAGTTCATAGACTTCCTTGCATGCTTGCATGCTCTGGAGGTTATCGTAATCCACTGGCAAGCACTTGATTGGTTCCAGCTCAAAGAGGCAGGCCTTCGAGCGTTTGTACGACTCTTCTCCCTCCCTTCTTTGATGGAATTGCGGGTTTCTGCATCAATCAACTTCCCTCTTTGTCTTCTGAAATACTTCACCGGGAAGAAGCTATTTATTTCGGCGAAAACCAGCCCAACATCAGTGGTGCCTTTGCTTGCAACCAGTATCAGTGGGAGGGAGTGTGGCTTCATCGAAGATCTTTCAGTCTGTGGCACGCGGAATATGCAAGAATTCAGAACATATGCTGAATGGCAACCAGAAAATGCCACAAAATGTCTACGATCTATCAAGTGTCTTCGATGTCATACCAGCTGGAGAGACCCTGGCGCAAAACACCAAGAGGTGATGAAATTCCTCGGAACTCTTTTATTCAGAGTCGGCAAAATCATTGTTGAACTTGAGGAACTTCATGTGTCGGACTTGCAAAGTAGTATGTTCACAGCGCTTTGGCTATCACCCAGAACATGACTAACGCTTGAGATCTTCAGATTATTTTGATGGCCCTCAAGCTACTCGATCCGATCTTCAATACCTAATATCATTAAAACGTCTTTACCTCGAGCTCGGAGCAAGCCCGAAAGCAAACGAAAGAAACATGAATTCAATGGACTCCACCCTTCGCAAATGGCTCTTGCCTCTCCTTTTCAATCTTCCCTCTCAAGGGCTTCTTGAGATCGTCCACATTACATTCAGCTTCGTCGTTCCCTTTCCCTGGCCAATGGACCTGCACGATTGGATGCTGACAATTTCTGCTACATTGGAGGCCATGCTGTTGAGACATTTTACTCAGTTAAAAGTCGCGACATTGAAATTTGATCTACGTAATGCTCACACAAGGCCGTTCGACTGGAATAATTTCAATGAAAGAATGCAACCCAGGAAACTGCTTTCTCGTGGAGTTACTTGTACATTCAAAGCAGAAGTCTATCACCCATGAATCGGTTGGAGGCATGAAACCGAATGGGCGTTTCTGATGCCTATAATGAAATTTTGAATTATCATCGTATATAGTACTAATGATATAAATATCGCGATAGATTTATACCTGCAGTATTATGTAGCACGCACATTTGAAGTACTCGCTGGTTTGATTGCTATGTTCAAGATCGGTCACTTACATAGTCTTGATAGCCTTGATTCACGCGTGTACCAAGCAACAATTCGTTGGATAATCCATTCCATATGACCACCCTCAAGTAAATTGGCTGCGCATCAATAGCGCTTATGCAGACCTTGTATTCAACATGGTAGGTGCCTCATCCGATGCTTGAGGATTTCCACATAGGAAAACAGATACACCAACGTGAAGTTATTCATGACAAAAATTACTATATCTCATTCTGGGGTCCTGACACGAGGTCACGGTAATAGTCTAAGTTCTGTGTGACCTGAAACTGTTCCTGAGGCTGATGGAATGAACACTAGTTCCAATGCGTTACCTCGACGCGTGAAGAATGGAACGCAAGATGTGACATTTGTCAGCTCACTGCCGAACCAGACAATTGAGCTGATAAAACATAAGTTCCAGTTCTACTAGTAGTTATTGAATAGAGGTATCTAGTCACTGTCTAAGTGGAGGCTAAATCTTGAAAAGCGGCCGAAGCGGCAGTCAAAGCTGGGAGGTAGCCGAAACGATCGGATATTCAAAATGTGATGATTGATCGCATCTGTGACGTCATACGCTTCCCGCGATGTCCGATATAAGTTCCATCATCCGCTACCTGCCGCGGACAGAAATACCAACCATTGGTGCGCTGGAAGCTTGGATAAATTATGAATGCGAAACGTACCTGTTTGAGCAAGGAGACACAGTGGTGGGCACTTGATTCAATATTGTTCGTCCGGAATCATGGTTTGGTTCCCGAAGTTGGCAAAATTGTTATATACACTATCTGGACAGTAATTCGTTTGAGATGCCCCAAGGCCCATAACACTCTCATTTATTCTCCTTCACCAATCACTTCCGTCCGGACCCCACCCCTTGATCTGGCCCGCTATCCGGTTTTTGTCTTGGCTGGATAGCTCTGATACAAGCAAAGATCACTTCTTCACTGGCACTTGGTGATGTCCAGATTGATTTTCCCGGGTCTTTTTTCCAGTGCAAGCAAGAATCTTGATTCGAGAAACTTGTTCGTCTACTTTTGTGACCCGATCATAAGATGGTATCAAGCACCGAATCAGATGGATTCCCTGCTATTCCCTGCTCCAGCCAGAACCTGCCAGTTTAAATCTCAATCTTCAGCTGGATCTATGTTATGGTATGCAAGCAAGGTATCATAAAAAATTATCGAACGGATGTGTCCTTTGCTTCGGTTCGGCGCAGGATGCACAGGAATTTGTTCAAGTTTTCCGTTCTCAGCGTGGCTAATAAGCGTTGTTTCGAACGAGTGAGCTTGACAAACGATTCCAATCGTCACCAGTAACCTTTGTGCCTTAGAGTTGGAATATGACCTAGACCAGGGTCATGCCAGTCAATATCCCTGGTCAAGGAAAGTCGATGATGGTGGCTTGAAGCCTTAGATTGGTCCGAAATTCACAAGCTCTGTAACTGTCCCTGCTTCTTTTTCTCCTCTAATTTTCACTATTTGCTGCTCTAAGACTCCTCAGATATGCCACGAGGTAGGTGTCCCTCTTTCTCTTCCGAAAGCCTTTTTTTTCGAATGATTACCCTCTCCTCCTTCTCCCTTCGTACTCCGCAATCCCAATTGAACTGGGATTTTTTGCCTTGCCTAAAGTGTCTCAGATGGCGTGGTTTTCCCTTTCACAATTAACTGTTTGTTCCAACATCTTTGACCATGCTACTCTTCGACTTTGATTTTTCAATCAATTCTCTCAATCGATGAACTGTGTCTCCTTGTCATTCGTATCTCCCCCCCCCCCTCTCCTCTCCCTTTGTGAGTTCGTCTTCTCTTCTTCTGATTTCTTCGTCCTCGTCCACTTGAAAGTCCACTTGAAATGGTTTTTTTCATCAGAAATTTCGACGTCAGGGGGTGGGGAGAAGTGTAATCTCAATTCAATTTACCGAACCTCAGATCAATAGTCATCCATTCGTATTTGTGTGAAGAACGATGACATGCGACGTTGGAGCACCGAGCATTACATTAAAGAAAAAGTTTTTTTTGTTTCGTATTTTGATGATCAGGCGTTTCACTTTTTGATCCTAAAGCGAGACTCGTTGCGCGTTTGCAAAAACGAATTTTCGCCGCCTTCCCTTCTTTTCCGTATACTCGAACTCAAGAAAGTAAACATCACGTTGGAGGGTCATTAATAGGCCTCGAGCGAGGGTGTGTGTGTGTAATTGTATATACATATGTGCAGGGATTCACTTCCACACCGATGTCCATGAGAAAACTTGGTTGTTAGGGTACAGCCGTCATGTCCTAAAAATCATCACGGCATATATGGACTAACTACATAACATGGCTAAACTTGTAGGAATACGCGCTTCACACTAATGTTGACTGTTTCTATTCTAACCCTGAGCTGTTTTATCCACTAGCACACGAAAGGAAAGAAAGAAAAGAACCATACATCCATTTATACACTGTGATAATTGTACAACATGATAATGATGACAAGGAATGATGACAATGACAATGACAATGATGATGATGATGATGAATGACTATGGAGTCGGGGTAGGGGGTGGAGGTGGGTATATAGCCTTTTAAAACGTACAAATTCCACACATACACACAAAGACATCTCATGAATGCAGGAGTGAGTGAGAAAGAGGGAGAGAGGGAGAGAGAGATAGAATTGTTTTTACAAAACCTTCTTCAAGTCCCATTTCACGGCATCGCCATCAAATCATTAAGATATCTCACCACTTCTCCAGCTCCCAATCTCACCATCTCTCGTTCCTCCTCCACCACCTTGGGCAGCAACTTGGTCTCAAACCGATCCGGATGCCATTTCTTCATCTGATCCCTTATCCTGTCCTTGTACAACCTCGTCTTGTCCGGATAGCACTCAGCGCTCAAATAAGCAAAAATCGCACCGCTGTTGATCGCCTCAGGATTGCATGGCATCGAGAACATGGGCCAAGGAAATCTATCCCAGCGTAGGTCCAACTCTCGGTGGGAGATGGTCGTCCATTGTGTTTCGTGATACGCGTATATCTGGATCATGTCATGCATTGAGAAATGACTCCTCGCTATCTTGGCGTGTTGTTCTCTGAATTTCTGCTCTTGCTCCAACCGGAACCTCTCCTGTCGCTCTCGATTTTCCTCCTCCATCTTTCTCTGTCGCTCAGCCTCCGTCATAGGAGGTAGAGGAGCTGGTGGTGGTGGTGGTGATGCGTATAAACCAGTATTCATGGAAGGGTATCGCTGTGGTCCTTTCGGCTTCGGAGTGCTGCTAGATGCGGAAGCACTTGCTGAAGTTGTCCGTCCAGACGTCCAAGCGGATGATGCCCCAGAAGCACTACTCCAAGCGGACGGACTACCTGAACCATTCCAACCATCACCCCCAATTGTGTTAGCCCTTGTTGGTGGGACGCGACCTGTACCAGGTCCAGGACTGGCTGATACACCTGGCCAAGGACTATCGCCAGCAGCGCTATTCTGACGCTTCCGTTCTTCTCTTTTCTGAAATTCACTAGCCAAGTGTGCTTGTTGTTCCTGGAACTCTTTGAACTTGTCTCGAGGTTTCTCTTCTCTCTCTTTCGCTTCTCTCGCTTCTCTCTCCCGCATCTCCCTCTCTCTCCGTTGTTTATCCTCCCAAGCCTTCGCCTCTTCCTGCTGTCGTCGATTCCTCTCTTGAACCCTCTCTTGAACTCTCTCCCTCTCCTCGCGTTCCCGTACCTCATATTCAATTCGCTCCCGCTCTTTCTTTTCCCAAAGTTCCCTATTCGCCCTCTCTGTTTTTTCCCACTCTTGTCTCTGTCTCACCGACTGCTCCTTTATATCACGTTCCCATTTTTCTTTCTCTCGCTCCCACTGTACTCTCTGTTTCCGCTCCCACTCTTCTCTATACTCCTTCTCCCGTCTCTCCCTCTCCCTCTCTTTCTCCCTCTCATCTCCCTTCTCCATCCCATCTTCGTCCAGTTTGAGATTCATCTTGTTCAACAAATCCACCTCCCTTTTCCTCACGTCTTCATCGCGACTATCCAACACTTTCTTCAGTTCCTGCAATTCTTTTTCTCTCGATTCCAGCTTGACCATTTGATCCCAAAGCTCTCTTTCATGTTCGTCGAGATCCTCTTTGGCGAGCGTGACTTCGTCCCCTGTTGCTCTCACCTCTTTCTCTCTCCTGCTCAACTCTTCTTCCCTGTTTTTCAGTTCACATTCTCGCAGGGTCAATGATGTTTCCTTATCACTCGCGTCCTTGGCTCTATGTTTTGATTCGAGATCCCTACGTTTTGTATCTGTAGTCCTTCGTTTCAAATCCTCTTCCTTCCTCCTCATCTCTTCTTCTTTAACTTTCAACGCCTCGTCCCTCTCGTTCAACTTTTCTTCCTTCTCTCCAAAACTCTTTTCTCGTTTTTGCACATCAGCTTGTATGGTCTTTGCGGTACCTTCCAGCTCTTTGAGGATTTCCTCTCGTTTGGCAACTTCTGTCTCTTTCGCCTCGACTTGCTCTCTCATCGTCATGGCCTCTTGCTTCAACCTATTGTTCTCCTCTCGCAATGCCTGGACTTCTATTATCTGTATCTGGATACTGTCTTCGCGTTTTTGAACAGACGCCTCACGGTTCTGGATATTGGTTTCTCGTAGAGCGGTGTCTTGCTCTCGTTTCTCACAATCTCGTTCCCGCTGGGCAAGGTGATCTTCATGATCACGCAGCTCTTCTTCCCTTTCCTCCGCATCCTCTATTTGAGTCGCCAGATACTTCCTTTGTTGTTCAACCTCAGTGCTTGTCCTCTCCAATGCTTGTTCTCTCATCAAGAAATCTGCCTCTCTCCTCTCAATGTCAGTATCTTTGATCTGAGCTCGAACTTCCCTCGTTGCAACTTCACTGTCTCTTTTTGCAATCTCATTTTCTCTCTTTAGCATCTCGTTCTCTCTCTTGGATAAATCAGCCTCCCGCTTCATGAATTCAACCTCCTTGTCCCTCATCTGCATCTCTTTCTTCTCAACATCGCCTTGGCGCTTTACAAGCTCCTTCATCAAGACCTCTGCCTCCTCTGCTTCCTCCTCCCTCTTTTTGATCTCTTCGAGTTTCAGTTCCGAACGCCTTCTCAAAAACGAATGACTTTGGTACAAACCATCATCAAACTCCTCCCCAAACTCCTCTCCAAACCTATCTCGTTCTCTGTCCCTCGCACTTATCATATAACCACTCATATACGAGTCAGAGGGCCGAGCTCTCAATGAATATCCAGGTCTATCTTCCCGATCTTGATACGCTGATAAATTGGATGACCAATCTCGCCAACTGGAATTTGGAGCAGCGGAATCGTGGATATCTGGGTTTGGTGAACGGCCGGGGACAGGAACGGGCTGACTAGAAGAAGGGGTATAGATGTAGCTGCGATGATAAGCTTGTGTATGTGGCAATTCAACATTGGAATGCTGGGTTCATGAAGGGAAGGACGGACTTACCGCCGTGATCATCCCGGAGGCGAGAGACCGAGGTCAATCGTGAAAGGCTCTGGCGTTCATGATACTGTCGAACATGAGGCGGGGGATCGTATTCTGGTCCGGAGACAAAGTCAAGGGGGTCTGATGCTCGATCGTCATGATCCAGGTCGCGATTTCGTGGAGAAAGAGTAGGGTATCGTTCATCATGATCATGAGAGAGTAGTGTACCGTAGAAGGCTGTTTCGTCCGAAATAGGCATTTTGTAGGCAGCTGAGGAGGCAGCAGGAGAGGACGACAAAGGGGGTCGAATAGCGGGAGAGGCAGGAGAGGATGATAAAGGAGGCCGAACAGCGGCAGCTGCGGCAGAGGCGGCAGAAAAAGCAGGCCTTTTGGCCTTGGATGGATCATTGACTCGTTCTGGGATTGTCTCTGGGGTTCGCAAGGCACTACTAGTGGATGTGGTTGATCGCATGCTGGCATTGCTGTTTTTTCGGCCGACATTGGTGGGGGATGGAAAATCGTCGTCTTGGGATATTTGGGGTTTCCAGATTTCGTGCACTGATTTTGTGCTGGCGGGGGAGGTGGCGACATGGCGGTCAGACATCGTGCGGGAGCGATCGAGGGTGGAAGATTTGGTTGGACTGGTGTTTGGGCTCATGCGGACAGAAGTACTGCGAGGAAGATGTGCGGGAGAGGGCTCGGGATCGCGAGACTTGAGGCGCGCTTCAAGCTCTTTGGGGAGTTTTGGGATGACATAGGTTGAGTTGAGAAACTCGGAGGCCTGAGGACGAGGACGGTGCGTGCTGGTAGAGCTTGAACTTGGAATAGTGGTAGAGCTTGAGGTAGAACTTGGAATAGTGGTAGAGCTTGAGGTTGAACCTGGGATAATGGTAGAACTTGGGGTTGAACTTGTCATAGCAGTAGTAGAACTTGTAGTGGCAGAACTTGGAGTAGTGTTAGAACTTGGAGCAGTGTTAGAACTTGTCATAGCAGTGGTAGAAACCGAGGCAGCCGTCGGAGACATGGCAGCAGCAACAGCAGCAGTGCTAGTACTCTTGAGTTTGGCCATGGCCTCCTCCTGTTGCTTGACATACTCTGGAGACGGCTTGGCCTGGCCAACCTGAAGAGCCCACATACGCTCACGTCGTTCTCGGACGAGCTCGGCCTGAAAGGTTTCGTCTGCCATGTGGTGGATGCTGGGGACTGTGTGGGCATTGAAGTGGTCGACGAGGGCCTGTTTGTCGGAGGGGTGTTGCTGGATGTTGGCAGTAAGGAAGTCCCTGGCATCCTGGAGCATGGGCTGGATGTTGTCCTGGATTCTGCGCCTCAGCTGGGCCTTCCAGTCATCGTCTGGCTCGACGGCGGCGAGGGAGGAAGCCTGGAGTGGCATGCCGTGGGAAATCGTAAAGTGCTCTCTCTCCTTTGTTGAATTATTGTTGAATTATCATGGCTGGCAGATGCATGGCTATCGACTGTGAAATGGTCGGTGTCGGTCCCAACGGCGCCGAGTCCTCTGTCGCCCGCGTCAGCATCGTCAACTGGCACGGCGCTGTTGTCCTCGACGTCTATGTCAAGCAGCGCGAGCGGGTCGTCGACTATCGCACCAAGTACAGCGGCATCCGAGCGGAACACATGCTCAACGGTACAGCAGCCGCCTGTGTTCGGGACCTCGCACTGACAATAATCGCACTAGCAAAGTCCTTTGACGAGGTCCAGAAACAAGTTGCAGACCTCATCAAAGACCGTATACTTGTCGGGCACGCTGTCCACAACGATCTCAAGGTTCTTTTATTCCTGTTGTTCCGCCACAGATCACTCACTCTTTCTCCAGGTCCTCCTCCTCTCCCATCCCCGTTCATTGCTGCGTGACACCCAATATTACGCACACAGGTTCAATCTCACAAAGTCCAAACGTATCGCCCTTCGTACCCTCGCCAAGGACCAGCTCGGCATCACCATCCAGAACGGTGAACACGACAGTGTCCGTCTTTCTTTGCTCGTCTGCCATGTTTTTTGACCTGCAGTCCAGGTTACGGACGCCCGAGCCACCATGGACATTTACCGTCTGCACAGAAACACATGGGAGAAGGGATTCCCGAAACACAACCACGATGCCAGCACAGGCCAGTCTCACAGACGCAAACGTCCAACGCCCCAGAGCGTATGGTGGCCTCAATTGCCATAGTATCTAGTGTACTGTATCAAATTGCCTCTTGTGGTAAAATATATTGCCTCGTGTCCTGCAGCCATGCCAATCCCTACCTCCAGTCTGCATGACTCTCCGAGGCAGCGGGCTCGACGCCTCTGGTTAGAATTTCGCCTGCACGCTATCAAGGCTCATAAGGGTATGTTCAGCCGGCGCACTATGGCCCTGCAAGAACTGGCTAGGGAGTGGCAACTGCAGCCTGCCCGTTCTCAGCGAGACCGAACGCTTCAGAAAGAAAATCTCGTCAAATTGCATGAAAAACAACATTTTCTAGAGATGCGGGAAGAATGGCAGCGCATCCTACACAGTAATGGCCTGCGGCACGAAGACTGGGGCGACGTCACCCCAGTCGAAATGGCGCTCATACGACAGGTGCTCGGTCCCGATGACATTGAGGATGACGACGACGACGAAAATGACAACGACATCGACGACGACGACGCCAACGAGGGCGATGGCATCGCTGCACAACCGCTCACCCAGAGCGTGAGCAGCAGCTCTTACTACTCGTATACAGCGCCTGGTCTTCCCTCACGGTCACAAAATTCCTCCTCTTCTGCAAGTTATGCTTTCGTTGACCCCAGCAAGTTCACAGACGACGAAAGAGACGACTTTTCAATAATCAACACTGTACGCTCTTTCTCTCTTGCTACCCACACAAAATATTCACGACGCACATTCTCTCTCTCTTTCTAGCTGAATCCAAATAATAGCTCCCTCTCAAGCTCACCGATTGAGATTTCCGCACCACGTTCTATTGATCCCTCTTTCTTTGCTTTTTCTGTCCCTGACACTAAAACACAAATTTCCTCTGCCTCTGCTGCTGCTGCTGCTGCTGCTGCTGCTAGTAGCAAGTCTAAATCTAAACTTCGTCTCGCCTACATCGGCCCTCATGTCACTACAAGCGATTCAGACAACGAGGCAGACGCCACTTTCGCCACCCTATCAAGAGCCGATCAAATGGCAGCTTACGAAAAATTCAAAAGAGACACTCGCATCCAGAAAATCCACGAATTTCATCAACAAGCCGCCCAATTCGATATTCAACTCGCCGACAAGATCATCAACATCCACTCCGATAAATCAGGCATCACTATCGCGCGTTTGATAACCCAACACGAACAGACCATGCTCAGACTTCGAACTGACAAGGAGGAAGAACGCAGGAAGCTTGTCCGTGACGAGCGAAACAGGATGACCGTTGAAATCAAGAAAGGAGCGGGTCCAACCAAGAAGGCTTCGTCGTCTACGAAAATGATGATCCCCGTCGTGCCTGTTACTATCAAACCTCGAACACCACCACCACCACCGCTCTCGACTTCATATCCAGGTATCATGGATTTCAATCAACTGCAGAATGTTCTCGAGCATGCTCCTGACATGCCTCTCGATGCTGCCCTTCAAATCACGCAATTGATCAGCTCCGATACTCACCAAGCAGCACACGACGGGCACACATACTCTGCTCCTCGTCAACGCAAAGACTCCATCTCAATCCTAGACCACACCCGATTCGACACCATCAGTGCCAAAGGCAAACAGCGCAGAGACACGATCTCCGCTTCTACTCCTACCACCACCGGCCCCTTGAACAGTTCTCAAAGTCATGGATACTGGAAACCCCCGGTTCAACCACCTTCGCCACAAGAAAGCGAGGTCACCACAAATCAATTTGCGAAAATCTTACTCGATCAAGGGGGTACTCACGGTCCTATAATGCGGAAAGGTGTTGATCGAGATGATGATGATGGTGATGATGAGTTTTTTGGTGGTTGGGGATCTGGATCCATACCTCTTCAGCTCAAGAAACCAACGACCAACACCAACACGCCTCAATTGAGTGCATGGACAAAGAAACCTCCTAATCGACAATCGTCGTCGTCGTCGTCGTCGTCTTCCTCCTCATCCTCCTTATCTCCAGCAGTAGCACTGACAAATGGACTGGGACCGACTACGACGAAAAGGACGGTGGGTGCATCGAACAATCGGAATCATCACCATCACCATAAAGTCCAGAATCCTAATTACGACAACACCGAAGAGGGAGTAGAATTCATACCATCTTCACCAGAGATCACATCATCCAAGAGAGGGTCCTCACTGCTCAGCAATATGATGGCCAGAGGTAGAAATGCAGTTGCGGGGGCAGTCGGTGCCGCTCTCGGTCCCATGAACGGCAGCGGATCGTATCCTAGCCCAGCAGCAACAGTAGCACCGCACCAACCGAGGAAAAACAGTATTCAAATATCTGCCGTATCCACATCTCCTCCATCTCCCATCACATCATCGACAAAGAAAGCCCGTCAGGTCGTCAACAAGAAACCAATGTTCATTCCACAGACAGAACCAAAAGAGGATGAGGACGAGGGCGATTTGGAACAACAACCAACCCCTAGAGCGGTCGCTAGTACTATGAAATCCACCTCTGCCTGGGGATCCCAGAATCATCTCAAGTCGTCGTCGTCGTCGTCTTCCTCCTCTTCATCATCAAGTACTTTTTCCATAGGTGGAGCTCGTAATAATCATTATGTCGTGTCAGGTGGGATGTGGGATGATATCTCAACGACGCCTAAACCATGTGGTTTGTCTATTCCTAACGCACTCGGGAGTGGTGTCAAAAGGCCGTCTGGTCTCCACAATCAAGTTTGGAACGCAGAAGAAGAACAAGAGGAGGAGGAGGAGGAGGAAGAGGAAGAAGAGGAGGAGGTTGAAGCCGAGGCGGAGGACCAATGGAACTTTCCTGGCTCGTTGAACACGCAAAGACATCATGCTACTGCTTCTGCTGCTGCTGCGAAGTTTGGTTTTGGTGCATCGTCCACGGCTCCGTCCTCAGCCAAGGAAAAGAAGCACATGGCTCCTCCATCAACGAGTGCATGGGGTTTTTCACCTACAACTCTGTCCACCACCGCCACCGCCCCAATAACAACAAGGCCGGCTTTTTCTTCTCCTCACCCAAAAACGACCTCCGCTAGCGCTTTCGCTGCTCGAAAGCACCAAGTGACGATGGAAGAAATACCAGACGAATCAGAACACTCATCTCATCATCATCACTCTCTTAGTCAATCCAGCTCGCTTGCCTACGATTCGCGGGCCATTCTAGAGCCCAAGCCGACTAAACCCTCCACGATGTTGGATGACATTATCCAGTTCGGGACCAAGCCAAGCAATTCAATTCCCTCCAACAACGACAACGATGAGATACGCTACCGTCCTTTAGCAGAGAAGCAGCATCCGACTTTTCCTCGCGTCGTCAACGCAAGCATTCCCGACATCGATCCTGCCGTCTTACAAAGGGCCGCTCTACAAATGAGACAAGGAGAAGAACGCTTCGGAGCTGTTCATGCTGTTGCCACTGCTGCTTTTTCGACGACCGGCGTCGTAAAGCCAAAAACAAAAAGGAAAGAGAGTCATGCTTCTTTGATTCAACGTCGTCGTTGTAGTGGTGGCGGCGATGAGGAGGAGGATGGGGATGGGAATGAAAATGAAGATGAGGATGTTCAGTATGGTTTTTGGGCAAGCACGGACATCGAGAGACCGAATGAGAGCGAGGAAGATTTGGAGAGAGAAAAGGGGATTCTGAATTCGCGACAAAAGTTGAAGGATCTCTTTGGCAGTGGTGGCACTATTACAACAACAACAACTACAACTAAAAAATCCTCTGCCGACAAAGTCGTTGTGCCAAGTCCCGAGACCGAAATGTCCGCTATTACCAGAGAAGAAAGAGCATTGAGAGAGAAAACAGAAATAAAGGAAGAAGAAGAAGGCGAACCTGAAGAAAGTCAACTCCGACTCCAGGAGCAGCAGCGTGGAGGAGCTCAGGAACAAGACATGCGAGACAAGAAAGGGAAAGTCGTTCATCAGCCCAAAGCAGAGAAAGAGAAAGAGGGTGCGTCGGCTTTTACGAAACCGACGACGACGACGGGAGGGAAGACGCGTGCAAAGAAAGGGAAGGGGAAAAAAAATTAATCGATATCGGATTGGGTTTGCTTCTTGTTGCTTCTTGTTGTTCTTGGTGTTGGCAGCGTGCTGCTGAGAGTTTTTGGATTCATGCTTGCTTGCTCATGCTTTTCAATTCTTGAAATGCGCACGTTCTTGTCTCGCTTTCCTTTTTTTGTTTTTGTTGTTCAAGCTGCGTTTCGTTTTTTTTTTCTTCTCATTTAATCGACTTGATATACCGGAAAAAACAACTGCTAATCGCATTTTTGCTGTTAGATGTTAGATGCTTTCGGTCTCTCCCTTTTTCACCCTTATGTTCTTATGTGATTTATGTATGACTTATGGATCTATGCTATCATGTCACTCAACCTCCTCTTACTATGGATTTTTTTTCTATTTTTGATTCTGGGGAATGGTCCAACCACCCGGGAGGTTTACAGTTGACAACTTCCAGCCCCCTTTCCCTAAAACTTTTTCCTGTATACTATAAACCACATCAATATTGGGGGAAGAAAATTCTCGCAGTCATGAAATTCGTTTTTTTTTTTCATCTGTGTTCTCCAGGATAGTTTTTTTTTCCCTCCACAACAAGGGGGCTTTTTTATTAATCTATTTCTTACCTTGCAGTGCAGTTCAGTGCAATACCGAGTTTGTCTTCACATTCAACCTGAGGGCATGACCCTGTTCTCCTCAATGAACCATCCATGTGAACCCAAAGAAAGAAAAAAAAACCCTGACCCAAACGAAAACTGAGAATGGATTGGAGTACAAAGAAAAGAAAAAGAAGCGATACCAAGGAGATCTTGTTTCAAGTCAATTTTCTTTTTCGCAATTAAGGAAATCATGTTATGTTTATAAGATTGGGGGTCCCATCCAGTTACCCATGGAGCTTTTGTTTGAGAGCTCCCTGCCGCCCCCCGCAAGTTGGTGTATTTTGTCATTGGAGGCGACATACCCATTAGGAGCGATGTAGTGCATTAGTTCAGCTCGTCCACTGAGCCCTCTGAACAGGTTATCCTAACATGATCAGGCCATTCTGACACAAACAGAGAGCACTTGTCGTTTTACCTCGAAGACTCCCGTTATTCGAAATCAACGCCAGCAGAAAAGTAATCTGCAAGGTCTCGTGTAGCGTGAGTCGCTCTAGAGAAAAAAACATCACGCTGATTGAATGGCTCATAGAGAGTAATGAAGTCACTGGTAATAAACTAATGACACGCGCCGACTCTGTCGGCAACTTCGCGAATCAGGGAGTGAAATTTCCAAGTCCTAGATTAAAAAAAAAAGGGAGAAGTTGCCGCAGATAATAAGGCGCGGTCTGAGAAGCGAATTTAGTTTTTTTAGTCAACTATGTGTCCAGATTAAATGAACAGTCAAATTAAATTGAAGTTTCTTTTGCATGCCCGGGCAGCCCACAGAGAAACAGGCCTAGTTATAAGCATCAGCGGACAACATCACACACATGGTTATCCGCATCAACTGTCAGATGGCTGGATCACAAAGTTGCCACGAAAGAAAAAGGCCACGAAAGAAAAAAAAAATGCCACACACACACATAAACACAAACACACCTCATACGCTCCGCAATGTTATGGCAATGTTATGTCGGTATCAATCAGCAGTTTGGTGGAAATAAAATGTCAATCATCGTTCCACAAAAAAGGACCGAGAAATCAAGCAGAAATCACACTAATTGAGTACAACTCATTCGACATCTTAATCTCTCTAGATCTGGAGTATTGATAAAACCACTCCAAATTTTCGTTGATCAGAAAAAAGATCCGTTCACTTCCATAGTTGCCAGGTTCCTGATGCACTGGTCAGGCCCCATTTCGAAGCACACGACAGGCACTGCGCACCACGGGGATAATAAAGTCTCGATCATGATATCGTCGCCATGCCCCTTTGCTAAGCAACTGTTTCAGCTAAGATATATTCCATTGAAAGTTAGCCTGGCTAGATCAAACGAGAATGAGAAATGGAGACCACTCCTGGACCACTCCTGGCCAAGACCGATCATCCCGAAGAGTGGTCACGTAATCTACTAATCAAAGAATCGGGACTTGGAGTAGAGAGTGACGCTGCACAAGTCTTCCTCGACAGAAGCCATGGGCGCAGTCCTTTCCCAAAGATCATCTATAACAATCAAATGAATTCAATGAAGGCTCCCGAGGAAGCAGGTGCTAGCCACTGCTATGATGATGAAGGAGACTAGAATGATTCGGTACTTGCCAAGAACCATGCAAGCACATAGGCTATTGGACAACTAATACTATGAACAACGATAATCATAAGCGCAACCTATCTTGATGCCTAGAATGTGGAAGACCAAGAATCCGACGTGTCCAAACAACGTCATCTCCACTGTAGCATCGACCAACGCAGCTCCAATCAACAATGAAGGTAATCCCAGCTGAAGGAATCCACATGACTCCGAGAAGACGGCAGATAGACTAAGAATCTTGAAAGTCGTAAAAATGGGGCACACTGCAGAAACTGTGATCACGCACCTTTGCCGCCAAAACCGAGCTCTTCGTCAACTTTACTAGTGGTCCTCGTTGTCTTGCGAGAAACTCGAACACCCTCTTATGCCACCTTACTTTCAATGTCTGTGCTCGAGTCTCAGTCTCATTCTGGGCAACATCCTTTGAACTCAGTGAATCTGAAGGTGATGGCAGGCACAAAATCGACATTCTCCTTAGTGGATGTGAACTGATGGTCTCATTACCAGCCCTTGCTTCTTGTGGCTGCTCAGTCAGTTCGGCACGAAGGCCAACTGGCTCTACAGCTGGATCCGTCACAAAGGTAGACCGTGCCAAGGGAACGAGAGAGGCCCGGTCGGTGAGTTTTGCGGATTCTATCAACGGGTCGAGCTAAGATGAAAATGGTCTTGTTAACTGGCTAATCAAACACACAAAGCGAAACTACCTTGCCCTCCTTGAAAGCATTGGAAATACGCTCGCATGATGGTCTTGTATTGGGACTTTTATTCAACAAACCTTCAAGTAATATGAGGAAATTCCGGGATATCCTGCGAGCCTCGAACGTGAGGACGAAATCTGGGTTTGCTTTAAACCTTGACCACATCGTAAGATTTATGTTCAAACGTGACATAAATCACGTGCCCAGGATAATTCAACACTTCCTGTTCCAAGAGCCGTAACTTCTCTGCTTCACCAAGTCTACTTTTCCTCTCTGGATGCTGATCACTGCTCAAAATCTCGTCCCTGTCACCATCAGCAGCATAACTAGAAGAATAAGCGAGAGAGTGAAGAACAGAAAACACAGAAAACACACCGATACGGCAGTTTGAAAAATAGAAGTTTATGAAGGATCATGCCAAGAGACCATATATCAGACTTGGAATTCACGTCATGCAAAACACCATTAGGCGATGGAATGGATTCAGGCGATGAATATTCTAGCCTGAACACCAATTCAGCAAGCCGATTACTCTGATTACCACCTACGTACGTTCCAGTATTTCCAGATCGAACTGGGCTATTCCCTATCATTTCGCGTGAAGTGCCAAAGTCTGAGAGCATGGCCCTGGGACTAGATAAAAGCTCAAAGGTCGGCACGAATGCTAGATGGGATACGCACATAAGTTTGCCTTCATCCCAAGTTAAGAGCACGTTCCCTGGCTTCAGATCCAAATGTAGTATAGAACGATCATGCTGTGAAAAGTGGGTATGGACAAGAAATGCATGATCTGTTACTCACGAGAAAGTAAAGACCTTCGACTACATCACGGAACAAGCTCTTTACTTCATCCGCACTCAATAAATGGACTGCCTTCAGGGACCGTGATCTTCTCCCTAGTATCCTTCCATCCGCGACAAGAGTCTCACGTCGCATACGTTCTTGCTCTGCTGGAGTAGCTCGTTGATACGCTCGGAATGCTCGAATACGTGCAGAGCGGGAATGTAGATCCGGGGTCGGCAGAACATCATTGGTTGAATTACGGGATTCTAAAACCTCCGTAGACGTGTCGGAGTTTGGAGATGAATAAAAGGCACCGAAAGGGTTGATATGTACATGAGGCGATCCGCGACCTAGACGGATATCAATGAAGTCGTCCAAACTACCCCCCTCCGCCCACTGCATCAATACATGGAGAGTCGGTACCCGTGGTCCGAAGGAAGAAAACTGGCAGGTTTCAAGCCACGCATGACTGGATTGGGAAAATCAAGACAGAATCCAGGGCAAGGTAAAGCACACACTGGTATGTAATGATATTCGGGTGATGGAGCCTCTCCAGCAGGCGCACTTCTCGAAGAATGGCGAGTAGATAAGAATGGGACTCTCCGACTGCGATCTTTTTGACTGCGAAATGACCTAGACACGACATTAAGTAGAGGGGCCAGTGTGATCTTCAAGGGCGAACCAAGTTTATTTCCGTCTAGCACATGCTGTGTACCAATGTCTTTAGTATGAACTGCTGAGGAGATTCATAGCTTATCGGTCAACTACATTGTGTCGACCAGCCCTAACACAAGCCCATGAGCTCAATAAATGGGGCTCACTCACCTGACACAGATACACCGACCCATTGGCTCCCATACCGAGCTTGTAGTCCTCCTGAAAAAAGCGTTTGAAGTAGCCTTCTGCCAGAGTATTGGGAGGAAATGCTCTGGAAGTTCCTCCGCTTCGAGAGTCTGCAGACCCACTATCCTCGTGAGCAGTGAGTGATGGCGGAACAGAGGTGTTTTCATTCGCAGCGGCCAACAAGTGAAAGTAGTCAGGTTTGCGGGTATGATGCATAGGGTCGACTACGTCAAAATCATTGTTTTCTGAGAGATGCTCGAATCCCTCGGGAAGAGCACGTCTGCAATACGGACAGGCGTTGTTTCGCACGGTGAGATCATGGCTCCTTGAGAAACGACTAATCGAAAGAGCATGGCTTTTGGGATTATAGAGAACAACCTGGTTCGAAGAGTGCAAGATAGGCTGCCAGTCTTGTTCCTCGGAGAGAGAATGCAGAGAGACTATTCCTCCTGGAAGGAGGTTGTCATCAGACGCGGACATTGTAACTACCCTACACCTGGAAGAAAGAACGTAAGGCCTGACACTCATCCTATGATAGCAACATAGTATTACTTTTCAAATTATTTTCGAAAACACAGAGGATGTGTATGTCGATGATGGTGCATCGACTAACAGTGTCGATGACAATCAATAGGAAATTAGCATGGTAAATCCCAGGACATGTCATGAACCACTTAGGGGCACTCGCTACAAAACACGTGAGGGATACTCCCACGCTAACAAAAGATGAATTTCTTCAAGGATCCTCTTTCGAAGACAGAATGTGTGTGATCAAATATTCATGCCTCAAGACACATATCGCGTAAATTCTCGATAATGAACATATTCCCCTTTCTTCACCTGGAAATGAGTAGTTTTTTCTAAATTAACGTTGACAAGACCAACCAGTAGAAAGAGCTCGGACTCGGAGAGGACTGTGAGTAGCCGACACATATCCTTCTTGGATACTCTATGAATGCAGGTTATGGATTTCCGTGGCGCGCAAATGCGGCACTGTCAGTTTGATGAGGATACCTGTACCTGTAACAAGTAGGTAATAATGCTGACCAGGTTGTCGTGCCAACTGAAAGGACTTAGAAATCATCACCGACTAAATTACATATAATATACAATATCGTCATTCAGCCATCGGACCCACCCTAGTAGTCACTGCCTACAACGTAATCAGGGGGAGCCGACTATGAGAATTAAGTCTTTAATTTAGACTGCAAAATGAACCTGTCACTCAGTCAAAACCTATCAATTGGAGCTCTCCTTCCACTCACACGGACAGAGCGACAATTGAAATCCTGCCGAAAATGTGCTGCCTCGAAGAAGGAACTCCCTCGTCGACATACATTCTTGTTTCCATGAGAGCTCAATAGAACTCTACACCAACGTGAGATGATTTGGAACTCAGAGTGGATTCAACACATGCACTGACCCCTCATTAGCGAATGACATGCCTTCAAAGAGGAAAGCTCCATCGTTCTTACACCTCGCACCTCTTCCAAGCTGGCCGGATGAGTGGCTTCTTGATCACAAAAACGGGTAGCGATCTAAGCGCCGACGACGGGCAGATCGTGCCCAGGTGGCGTTAGGCTTGACTTCTGAGGCAATTTAGGGCGTCTTGTGCCTCAATAGCAAATTTTAAACTTTTCCATGTCGAGCAAACCCCGAATATCCATCAGCTCTTACATCTTATTCGCCAGCGGACCACCGAATCCAGAGACTTATAAAAGGATTATACATCTGCTCCGCGAATCTAATTCGAGAAATATCACCAGTATGTATATGGATCAACCAATTGTAACAGCGCCGAGGCTCCCGAGGGCTGCTGGTTTGGCCGACATGACTAATGTCTAAGCTCGTAGTAGGCGATAATGGCGGTGTGCCAAAGAATGTGTAGAGCGGTGGGATAGGCTCTCACCGCAGATGCGTAACTCACTGGGGGCGGGACTTTGAGCGTATATTTTACCTAACAGCAACGGTCGGTGTCAACACTCGAATTGATGCCCGTATTCTGAGCATCTTCGAGGCGCTTCAAAGTAGTCGGCACGTCATTCCAAAGCACGTGCTGAGGACGCATCCGCAGAGAACACGGCTAGAAGATCAGCCAATTTGGGTAAATCCGTGTTCAAGGCATTTCGGGATGTCGATAAATGTTTATAATGGAGCCGCAATGAGCATCAAATGGCGCGTTCCGGGCAATGTTCGTGAGTTACTCCTCGGATGAAAATCACATCTCGAATGATGTAAATGGCTGGACACATGCGTACAAATCGCCAGTCTAATCAAACTTTTCGGTGAAGATGAAAGGTCTTGGTAGATGGACGAACGGCCATAATATGGAGAAGCCAGTGAATGGAATAATTCAGGCAATTAGGTGCTTCCAGTTGACAACACACTTCATATTGAGGACTTGAACAAGCGCCACTAAGCGAGGCAGAGTAATAATAAAATCGCATGCCAGACTAGAACCAACACATTCAGGGTTGTTGGATGCAGTTTGTGTTCATGGGCGCAGGAATGCCTGGCACAGAGGGGTCAGTCGTGGAGAAGATGCGCAAAGGTTAAAAGCAGAATAACAATCCCCATGGCATTCTGAGTTCTTTGCGTCTCACGCAGCTTCAACTCAAAACCACTTCACCGAGCGAAGATTGTGCGTAGAATGCTCAAAAATGGCAGAAAATTGGCTTGAACAGGAGAATTTTGGAACCAGGCAGGCGGTATTCGCAACATGGAAGGATATTGCAGTTGTTTGGCCGAAAGATCGCCATGGTTCTCTGTTGAAGTAAGTTAGAAGCACTTGTAGTGGTCAGTCCGAGGAACAACTTTCCTCCACGTGGTGATAGAGCAAGATATTTGAAATACACGACAGTTGGATACCAATCCATCACTGGAACTTGAGCTTTCATGACTGATGTTCCAGAAACCAGAGGTCGCCAAGGTAATCACGTGCATTCCTTTTACCCGTCGGAATTTCGTTGGAAAGGATCTAATCTATCCACATGCTCCTCTTGTGATTTCTCCACGCCGATCATAAACTTTCTAGCACACAGCTTGAGCAGAGACAACAAGAATCCGATTCCTACGCCCCCGTGGTCTTAACTTTTTTCTCCGTATTGATCGAATTAGCAAATATGTCGACACGACTTTCACCCTAGTGAAACACTACATGATATGTTTCTGATATAGGATAATCTTTTCTTTGGCAAAAAGTGTTCATAATCAGGAGCGTCCCTAAGTGTTCCCGAAGATTTGTGGAAGACCTTCATCGGTTCGGTTGCGTATCACCATGATCACGTTTCAAACCCGACTTCCTTTGAAAGGTCTAAAGCCGGTCTGTGCGAGCTTATGCCCATCATCTACATGAAATCAGCTGCTTAGTTGGATTTACAGAGGTTTTGTTCATCTATCTCCCGGGAAAGAAGCTGAAGAAGCCCTCCATCAATTTTATATGAGTTTTCCAATTGGCCCACCTCACACATGAGTCCTGTTACTAATCACAGCTCTTCTCATGAACAGTCGCATGATACCACTTCCGGGTTAGACGTTACTCTCAAACCCTCTCGCAATTGATAATTATGCATCCCCTGAAGCAATCCCCCCCCCTGAACTATAACCGGACAGCATGAGAATTTGACCATATGAATTGTTTCAGTGTTACGAATATATGCAAGGAAACCTTCTTCTGATCGGTTATCGTAATATATCATATATGTGATACCGAAAGTAGTGGTTTGTCCTACCTCTCCCGATTGTGACCCCGTTTAGAAGGAGATAGACTGCCCTCTTCAAGATTTCTTTCACATCCGAAAATACTCGCGACATTTAAGCTGGGCAAGGGGTATAGGCCTATACAAAACGATTCACTCTGATTAATAACTGTCAGAAATAGAATTCTGTCGAAGCGAACCTTGAAGCTTGTAACGCCATTACACGACCCCTCGAGACAAATAGTCTTGTCTTGGGAGAAAAACGATCTTTTTGAGCTTCATTCATTTCAAGTTCGATATTAGAGGGATTGACCTGATGCACATGCCGTTTAGTGCTCGAGTTTAAAAAAAATCATGTAAAAAGATCTCTCGCTATTTCAAGAGACAAACAGTCTCAAATATGAACGATGAATGTTTTGGTCCCCGACTTGACAAGTAAGGGACACCAGAGAAGCTAGCATCAAGTCTTGAATACATTCAATCCAAGCATGGTAGTTTGACAAAAGCAGGTAGGGTTTGACAGGACATAACGCTATCACTTAAATCCATCACATCAATGTCATGCATCTCACAGCCTTCTGGATTCTTGAGACAGAGGGCTTGAGAGAGAGAGCGAACTTTGAAAAAACTCCCTCACACGTTTCAATGAAGATCACCATAATTGCTTCTCAATGTCTGACCATCCCATCTTCTTTTTTGACTTGATTACAATGTCTCACTGCGCTCCATCCGCCAGTTTCGAAAAAAAAAAAGAGAACAAAAGAGAGAACATAACAACGAAGAGAAACATGACCCATGACCACATGCTATGTATACACATATCGACATCTTCACAACAAAAATCACGTCTGAGAGATAGGCTGATTATAAAACGGGTAAATATACCCATAATGAACTTTTTTCTATACTCTTTCGAAAACGAGATCAGACTTTTTGAGATCACTCATTCTCATAGATATATAGATTAAGCCCCTTCTGTTCGCTTTGAAACCAAGGAGGAAAAATGAAATAAAAGAAAAGAAACCATCAGCACTGCAATCCTGTGACCTTATTTTTTTCTTCGGCGAGAACGGGCTTGTCAAAATTAGTCATGCGCAGCAAAAATCTCTGGCTGTGAACCGGCACCGTCACTGAGACTGTTTTGTTCCCTGTAAATCGCCAGACCCCTCCCCACTTTTGTTCCCTTTCCATTCTATCCCTGTTGGTTAGATAAGTTCTCGTGACTTCGGTACCGCATACTGGCACTGTCTTACATTTGCATGTTGCCCTTTGATGTACTCAAGGTTCTCAACCCACCTGCCGAGCCCAAATTAAAGACCTAGTTAGCGAGCACGACGAGCTTCAATCTCGTATTCTCTGATCAATGTTTGATAAATGGCAAAGTTGGGAGACCGCGCATTGTAGGGTGTACAATTATTCTTCATCCTTTTCTCATGGCATGAGAAGTAGCATATACAGCCTCCCTCCTGCCTTCTAATAACGCTATACCGTAGTGCAGTCTCTCTCACTACCTTATCAGCATATAGATCAACCTAATTAGTCTCTCATCATTACTTATTTGGTCTATGGTCACGTGAGATTGATTTCTTTCCACAATAAGTTAACTCTTGCTGACAGACTATGAGATCCGATGCCAAAGGCCATTTCGAATTTGAAAATGAGAAGTAAGATATCTCGTGGATAGAGACATTGCTCGGACATCTTATTTGGCTAGTGATGCTACAAAGTCATCAGATTGGATTATCGGTATATCAAGCTTGTCCCATGAATTCCGGAAGAGCGACATGAATTTTTTCACACCGAGGCCATAGCCTGTGAGAATAATATCCCAAAACTATTGTTTATTACCAGATAAAAATGAATATTGTATATATCGAAATGCAGTGGACGGTACATTATAGGTACATTATAGGGTGCAATCGAGTTGTGCTTACTCAGTTGATGATAGATATAGATGGAGCGCCACTCGATCACGGAATATTTTTTTGCCCTTTGCAAACGATTTGTCGTGTGCTCATGAGCACCTTCCTCTTTCATAAGAATTATACATATATGTAATATCTACTTCTCTCTCTCTCTTCTGCTCAGAAAGGAGGGATGGAATTATGGTCTATAGGATTTTTCTATCCAATAAATATACCGAACCCTGCATTGCATTCTATTTTCAGAGTCCGGACCGGGTACGGAGTTGATCTTTTTCGTATGTTTTATATAGGTTGTTTCATGGTTCATGACTGAGGGGCACAGATTTTGAACAGCAGAGTCGGGCAGTAGGAAGGTGGGTTAAGAAAAAGAGGACCAGATGGTTCGTCTGGTATCAAGGAGCATTTCCAGAATTCGATCCCTCTCTAAATTGGCAAATATGCAGAGACACTACTCAGGAATTGGGCATGAAATTGTTTGCTTATGTGTGACATTTCAGGGTAGTGAAGTAGAGAGTAAAGTCCATGCGGTTTCCAAATTATCTCAGATTGAAAGCAACCCTCGATATATATAAAAGTTAGTATTGATCGTCGGCGGATAAATCGCAATCATTCTAGTTGTTAACGGCAAATTACAGATATCCAGAATTGGGGTAGGTCCTGCTGAGTCACCTGCTCAATACAATTGTTGCCTTTTACATATCATTGCTTTTATTTACTTATTTTTTAATCTTTTTATTAGCAAGTGTAGCTCCGATATAATCATGCTGCTATAGAGCGAACCTATACCGGATCATTTCATACTAGTTTACTTCATTCCGACTTGAGATGCGTTTTTGAGCGGACTCGTAAGTCAGATGACTACTATCTCAAGTCTGGTGAGCCCTAACAGAACTGCTCAATGCCTCGTGCCAGAAGGTCAATAATACAATTACAATGAAGGACTAAGCTTAGAACAGTGCTATACTTGACTTGGGAATGAGAATGCGAACGAGAAAGGCAACTCTTCCTCAGCTTCAGCGCTTCCATTTCGACAACTCGACGCTGCAACCTATTCATCAACGGTTTGTTAAGTTTTTTTCCCGGCCATCGCGGGCTCCAGATCTCCGCGAGAGGGCGGACGGCGGTCGTGAGATTTTTCAAATATACCTGTCACGCGATGCTACATTTATCTTTTGATTGTCGATTTTGGGTTGATGGTATGTCCAGTTACTCTGTAGTAGTATAACATGATAATATAGCGACTGAAAGAATCCTGTGAGCAGGAAGCAGACATCATTGCTGGATGTTGTATTTGCGGAACATAAGACCAGGCTGTAGAATGCTGATTTGCTGAGTTTGGGATAGTCAAAGAGTCAGACAAGGAGCTTACTTCAGCAGCACCTCTTGAGATTCCCACGAAGATGAGATACTGGAAGCGGGAAGAGAGGATTGGCGAGGGATGGACAATAGGCGAGAGAGGACTAGGGCAAGGGCAGAGCGCTGAGAAGCTGGGAAGAATGAAGTCGACAGCGAAGAGAGAGGTTTCGGGCGCAGGAGGGTGGGAACATGGGTGCCATAAGTGTAACTGGCCGTATCGGGAAGGCGGAGTAATCGATCTGTGGTCATCTTGTATCTGAGATGGATGGAATCCTTGGCTGTTCGCGAGAAAATATAAATGAATATGCTCTGTCTGCTGTCTGCATCCCGCCTCTTTGGTAGGTGCAGCTTCTCTCCTGCTTCACAATGGCTATGCCTATGCGCACTGAGCTGGGGTATGTGAACACCTTCGTCGACGACGATGCCGAAAGCTACGTGGATGAAGACGATCTCGAGGAGGTACGACTGCACCACTGGCTCGACGATGGCGAGTGCATCGATATGATGAAGGACAGCGGAGAAACACGCGCAGACTCGCCTCTGCTTGGCTTTGACCACTTTGCATTGATGGCAGGAAGGGACGCCCAGTTGGCTGACAAGGTTTGTTGCACTTGTGGTGGCTGCTGCCCTGCTGACGCCGTTTCCAGCCTCTGCCGGAGTTGCCGCCGTCGCTTTCCCGTCTCCGCTCGTATTCTGCCGCGTCTTCCACCGTCACCCATCATCCTATTTCAAGGCCCGCCGTCCCTGCCGCCTCGGCTGCCCCGGCTGCTGTCCATCGCCGCCGCCCGTCCAACGGCTCCTCGTCTTCTGCCCCGTCCCGTCGTCCTTCACTGGCCCATAGGCCATCCTTGGCGCTGCTGTCCGAGTCTATGCCCCTGCCGCCGCCTGTTGCTAGGGAGTCTGGTCGTCTGCACTCCATCGCATCGTCGCTCTCCATTGGCGCCAACCGCAATGCGGTCTACATCGACTCTGCACAGGTCAGCTCCCGGTTGGATGAGTGGCTTATTTCGGCCGAGCGCATCGCGCAGCAAGGTGTGCCCCCGCAGCCCCATGCCCCGCCCCCGAACACTCCGATGAGTCCGTATTTCAACCCGCCGGCATCCTTGTCCCAAATTTATGTTGGAAGAAACCCACAAGGAAGACGCAGCGACGGAGTGACAGGCTCTGCTCGTGGGCTTGCGTCTCAGCCTTCTCTTGCATCTTTTTCTCCTCATGTTCTTTCGTCTCAGGACTCTGCCTCGTCTATTGGCCTTGCCTACCAGAACATGCAGCCTCTTCGTCCCTGTCCTTCGCCGCCCACTGCATCCCGTTGGTCTCTCACTAGTTCTGTTGCAGAACATATCTCCCGGGAAAAAAAGAAAGCGAAAGGAGGTGCACGCAAGCGCCTTGCCTCAATTATTTCTCGATTCACCGGCCACAGTCCTCACAAAGAGGTTAAGCAACAATCTGAGGTCAAGCAACAATCTGAAGCTAAGCAACAATCTGAGGCCAAGCAACAACCTAGACCCGAACCTGCACTTGTTCCTCCTACCCTCGACCACCTTGCTGTTCGTGGCCGCTCCATCTCAAATGCCTCTTTCAATCCACCCTCAAAGATCAAGTCAAAGTCTAAACCACCTTCCCTTAAACTACAGCCGTCTAGCCTTGCTCCTCCATCTCCTCGTTCTCCAGTCCCCCCTACCCTAAGCCCACCAAGTGTTCCCTCCAAAGTTGTTTCACCTGTCGTAGCTTCCTTTACTCCCGTTTCACCTGTCGTGGCTTCCTTTACTCCCGTATCTCCTTCCCCGGTCAAAGCCTCATTTCCTTCTACCTCTACCCGTCTTTCCGTTTCCACCTCCACCACTAGTACCAACACAACAAGCCCTCTGCTGCCCACTACTCCAGTTCTTAACGATTCGCTCCTCTCGTCACCCGCCCTCAAGAACGCAGTTTCTGTTCCCGTTCTTTCTCATGCTTATGAAGGCCCTGGACTCATCAGACGCGATGGTAACTCAAGAGAGCACGTCCCTTTGTCACGTTCAAAGACATATGACGATGATGATCTGGAGGCTGATGCCAAGTATTATGCCCGGCATGTTAGTCGACGGACTGCTGAAGTTGAGCGCAACCTTAGATTGGGTGTTATAACGGACATGTTGGATCGCGATCTCAACGGCGTCCCCCAGCCGAGTCCCCAATTGGCCCCCGAGCCATCACATCCTCAGGGTCTCGTCAACCAACCCAGGGATCATGGCCAATTCGGTGTCGTTGACAGGGCTTGTCACAGCAACCGAGCGTCTCCATTTCATTTCCGAGCTTCCTCAACCATGTCCCGGTCCTCTTCTATTCAAAAAAGGAGTGTTTCTGGGCCCCAAGCGAGTTCACTCAATGTATCTACTCCACCGCTTCCGATCAGGAATGGTTTCCGCAGCTTGGCGGCTCGCATGGGTATCACGAATTCTCCGCCTTCGTCTCAATCATTTGCTGGCCCTGATTCCAAACGTAAACCCCTTGCAAGGTTGATGTCAAACGGCAAGCGAAAGGCGAGTAAGAGGCGGCTCGTCATCAGTGGTGTTGGTCATCAACAAAAAGAGGTTGATGCGGTGACAGAGTGGTGTGCTTCAATCGGTGAAATTAGGACTATGGTCAAACTGGCGGACAATGCGGATGTTGCTACTCAGGACGGTTCCCCCTTGGATGTCTGGATTGTTGACTTCAAAAAGAGTAGCATCGTTGAAAGTGTCAGTGGGCCTGAATTGTCACTAGATGCGACTTCTGATGTTTCATATTTAGGCTTGTCGCCCACAAGGCAAAATCACGATTGAGGGAGCAGGTACTGTTCGCATCTCTTGGGAGACAGCGACTAAACCGAAACTTGGCTTCAAGATGGGATGGATCCCTTGAAACGCTCTCATCAAACACTGCCTCCCCATCTCTCATGCGTTTCCTTCTAAACCTCAAACTCAGGATGTGTCAACTAAGAAAAGTGCTTTTGGCACAAAATTGGTCATTTTTCGTACGTCGCTATCAGAAAAAGAAATTAATTTGTCGTTGCAACTCTCGCGTTCCAATTCGCATCTTATCGCATTATTGAAATCAAGACTGTCTATGCAATCCTATAGATCTTGTTCACTGCTCTCTGATTCGCTCTCTATGCTCCTTTTGATGTGTTCATAATCTGTTATACTTTTTTATTCGCTCGATGAGCCGATTACACCGACACATGGATAACTCCCACCCTCCTGCCTTTGACCGCTTCCTGTGTACCGCGGAATTTATCTGGACTGCCTACGTTTGGATTTCGTTGTAACATTACCTATTCAAACGGCCGGGCTGTTTTGTGTTTCCCCTTCTCCATATCGTTGCCATTCAAACGTTCTTTTTCTGGTGTTGTATTTCTCCAAAACATTCATTTGTACTATCGTCGTGGCTCCTCAATCCCTTCCACCACTACCATTGCCACAATCGCCCTCCTTTCATTCGCCCTCGAACGCTCCTTGGACCACTTCGGAAAACCAGCTCGGTTGTAGATGCAATCTCTATCCTTGGTATATTGATGTGGATGACTTTGGATTTATGTGGATCTCTATTCGAGCTACATGTGACCCGGTTGTATTATTTGGATTCTGTTGTATCTGTTCTTTGAACAATTAACCAAACTTCTTCCTTTGGTTTTTCCTCTCGTTTTTTTTTGTCAATCCTTTTTCCTACTTGTTTGTGTTTTCCTGCGGTACGACGTTCTCGGCGAACTGGATTCGTGAACTGAGAGAAGTATCATCTAAATTTTCCTCCCGTCCTGTGTCCATGGTGTTTCTTGTAATTTTTTTTTGATATCCTATGCTTTCCTTTCAGAGTAAATAAATTGTCAATGCCGATATATAAATACATATCGAATGCTGTCTTAATCTTTCTTGAGCGCTGAGCTTGAATCGAGTGATCTATGGGTGCATGCATGACAACTCTGTCTACTTGTTCGGTTTGAGGAGAATGTGCTATTCAATGTCTGACTTGGTGTGTGTATGTAGGTGGTTGGGATTGTGCTCATCTTTGTGTAAGTAGAATACTTTTCCTATTTCATTTTTTTGACGTGATCACATCCGATCATAAAAGCTAAATAGCTAATTGACACTATTTTTGTGTTAATCTGACTTGCGTTTTCTTTTTTTTCTTTTTAAGAACCTCTTTCAGATTAAAAAAAGTCAAATAGGCCTTCTACATGATCATTACCCAAGGGAGAACAGAAATTGAGGTTGTCACTTTGTGTACCACGCTTGTCAGGCCGTAGTACGGTTTTTACAATTGGTTTACAATTACGGTACTGTCGGCTCGACCTTGTCACTTTTGTATAGCACCTGTCTTCTAAAGAAGTGACATAAGAGACGAACTTGGTGAAAGAAACACGTTACATCAAGTGTGGCTGCCTAAACCAACAGGGAATGGAAGGAAGCTCGGGATCTCAATTTCGGCCTTGGTGAAAATCAACCTTTTTTTCTTTTGGCCTAGGTCATTCATCAAGCTCTTCCTACTTTCCCGAAACATCGAGAACATCCATAAAAGATGAGAGAAAAAAAAAAAGAAAGGAATTTATAGATCGAATCGAGCTTGAATCACAATGAACTCGCGAATGTTGTGTGACGTAGTGGCGTTAAGCGGGTACCCAAGGAGATGGACGGCTAGAACCTGATTTTTAGTACAACCAAGTCCTAAAAAAGGAATATCAGGGCGTATTGAACCCGTTTTTTCTTTTTTTCTTTTTCTTTTGTTCAAACAAGAACACACGTCGGTTTCCTCGAGAAGGTCAGAACAAGTTTGGGGGCGTGAAACTCACCCCCTTCAGGCGACATCCCCAGATCCTTTTTTTAGAATAGAATAAAATAAAATCAAGAGTCCGCTGCGCGACGTGTTCTCCCCTCGAGATCACGTTGATAGATCTTCAAGCCGTAGTCCAAATATCAAAAACGCCACTGTCAGACCTAATGCCCGGAACTAGATCTGAAGAGATCTCCTCATCGGCCCGAAATATAACTTTTCTTCGCTTTCGGAGTGTGTGCGTGTGGATGCGCGTGTATATATATATATAT
>Ga0153986_1000066_pt1 | contig 30223 bp, 37 predicted proteins | sample TSGA070MetaG_FD_104724 | JGI IMG/M metagenome (GOLD analysis project Ga0153986, IMG submission 104724) | Attine ant fungus gardens microbial communities from Georgia, USA - TSGA070 MetaG | ecosystem: Host-associated > Fungi > Mycelium > Unclassified | place: USA: Georgia, Alexander Wildlife... | reverse complement strand
CTCCATCATTCGGTTCAAGATGTATGTGTCTTCCTGGTCCAGAACATACTGTTCTTGTATCATTATTTTAAAGGTATTGAGAACACTGATTGCGGTTGTTCAGTGCGGCAACGAGGATTGATGATGATGAACCTACCGTATCTGGACCACACGTTGCTTAAATTTAGTCCAATCCTCTAGTTCCTTAGGTGTTAAATTTTCCGGTGGCTGTATCCTAAATCGCTGGACTAGTAGATCAAACAGGTCATCCAAAGTTGTAAAATCTTTGTATGTCATCAAAAAAGCTCTGCTGAATGGAAGGTCTGCAGAATCTGTTAGACACGCTGCCAAACTCGATTATTTTACTCACCAACTTGATCATGGGCGGTTAACTTTTCAACGAGTGCAGAAACGGTACCACCCTTCACAGAATTATCGGCCTCATCAATCATCATCTCTGAAGGATTGAAGCTCGATCGCAGGAACCAGGGTCGAGATTCCGCTGCCACTTTATCTGCGTACTCATTCCCAAGGATACTGATTAATTTTTCAGATCCGGCAGACCGTGCCTTTTTAGTTTGATGAGGTTCCACTGATGGTCCATGGATGGATGAGTGAGCGAGAAATCATAAAGTAACAGGACTCACGTTCATCAATCGTATCAACCTCATTTTCTCCCGGAACGTCCTTCCCTTCTGGGGTATTGACATGTTCAGAAGGAGGGAGGGTATGCGAAGTATTGATAGAAGTGTCAAACAATTGTCTTGAAGGTTTGGGCGGTGGCGCGGGGCGATTGAAGACGCCTGGTAAATCGACAACATCTCCTTGGTCAGTATCAATTTCAACCGGGGTCCCAGGCGATGTTCTTTCAACGCCACCGAGTTGACTATGTACCATGCTTAATCTTGACATACGCCATTCAATGGATCCATTGTAATCGCCTTGTGAAAGGTCTGATTGTTCATGTCCAATAGCCATCAAAGCTTCCAAGGTCTCGCGAACCACTGCAAGGTTGCTACGAAGTGAAGATGAAATAGACTCAAGTAGATTCAATGACGCTGCACGATCCTCTGGGTTAACGCTGGGATCAAAGGGTGGGATGACTTGACTTGTCAAAAGCAAGGAAGAGCTATCGTCGTACACCGCTTGGGTAGCAGTTTCCAGCGTACGTACATGTATCCTTGCCCGTAAGAGAATTTGCGCATACACATCATCCATAGCATCGCCTGCTTGGCGAATACCATCAATGTCTACGTGCCGTGCAATGTGGATATCAGCAACAAAACTGAGAAAGTGAGACACATGTGTAACCATGTTCTGGACCCTTTGACGGAGTTGTTCCACTGGAATAGGAGGCTTAGATGCCAATGGATCAAGGACACTTGAGAAATCGTACCTGAAATATCAGACCAAGATGTTGGAGTTTGGTTCAGATAAAATAGATCTTCAATTCTCCTGAGTATCATGATTACTTCAGACATGACATCCTGGCCGAGAGGTCTTCTCGGTGCTTGTTCCTCCAATCTCTGAGAAACCCAACCGAAACCTTTCCATGTAGCGGCACTTCCGGCGCCAACTAACCCAACGCCAATACTGGCAGTGGTAAAAGTCCCATATAGTTGCTTCAGAAACATTCCTTCTCCATTCTCCTGCTGGCAATGTTGTACTTCTGCAATAAACAAAGAAATGGCTCTTTCAAGTTCCAATGCATCTGTGTCAATCCGATTAAGTGTCTCAGCGATACGCGAACCTGAATCGTAGTACATGGCACGAGCCGATAAGACAAGTCGAGACAAGGTTGCAGTGACCCGTCTTTGCGCAGGTTTCAGGGAGGATGACAGGGATGGTTTTTCAGGAGTCTCACAAGCAAGTAAGTCTGTCGGGATCTGATTCGAGTTCGTAGCAAATACGTAGAGAAGGTTACGGACAGCGCGGACGGCAATCTGAATAAGATCATCCATCCTTTGCTCGTCACCCGCCCGATTGATGTTGGCTTGGACGTTGTCCGTGATAGCTTGGATAGCATCACGTGCTTTCATCACTAAGTCAGCCGCAAGTCTCGAAGATGGTAATACTAGTGCTTGTTGAAGCTGCCTAGCAATCAGCTCTTCCGAAGTGAGATCACTCGATGTCGAGTTATGTTGGGGAGTTTGAGTTGATATTTGATAGGCCTGCTGAGGAAGAGCTCGAGAATGTTGAAAATGCTCAGGATGCACATCTAAATCAGAATTGATACCGTTTTTTGACTCTGCAGGACGAACTCTTGGGTTCAAAGGAACGGCAGATAATCCAGGTTCGGAACCTAAAACGTTGAAGTCGGTATGTTCAGGTTGCGTCCAAGTTGTTTCCCCCGTGTGCTTGTTGACAAAAACAAATGTCATTCCATCATCCGCCAATCGTTTAATCCAAGGCTCGGGAGTAGAATGAGGGATGCCCAAACCAGGAGGCTCGCTCGGATAGGCGCCGTTGATGCCGTTTATATTGGTGGTCACTCCGAAGACCATTCCTGCCCCGGTCGCCGCTCGGACGGTACCCTGCACTGAAAGACCGGCAAGTTCACTTCCAGAAATTTCGTCCGCTGTTTCTTGAGGTAAGTCCCAAGAGTGCTCTCCTGTACGTGAATTGACGTAAAATATCTGGAAAGGGATGTCAGCATCATTCTTCGAAGTCGAATAAATTACAACGATATACATACCCGTCCGTCATCCATTATGTTCGGCTCCCAGAAATCGTTGGTCTGTGAGCCTTGACTTGCGCTTCCACCAGCTGGAACGAGACGCTTATTCTCATTTGAGATTTCGAACTCAAGCCATTCCTCATTCTGCACTTGTCCTTGCATCATTGCATCGGACATATTATCCAACTGCGCCATCCCATCCCCTGCCGAGTAGTCGGAGCCGGAAAAAGCGATTTCTGCTTCTTCCAAGGAAATGATGGTCACATAGTTGGACGGAAACCAACCCCGTTCGTCCCCAAGCAAGCCATCCCACCAGCCAGAGGGCTGTTGATGGAGAACTTCAATAATATCTCCGCGACAAAATGAAAGAGCAGAAGCATCGTAAGAGGTGTAATCATATATGGCTTTGCAAAAGAGGACCTGATAATTGTCATCGAAGAGGTCTTGTTCTAGTGGCTGTTGTTGCTGAAAGCTTTGAGCCCTTGGGCTTGAGAGTGACCTCCTGGGCCGATTTGGGAAGTTTGTATGAGGTGGAGAAATCACAGACGCCATCTGGGGTTCTAGGGTTCTGGAGGATAAAGAAACGAGTGACAAGTGAAGCGAGCTGGTACAGATGACTAAGCGACCAAACACTCTATTGCATTGCAAGAATTTCTATCGTTTAAGTGTTCGCTGTTTCTCGGCAAATTCTATAATCTTTCGGTCGACAAACATTCCTTTCCTATCCCGTACAGCATCCATATAACTCTTTGCCACATTCGCTCGATCTGCCTTCTCCCCTAGATCTTCCAATTCTTCCTCCGTAGTCGGAACCCAGAATGGATCTTGATCGAGTAATTCGTACCTGTCCGGTGTCATCGTCAAGTTTGAAATTTGCTATCACTTAGTCCAAGTGGCTCACCCGCTGAAAATCAACTGAGGGCTCGCCGCCCCAGATGTTCGCTTCCGTATGTCTGGGTATAACCGTCAGTAAAAACGTCCTAAAAAGAAACTGACGTTGGAACTTCCTGACCATCTGCAAAACCAAAGCTCTCAACAACTGGTAGCAATGCGGACACTGTGAAAAATGACGTTCCCTCTTTCATCTCTTCTGCCACGATCCGACCACGTCGCCTGGCAACAACGCCATACACCTTTCCAAGTACATCAGCTACATATAGATGGTTGATGATGATCAGCTCGACCAAACGTAAATTATTACTCGCACGCTCACTGGATGCTTGGATGTCGCAAGAATACATCGCCAACATCAATCTTGGCGACCAATCAAGAAGACCATTGCGACAGGCATCTCTCACGCCTGTGATAACTGAACCCGTAACTTGTGCCATGCGATTATACTCTACGGAAAAACATAATTGAACTCAGACGGGGGGAGAGACGTTCAAAATCTCACCCATTTCCTTCTCCAATGCCTCTTGGTCTACTTCCACACTTTCAACAAAATAAGCCAGTCCTTCCACTGGCTCTGAACATAATGGACCCTGGATTGTAGCCAACTGGAAGCCGGATTCGATATGATTATCAAAATCGCTTATAATGTTTTCTATGCCATTATCACTGTCACCTGATTTCGATTTTTCTAACCGCCGCTTCAGTCTACCATTCCGTTGCAAAGGTCAGCAAACAAGTTGTCCACGATCAATGGAAAAACACCACTCACGATGCAAGTGCTTTGGGTTTTCGTGCGTCGATTAATAGACAACCACCAGCTCCCTGAGGACCAAATGCCCAGATCCTGTTGTCATTACCCACCCATTCCCCTCCTACTTCTTTGCACTTGTCCCGCAGCGCGTCCCAAAACTGCTCGGGCTTGGCAGTCGGTTTGCGGAGGATATCATCATACTTGTCTACATCCCCATCAGCCTTGCCATCTTGACGATCATGCAGAAACTTATTCAACGTCCTTGCGTTATCTAAGAGAAAATCCAAAAGTAGCACCGGTATTGGGCTTGCACGTATCGTGAAAGACACTATGTTCTGGAAGCTTACTCCCTTGATTGTTCCCCGAGGGGCTCCTAACGTCTTGGTAGGTGCCATGTCTATAGATAGTGTTCAATCTGACCATACCAAACCACCATGATGTTTCTAGAAATGTGCACCTGATGCCTTCACAGCGGTCTCTCTGAACGGTACGATTGGCTTTGAAGCATGCACCTCGATCTTTGCAAATCGCTCTCGGAGATCTTTCAAACATCTCTGTTCGGGATTAAGTTGATCACTTAGCCAAGTCTGAAGCCTGAAAAAATTCACATGCCTCGAGATGTAACTCCCCAGCAGTCAGGATGACGTGCTCGCCTGTCTGCTGTTGGAAGGTTTCAACGCAAGGATCTGATTGACTGAGTAATTTCAACCCAGTCAACAATTTGGGCATATCTGCTGGGAAAGCTGGTTCTAGAGCGACACGGACAATGGGTGGCGTCTGTAAATCAGTTTGGTTCAATATCTTTTATCAAAATATGGAAGAAACCGTGACTCACAGCTCGGTCTACCGCTCCCAGATTGACCAACCAAGATTTAGGGTCAACTCCGTCTTGGACATCTCTTTTCCCTGGTGCACATATGGTGGCACTCCTATAGACCTTGCCTCCTAAACCCCTAATCGCGAAGATGTTCCCAGCTCGAACAAAATCGACTGAATTCAAGTCTCTGCCCATCATGATATACAAACCCTCTACTGTTGCGGAAATAATGTACTTCTGATTGTATGGATGCGTCGGCTCGAGGGTTGAGTCATATTTGGGCAACAGCACATGCACTATATTGCCCACTTGGAGAATACCAGAATACAAACGAGCGAACCCAAGGACCACTTCCGATGCTTCATCCGCCTCCTCTGGCTCTTCGCAGACAGGAGACTCTTTTGGTGATTGTGATTGAATCTCTATGCTGGCCAGCTGGTTTTCCAGTCCGTTTTCTTGCTTCTTTGGTAAAATAGCCCGTGCTTTGGCCTTCATTCCGTCTGCTTTGAATGGCTGTTCTTTCTTTTCTTTCTTTTCTGGTAAATCCTTCTTCGACACTGCGAACATCTTGCTCACATACGCTATGGTACATGAATTCATTTCCGCTTTGCCAGTATAGAGATCCTCCTCTAATTTATCTTTGGGAGCGATGGTCGCTTCCTCAAGCTCCGGATAAAGCATCTTTGGTATGCGAGTAGATTGGGCAACAGAGGGAGCAGGAACGATATCAATTGCCGCTTGTATAATACAATTTGATAAGGGGAGCCATTGCGTGAAGATCAGAGAAAGAAGCTGGCGTGTATCCTTAGATTTAAAATTGCGAGGAGGTATTTTGAGGTTGAGTGCGGTTACAATTTTTGTCACCTTGTCTGGATTACTGCAAGTCTATCGGTATGAGCAATTCAGATACGATAAGATCACAAGGTACACACGGGTTGAGTATTACAGCGTCATATACAGCCCAAACATTTTCAAGGACAAATTGCACAAAAAGTGGCTTTAGTCCCCTGCCTCTGAGATGTTTGTAACTGATGACTCTTTTCGTCTTTGGGTCCAAGAAGAAAGCGCCCCACAGGACTCTTCTCAAGTTTGCCTCTTTGATGTTAAGCTTCTGAGCATATAACTGAGCGAATTTTCCAATGCGAAATCCCCATCCGTCTAATGCTGAAGCGAAGATGACATTCCCCTTTTCTGGGGCGAAATAGATATCCTCATCGTCCTTTGTCTGGAAATCTTGTTCCGCCTCATTCACAGTTGCATCGGCTTCATCGGCTTGTTCTTCTTTTTTCGTGATCAACCGTCTTTCGCGTTCCTCCCTCCATCGAAGATCGTCTTCCATACGTTCACCAGCAAAGAAGTCACCCATCACTGCATTAACTTGCTCTATCAGACGGACAAGGTGATGATGCGCCTCGACTGGAGAAAGTTTGAGTTCCGTAATGAGTCGATCGAATTTATTGATTACGAGGATTGGCCGAAGTCGGTCTTGCCATGCTTGCCTCAGCACGGTTATTGTCTAAAGCATTCCATCAGTATTTCAAATCCTACAATTTTGACGAAGGAATATCATACTTGCGTACAGACACCTTCGACTACATCTACGAGTACGAGTGCACCATCTACCAGTCTTGCAGCAATCGAGACTTCGCTGGAGAAATCAACATGTCCAGGTGTATCGATCATATTCACGGTATACGTCTTGATTATCTCGCCTAGTTACGAGACAGTGATGATATGAGCATAAAGCATCATACGTCAAGAAGATATGAGTACAATAGCGAACCTCCAGCATTATCCCGTTCCATAACATGAAATTTCAAGGACACCGCGCTACTCTCCATTGTAATCCCTCTCTCCTGTTCATCTTCCCTGCTATCCAGGTATCTTGTCTTTCCAGCCATACGTGCCGATATGATGTTATTCGCAGCCAATAAGGCATCCATTAATGTCGTTTTGCCATGATCGACATGCCCAAGTGTTGTGATAATCCGGACGTTGTTTGGGTCTTGATTTTCCATCGCTTGAATACAGAACTCCTAAGCCTGGAAGATGCACAGTAGGTAGAATAGGAAGAGAGATTGATGAATCAAGTGTTGTGTTTAGGTTGAGTCAACTTGTATTCCTGAGCAAACTTTGCGGACGATGCATGATCGAGGATTTCCTACGAAAGGAGATCATGACATTTTGTATCACGTGGATCCTCGACTTTCCAACGGACTGTCCCTCTTCACATGAGTACCACGGAAAAAGACGAGTGTCACAGGTCATCAAAACATCGCTTTCAAGAAAAAGAGAGGGAGAAAGACAAATGTCGATCCCAGGTCAAAGACAGAAAGGACAGAGAGTCAGATATCAAACACAAGAAACGGAGGAAATATAATGATGACTATGAAGGGGGCAGTCGGAAGCACAAACACAGGAAAAAAGACAAGGAAGACAATTTAGCCATGATGGACAATGCTGAAAATGATGACGACTTGTGGGTGGAAAAAAACGTTGACATGGAGGGTGAATGGGTGTGTATCTGTTCTTATTCAGTTCTATATATTTACCAATTACTTCGTCGAATCAGATTCTACCGACAAATGTCCCTACAAGCAAAAGCCTAAAAATTAATTCGACCGCCGAGGTATATCGCCCAGAATCGGATCCAATCACCAAGAGTGGAACAAAGCTCCAGCGTGACGAATGGATGCTCTTACCACCAAGCATACCTTCTACTCTGCCCTCGGGACCGGTTTCTCAACCGTCTACCAGCGGTGACAAATCCTTAATCGAAGACTATGGAGAGTCTTTGTCAAATACACGTACAATGAGCGGTGGTGATGACTTCTCGAGTCTTGGGACAGCACATAAGAAAAATAAACCAGAAAGACCCAACCCGGACCAGGTTCTTTATTGATTTCAGATTCAAATTATGTGACTAACAATTCTCTAAATAGCCAAAGGTCAGCTCCCGTGAACTTAATCAAGACCTCAAGGCAGATAGGTCTATGAACCAACCTCCTCCAAAAAACGTAACTCCAGGTGGTCCAGGTTCCTCTTGGCGCATGATGCGTCTGCGACGAGTCTACGAAACGGCAGAAGAAGAAAATCGGTCCGTTGATGAAGTTGCCATCGAACGTTTTGGCTCTCTTGAGCTGTTTGGAGAAGCTAAAGAAGAACACCGTATCCTTGATGAACGTACTGGAAGAAAAGCCGAGCGTGGAAGGAAAGGGGAACCCAGGACTGAAATTGGATCTGGTGGCGAGAAGAGGTTGATGTTCACGGAAGTTGGTGGGAGTGGCGGATCGAGTAGGAGTTCGCCTTTTCGTCGTCCTGGAAAACGTATAGGAGCTGATGCACCTTCTTCATCTTCCTTGCCGGCGGAGAGAGCACCTGTTCATAAACGGTTGGACGCACTCCGGCTACCTTCTCAGGCTAATTCACCTCTTACACAATCACATACCCCCATTCCATCCGTCATGACACCACCCCAAGTTGCTGTCTCTGGCTCGAAAGGAAGGGCTTTGTCTCCGTCTTCGTTAAATAAGCTCCAGGCAAAGGTGCTACGCGCGAAGCTCATGGGTGCACCTAACTCGGAAAAGATGGAGAAAGAGTATGAAGAGGAACTAAGAAGAGCGTATGGCAGTGGTAGAGACTCAGAAGGCCACATGAGGACTAGGGTTGAAGTCCTACCAACGTTAGATATGAGAGGAAAATTGTATGATGTTGGGCATGGTAAAGAAGATGATGCACCACGACCAGGCAATAGGGGAAAGAGGAAAGAAGAAAAGGTGCGTAACATCTGATGGATTTTTCAAGTCTTTCTGCTAAGTAAATTATAGTTTGAAACACATAACCCAAAAACTGGTGATATTATTCGGTATAATGCTGACGACGATGAGATGACGCTCGGCGAGATGCTGCGGCAAGAGAGATTCGGCGCTGGACTTTCTGACCAGAAGAATTTGGATGCTCAATTTGCTAAAGCAATAATGGGTGATGGCAAGTTTGAGGTACGTGTGTCACTATTGCATCGAGATTCTGATCAGCATGTCTTCAGAACGACCTGGAGTATATGGATGATAATGCAGCCAAACTTGGCCGTCAGAAAATGCGATCTGATGCAATGAAACGGCAGTTTGCGATCCACGGTTCGTGTTATTACTTGGTTTCTGATACCATTACTCAAGTTTTGGGATAGACTATAAGCGTACCCAACAAGTTCTCGCCACATGTCCCTTCTGCTATGGGGAGGATGATTCCTTACCTAAGGCACCGATTGTTGCAATGGCGACACGTGCATATCTCTCATGCACTACTCACGAGGAGCTTGTGAAGGGCCAGTGTTTTATTGTACCAATTCAGCACCACCTCAACATGTTAGAAGCTGATGATGACACCTGGATCGAAGTCAAGGTGAGCCTTGTTATTGATCAGTATTCCACATGCTGACTCGTTTGCTCAGAACTTCATGAAGTGCCTGATGCGCATGTTTGCCGGAGACGATCAGGGTGTTGTCTTCTACGAGACTGTTATATCTTTCAGGTGGCAAAAGCATACGTTCATTGAATGCGTACCGATGCCTTGGGATCAGTTTGAGCTTATACCAGGCTACTTCAAGGTACACTCTTTACCAGGTACTGCATACGTTAAACTTATGATACCCCCAGGAATCTATATTGACCTCTGAAGCGGAATGGTCACAACACAAAAAACTGATTGATTTTTCTGCCAGACCTGGTGGTTTTCGCCGTGCAATGGTGCCAAACCTTCCGTATTTCATGGTCCAGTTTGACTACAAGGGTGAGAAGGGCTATGGCCATGTGATTGAAGGGACAGGGAAGGAGATGGATGAAGATATCGATGAAGGGGAGAAAGGTGGCGGAGAATTCCCGAGGTGGGCTGGTCAAGTTATCAAGGGCTGGTGTTGATATCAGTCTTTCAGATACTTTGCAGGTGAAATCATCGGAAACGTGTTAGAAATTGAGCCCCGGCGTTGGCGACGTCCGCGTAAGCTGGACTTGAGGAGCAACAAAGAGAGGGTGAAGGATTTCAGAAAGATGTACGATAGGTTCGACTGGACGGGTATGGTGGAACATTAGCCAACGGTAGCCAATGATGACATCAGTGTATATATACACACATATATATATAATCTCGCTTTATACTTGAGCTGGTAGTTTGTTTTTCATGCCTCCGCCGTTCCCTGCCCGGCGCGAGTTTCTCCTCGTTTCTCTCCTCTATATTTTCCTCTTTTTTCTTCACCACAGTCGTACCTCTACATTGCCTCCTCTATCTTCTGATTTACTTCAAAATGTCCACCACACAATCCAGCCTGGCCAGCCGACCTTGACACAAATGCGGCTCTCATGGCAGAACAATCTAGTACCTGGGACAAGGCTTGTAGCGCATGTACCTGGTTCGCGGTTCTTATTCCATCTCGACTCCATCACCTCCAATTAGGCTAACAAGTGATATTTGCAGGATGGACAATTTTCGATAATTTGTATATTCTCAATGGCATTATCTATGTCGTAACAGATGATCCAGATTCCATGCCAGACGTTTCCTCCATTCTTTCAAAAGGCATCCGGATTGAACCAGGCAGGGAAGCGGAGCTTGCACGACTACCAACAGATGAGCATATCCGTATAATATCTACGCAAGACGCTCGACGGTTGTTTGGGACAGGAGCAACTATCATAGATGGTGTCACAGTACGTTTTTGCATATTCCCCATGATGGCAGCAAGTTATTTGTCTTATTCAGCTTTTTGTCAATGACCCCTATCAATTGTAAGTTTCTTAACGCCTTGTTGTCGGATGTCTTACTCTTGAAACAGCGTGACACACTATTACCATTGGTCTGCAGAGCTATTCTTTGGCTTTTGGCGAACATATTCTACAATCGACCCCAAAATTTCAGCTGACGGCAACACCACTCTCCCCTTTGTTCGGCGTATTATATTCAGCCACCTTGATGCACGACATTGGCGGGACTATGCCCACATGAATGAATGGGTTGTCCGTTCCTCCCTCCCTTCCGTTGCAATGGAGTTTATCGACGACTGGCGCGACAGAGCAGAGTTGGGTAAACCTTTTGTATTCCATCGTGTAGTTGTCGCCGACCGTTCGGCTGCTATGATATCCTCTAACTTCCATCGCTATCAGCGAACTGCTTCTGTTCCATTTGCTTTGCCCGGTAGTACCAACTGGTGGATGCCTATACGGAACAATGTTGTCAAGTTTACTGGACTGAAACCCGGTGTAGGTGGAGGCACGACAAGTACACCTGTGATTACGTACATTTCAAGACAAAATTGGGGTCGGCGCATGTTGGTTCCGGAGCACCATGAAAAGCTTGTCAAAGAGCTTCATAAACTCAGAGCTACGTACGGCTACGAGATTAATGTGGTGGAAGCAGAAAAAATGTCACGTGTGGACCAAATTCGACTTGCCGCTCGGACAACAGTACACCTTTCACTCTTCCAAATCTACTATGCACTAAAATCAAAATATCAGATCCTAATGGGTGTCCATGGGAATGGTCTCACGTCCCTTGTTTGGATGAAACCTAATCCTCGTTCTACCGTCATTGAATTTTTTTATCCTCAAGGGTTTGCGTACGATTATGAGTATACCACTCGTGCGCTTGGTATGCAACATTACGGCTTTTGGGGTAGCAAGTAAGGGAATTCAATACTAGTGTTTCTCCATCTCTTGACAAGCTTATGCTTCACTACTAGATATTTTACAAGTCCTGACCTTCCGAGGCCCCAGTACGTTGAAGGTTTCCAAAGTAACTCAATTCCCATAGATGGGGAAGTTGTTGCCAGATTATGTGTGGAAAGGCTTTCCCTTGAATTTGAAGTCGACGACTAGGCGACATACATATTTTCGCTTCGCACTCAACGCACCTTTGCATCCACCCTCATTTCGATGCGCTTTCACTTGAATATCCACTCCTTTGGTTTATATCACTATCCCGCACCACATAGAACGTTACTTGTACCAATCATCATACTATTCCAGACGCTATCATATCCTAATGAACATAATCAATGTTTGATTAGGTGTTGGGATACATACAGTGTCAATGAATATCAATTCGAAACAAGTACAGTCACATTTCGGACACAAAATAACGAGGAAAATCTCTTTTACGGTAATCACTTACGACGACTGTCCCTTGACGTCTATTGATGTCTAAATTTTTATGATCTTAATGTACAAGGGTGGGCGTGTGGCATGAGATGCTGCTATAGATCATTCTCGCTGAACAACGACGATCAGCAATAGATGTTAGAAAGACTCATAATATATCAGGCAATCGATCTATCCTCTAACCATCCACCAATCTCCCAATTTCCATCCAAGCGATAGATATCGCGGTTTCGTTGTCCAGAATCAGTAATACCTTGAAGTAAAGTGTTGAGTCGTTTAAAATCAATCGGTTTCATGACCCAGCCATCCATTCCGTAGCTGATCAACTCTTCGCGTTGCCGCTCCATCAGCGAAGCCGAGACTGCAAATATAGGTATGCGGCCATTGAGTCTATGTGAAACGCGGTCCTCCTGAATATGGATAATATTGTCTTTCTCCAGTCCACGAATCCGTTGTGTTGCCTCGAAACCATCAACAATCGGCATCCTAGAGGTGTGTGAACTCTCCTCTGATGAAAAGACTAACAAGACGGCTTACTGGATGTCCATGAGGACAAGATCAAAATTAAAATCAGACATGACAGTATCAATCCCCTCTTGGCCATTTGTTGCATTCATAACAGTATGTCCCGTCAGAATGAGCCGCTTTGCCAGGATTGCACGGTTTATATCATTATCCTGTAAGAAATCACGTCTCAAAACCCTCCATAGATAAATTGATTGCGAACTAACTTCGACTACCAAAATTCGTAGCTTCTCCACAGTAGAACCCTTTGACTCTCTAGGTCGTGGCCTGCTGGAGGCAGCAGTTGGTTTTCTGGCTACTTCAGTAATAGAGGTCCGGTTCCGATTTGAAGGAGGTACTGCCGTGTGAGTCTCCTCCTGATCAAGATAGTCAACCTTCACAGGTCGAATGGGAAGTGCTGAACTCTGAGCTTCAAGAATCCCACGACTACTGGTCACAGTATCAACAGAACCATTCCGAGAAGAAGGGGCATTATCAATAGGTGAAAGGGAAGTATCGTATTGAGCCGATGTACGCGGTGACATATGACTGGTCGCAAGAGCCTCAACAAGACCATCAATCTCAGACGTGCAGGAAGATGAGTGTTCGCTTGCAGACCGAGAACGTGGTTGAGAGCCGGTGAAATAACTTGAGAACTGTGTGATCTTCGGACTATCGGACGTCAAAGCAAGTGGTATGAGTAATGAGAATCTGCTCCCTGCATTGACTTGAGAGTCGACACGGAGTTGACCTCCAAGCTGTTCGATTATTCTTGCCACGACCGCTAACCCGAGACCTGGACAGAAAGGCAGGGTCAATGAGGTATTCAGTTTTGCTGACAATTGATCCCACCAACACCAGCCTCGGAATTCGACCGAGGTTCAGAAGATTCTACTTGTTCGAATTCTCTGAACATTTTCTCTAACTTCCCTTTCTCAATCCCACGTCCTGTATCGGAAACAACAATCTCCACTGCAGTTTGTTTCGAACTCCTCAAACAATCTGGTTCTTCAAATTTTCTACACCAAACTGAGATCAACCCGGTCTCAGTATACTTGACTACAGTGATGAATGTGAGCCATGTATTCCAGAATCCATCGAGTGAGGATCAATGATGCTCACGAGCATTGGCAGTCAAATTCTGAACTACAGTCCGGATCTTTCTCGAATCTCCTACAACAGTCTGAGGGCTTTGAGACACATCTACAACAAATCTTATATTTCGCCGTGATGCTTCCTTGCGATAGATATGCACAGCATCGAAGATGGTAGCATGGAGATCAAAAGGTTCATTGAAAGATGTCTCGTTCCCACTCTCCAACCGAGTTAGATCCTGAGTGTCCACATTTGAGATACTTCATCGAATCAGGTAGAGGATACATACCAGCAAATCATTGATTGTAAATAAGAGACTCTGATCAACACATTTGAAATTCGCTTCCGGTGTTTCGATAGAGCTCAAATAACGACTGACCTTTGAAGCAGCATGTGAGCGAACCAGGTTGTCTCTGGTTTCACTGTCCAGGGACCCATTCATTGCCATTTCCAGATAGCTATGAAATCAAGGTCAACCGATGCCATGAGATATACGATGAATAGCGTCGCCAACGCACTTGATGATGTGATTGAGCGGCGTCCGAACTGGAGAAGAAACAAGCGTTACACTCAAAGCACCTCAAGCATCAGGTCACATTCAAGACACACCTTCATGGGTAGCGTTTGATAACAGAAGGTTAGTCAGTTTGTTAGTCTGTAAAGCACTCTCTTTCTGTCTCCATACTTCAATGAACTGTAATAAAAAAAACCGAGATTAGCTCAGCCAGCAGTGGTCTCAGCTACCAGTTGGTCGAAGTGATACCTTGCCGTACACAAGAGCTAGAACGCCCGCTGTTTCCAACTGTTCGTCGGTCCATGCGCGGCATTTTCCAGCCACAGTCTCAGACCAAATTTTGAACGACTTGCGTGGTTCCAAGCTTGCTTGAGCGCCTTGTATGACATTCTTGAACGGTTTCCCAGCCCAGCGGACATCACGTAATTGGCCCCGCCTCAAAAAGGCAATAAAGTCCTTCCCACCGCTCGATAGCGGAACATATAACAGTCCAGCCACGACTTCGAAACCTGTAGGAAAGACGGAAATAAACTATTGACTCAGGGACAGGATTAATATGATGTTCCTGACCTGTCGTCAAATGCAGATCTGGGAAGTCATTGATGACAGCCTGAGAAACTTGAATGGTACTGTAATATAGCAGAGGGGGAAGGCGGTCAATTAATTTGGTCAGCAGTTGACGAAAGGCAATGCGCCAGAGATCAGAGATAGGAAAGGAATCTACTCACTCAAATTGCTTGAGCCGTAGGTATTCCGCCATAATCAGAATTTCTTGACCGTAACGATTTGGTCCCAAAATCTTGGCTCCCTCACCAATGACAAGTATACCGAAATCTGCATCAAATAATCCAAGTAGATCATCTGCATTACTGACAATGTGTCCAGTCTAGAGACACAAAAATGGACATGAAAGGAGATCCCCCAGGAAACCGCAGAAAACATACCGGATGATGATCAGAAGACAGGGTGTTCATCTGTGACAATGTAAAAAAAGAATTGACGTGAGAAAACATAGTTCAATTCGAGCCGTAAAGATCTGGATACAGACCAGTTTTCTCGTATGTAGTCGCTGGGCATAACTCAATCTCTCAATGTTCCGCGATATCGACTGACTCAAAAGCCTGAGCATTTGTCGTACGGGGAAGGAAACGCGCATTCCTGCATTGCCGTACGAATGACAAGCAACTAAGCCCCAAAGCTGATTGAATGCCATGATTGACTGTGAAATCATTGTATATAAGAAAGTCATCATAGCGACCAAAATTCAACAGCTCAGGTTTATTTGCATTTCAAGATCAAACAGTACATACAATCGACATTGAGGCTCGGACGCCCATATTTTCAAGATCTGGGTAGAAGAGGTTTGAGATAGCAAAAATCAATCCAAGCAAAATCCCTACATTTTAGGTGGATCGGGCTCATGGCCCTGAGGTAGCAGTGGGTCATATCCTAAATGTCCTATGAGGATGGACTACAAGATACATAGAGTTGGATCACACACTAGAGGTTCTTTAAGATCTTCCTCGTCTCTCGCAACAATGCGGGCGGTGGACTGTGAACGATCATAGAGAACCCGAACCTTGTCTAGTAATATCTGAGCTGACGGTGGAAGTTAGTAGTGAGACACAAATACTCACTGATCATATATAATTCTCTTGCCTATTTATATGACCATCACTTTCTCAGTAAATTATTGACAGAATATTTCTCAACACACCTGTCTCGGAATATCAGAAGCCGGAAAATTTAGTCCTCTATAAAGATCTCTTGTCACACTCCAATCTACGATTTCTGCTACAGTCTGACCATTCCATGCTTGGTCAAACTGGTAGACTAATACACGATGAAACTGCGTCAAGTCTTTGATCACACCAACTGTAACTTTCAGAAAAGTCTCCAAATCAGAGGCAGCTCCAAGTTGTTCATTGATTTGTGCCAGAACAGCAAATACATCCATCATACCGACAGAATTATTAGTGGAAGCGAAGCGACGTGCGCTACGAGTTGATTTCGGTGAAGTAGGCCCAGAAGGTGGTACGGACGAGCCTGAGGATATGGATGCGGATGTAGGGCCATAGGGTGATGAACTACGCTCGGTTAACCTTCGTAGTCGCTCCAATGCAGGAATTGGTTTGGCATGGTTGGTAGTGCTTTCCAGAATAGCCTCCGCACTGGGCTTCCAGTCGTCTTCGCCGGCGAGACCGAATAGAGATTTAGGTGTAGATCGTGACCATTCACGTGAATAATGGGCTGAAGTCGGAGATGTGGCAGAAGCCAGGGGTGTTTCATCGCTCAGATGTTCCAGATCTTCAAAAACCACAGTGGAACAAGACCCAGGAGTGGTTACGCCTGAAGATGATACAAGTGTACTGGATGATTGAGATCTTTGGGACACATTTTCAGGAGGGACGAAACTGGAGGTAGACAAAGGAGAGCATAATGGATTGAAGGCGTCCGATTCAAGTTCGAATTCCAAGATGATAAGTCCTGATTCAAACCGATTTGTTCGTTGCGCGCGGTGGACGGCACACCAACACGTCCAGTATCGCCTCGAATTGGACAAAGATGGGCTCGATGATGAAATATCATGATCTTCGTGAGCAAACTGGGAGCCTGGTTCTCCCCAGCCACTGATCACAAAGACATGAGGATTGCTATCTTCTTCTTGAGGGTTAGTATAGGTGGGATCAATGAGGAACTGAATGTTATCCCAAAAAACATTCGCAGAGCTTTCAGATAGCGTATCGGTGAAACATTCCAAAGAGAATAGAAAACGAGGGGAAAGTCCTAAAATTTCGGTTGAATTCTGCACAGTTGGATGAGAAATATCCACAAAGCTAAGATTAATTATGCCAAACCTCGGAAACCTGGCGAACAATCAAAGCCTCCTCTTTTTGCTCTACGACTATGAGTACACCAAAACCCTGCACTGATCCTGGGGTCCTGATAGGCTGAACAGATGTGTCAGGGTTTACCACAATATGTCATTTTCTAAGCACGAACCTCATCCTCGCAACGTTGTAATTTTCCTTCCCGTCCAACAATTACGTGGTTTCCGTTATCATCCTGTGCATACTGAAACCTAAAAGCAACATGATCGTCACTCAAAGAGCTGCCTTTCCACATGGATTCTGCGTCAGCTGTTGGATCTGATGTAGCACTAGTTTTGGAGCTTTCATCTCCACCGGACGGAACACCTGACTGTATTCGTCTAATTTCCAACAGCTTAGCCTCACTTGTAGGCGGCAGTCCTTCCATGGTCGAAATACATCTGAGGGCAGACGATGGAACTTCCTTAGGGATGGTGGATGGTGATAGATCAAGAGGAGCGGGATTATATCCGCTGCTCTCTGTATCGTTTGTTATAGAGTGGAATCGACCGGATGATAAAAATTCATGATTGTGGGTATGGTCACTGCGAGTCAAACTCGGCTTTCTTGAGAGTATGGACATCCCAGACCGCCAATGATCAACGCCTGTAGAAGACGGTGGTGGCGGAAGATGCACAAAGCCATACTGCGATAAATTGTAAGGAAGGTCTTGAGCGCTGTCAGACTCTGAGTTGCGAATACCGTCGGAAACAATAGTTGGGTAATCCATTTCTTTTGCGGTGGCGGCCAGACTTTGGCTACTTTCCAATGGTGAGAGGGAATCAGTCGAGGATGCTGACAGCGCGGAGAAGTCAACCGAGGGAAGCAGAGAGATACCTGCGGTAACTGAGTCTCGACCAGCGAACAAAGGCAAGAGCGTTGCATGGCATCCACCGGTCTCGATCTGGTTCTCAGACCCTGTAGCCAAGCAGGAAGAAGCAAATTTGACGGGAGAAAAAGTCCGAGGAACATTTGGGTCATCCTCCTCTCCGGGGAAGTCACGGTATTTCTGCGAGGAAGACATTCTGCCGGAGAGATTTAGTTCCAAATGCTGCGAGGAGTTAGCAGGGTTTTGAGAAAAATAATGGGATTGGGGTTGTATATGAAAAGGAGCGAGGGGAAGGAAGGGGGAGGAAGACACATGAGACAGGGAGGTGTTTTGTCTAGATTGAGACGGGCCTAGTAGCACTTCGGACTCCTTGGTGGTTTGATTTGCACACGTAAAGTCACACTCTTCTTTAAGCTTGTCGTTGGCTTCTGCCAGGCCAGCATTCAAAATTTGCGAGTTCTCAGAAGCACGGAGTTTAGTATCTGGGGCAGAACGAAAGTGGTGTAGTTCCAAGCCCCTGAGACAAGTGAAGGAAGAGACAGTTGCGGTGGATCTGGCCTTTGGAAGAGCTGGCTGGATGGCGGAAAGCAAAGAACGAACAGGGTAGACAAAAGAGGATGCAGACGGAGCCGAAGAATTTATAGGCCGCAGAGACTCATCCGACATAGTGGAAAAAACAGAGAAATTCCGTTCCGGCCTTTCTGGGCTTCTTTCCGACTAAAACATATGACGTAGGATCACGTGTTCATTAGATACAATGTCACAGCTTAAACATGTGACTCATCGCGTCCTGTACTCCTTCCTGTGCACCTAGATAGTCGTGTCCACCGTACTTGGCTTTGACCAGCGTAACATTCCTGTTCTTAGTCTTGTCCCAGAAGCTGTCTATGTACCCAAAATTTCCCATATCAATGTGTTTGGCTACCTTCCTTTTAACCGTCCTTCTTTTCTCAAGCGAAACAGTGAGGGCGTCACGCTCTTCTGACGTTTCTTGGAGAGCGCCATGCGAATGTTTGAGTCTTGGAAGTATTCCATCCAAGAATGCATTGAAAAGAGCATCTGCATGAAGGTCTGGAATGTCCCAATCGTTTTCTGCATGCGCAATAAGTACAGGTCCATCAATTGTCTGGGGGTACAGTCAGTCATGAAATTGGGTAGGTCGAGACGCGCCATGCCGTACCGGCACCGCTTTAAGTGTGTCAAACTTGTGCACCAGCGCCCATGATATGAGTTCTAAAATCATGTCAGATAATGTTCCTGGCTTCAGCTCTACGACTCACTAGTGGCCCAGGGAATGGCGGCAAGTGGCCTCATCAGAGGAAGCAGTCCAAGGATGTGGTAAGTCTGCAAAACATCCTGAATACTCGAAAACGGCTAGAGTGCCTTCATTAATTTCTGCTTCAGAAGACCCAAGATTGACTTTACACTTAGCAAGGTCAATCCCTTGTAAGTAATTCCATCCTTTGTCAGCTCACTTGCAAGACCAGCGCCAATCCCCGTGCCTAAGCTATGCCCAACAATGAGCACATCATCTCCGTCAACCCCTTTACGAACCAACCAGTCCCAGGCTGCGCGAGCATCGTGGATGACTCCAGCTTCGGTCGGCGTTCCGCTGCTGTCAGCAAAACCACGATAATCGATAGCTAAAACGTTTACTCCCAGCCGCGAGGTGAAGGCCTGATAGTATTGAATACGAGCAGTGAAAGCGCGTGTCGCTGCATTTCCATGAAGAAAGAGTATAGTAGGGTGCTCCTGGATAGCAATAGGGATGTGTTGAGCAGGGAGTGACTCCTTAGTCGGTATGGCCGGGAGCTTGTGGTAATATCGATCCGAAAGGATGAACCAAGCCCCAATAGATTCCCCATCTGAGGTAGGAATACGTAGATTCATTGTCTTGTTAGCTGAAAGAGAACTAAGCTTTTTCGGCTGCAGTATGGTTAGGGGTCCGGACATACGGGCAAGGCCATACTTTTCTGGGACATCAAAATTCGCAAAAAATGGAAATTTGATGGCGTGGAGATACACTGCACTGATCCACTGGTTTAAGCAGGGCAGCCGCCTAGCGGGTGAAAATTACTGACTGTTTTTGGAAGAACGGGATGAACAACAGTAAAACGGCTCCCATGTAGAACGCTCCGATAGCCAGTAACACTCGTCGAGCCTGCATGATCCAACTGATATGAACCGTCATGTCTTCTGTCATAGTAAAGTTTAAAACGTTTGGTGTGTGATTCAGAGGCACGTGCGATCACATGAGTCCAATGATAAGTGTCTTGCAACACGTATGATTTCATTTCAATGGCTCTCGGTGAGCGAAAGTCTCGTGCTTGGTATCGCCGTCTCGGTATGGGCATCGTCATGGACGTTCGTGCAAGGACTCCTTGGTACCTGAGCGATTGGGTCGATGCTTGGAACTACCGTGTTGTGCCAGCAACCGCCCTTATTTTCTTCGCCAAGTTTGTCCAATGATTCTTTGTATGTGAAGATTTCCTGAAATAGCGGGCATTTTCCAGTGTGCTTCCAGGAATTGCATTTTCCTTGGATCTCATTGAAACCACTCGAGAATACGGTGTATCGGAAGTTTTAATGTCATCGTTCATGGCTGCATTCATCTTCTCGGTGTTTGGAGCTCAACCATTGACCATCGCTGGAGTCACCGGTGCGTCTGAGATTGGAAGCTCCTCAACCACCTTCACTAGCATCCATCAGGCCCCATCACCGTTTTCAATAAAACCATTTACGATATCCTCCTTCGTAGGGCGAACCCTCCAGATTTTCATCACTTCATTGGTTGGGTTTACCTATGGGCAGCATTGATCCATTGGGCGACCGCTCTCCTCAACTGTAAGTTCTCTATCTACTAAATTGGTCACTGAACAATCACCGAACAATTCTCCTTCCCTCCAGGGTGCAACTTCTTGAGATATGTCACCCTATTCTCCTGTGATACTTTTGGCTTTTACGTCTCCTGGGTCTACCTCCAATATGGAATCCAAGTTCTTACCCGCCAGTTCTCCAATTCCGAATCTGGCTATCTCGTCTCGATAATTCTTGCACTGCTCATGCTTGTTACATCCTTTCTCTTCCAATCTCTTGCACGATCATCATACTTTCACCCTCTCGTTCGTAGATTTTTCGCAGATTACGGCATGCCTATAAGCCTTGTCGCTGCATCCGCAATGGCTTATTGGGGTAGATTCAATTTAGCCAATCCAGAAACACTACCTATTGGACCCGCATTCAAAGCAGCCAACGGTAGAGATTGGCTCGTCAAGTTTTGGAATTTGGATGGAAAATGGGTTGGGATAGCATTACCCTTTGGCGTAATCCTTTGGATTCTGTTCTTTTTTGATCATAACGTATCAGTGAGTCCACTTATTGATGGCCTATTCTCATGCATTTGCGAACTTTATCAGTCATTAATGGCTCAAGGGACAGAATTCCCCCTGCGTAAACCTCCAGGATTTCATTGGGATTTCTTCCTTCTTGGTATCACGACGTTCATCGCAGGACTTATTGGCGTTCCAGCTCCTAATGGACTCATTCCCCAAGCTCCTATTCACACTACATCTCTTGTCATCATGGGCCATGATCCCAAAGATGAAGAAAGTCAAAATAGTGAGCCGAAATCTGAGCCTCCCCCAAGAACTGTATCTCGCAGCTCTACAGGTTCAGACTCGGGATCGAATCATGATTTAACACTCCGAAATGTTCGGAGAGGAGGTCCTCGAAATGATCGGAGAAGAGGTCCTTCACATCTGAACAAAGTTCCCGTTGGCGTGGTGGAACAGCGAGTGTCTAATCTAGCACAAGGAAGTCTATGCCTTGTATTATTGACAGGCCCACTTCTACACGTATTAAACCTCATATCCAGAGGCGTACTCGCGGGCTTATTGTATGTGGATCATATTCATCAGCTCTTCTTGATTTGGCCTGCTGATGTCATTCTATCATACCAGCTGGTACATGGGCCTTGATGCCCTTATGAACAATGGAATCTCACATAAAATGTTTTACCTCATTCGGGACAGGCACCTTACACCAGTTGGCGAGCCGCTCACGCGAGTTCGCAAGTCACGTATCATTTTGTTTCTCTTGGTCCAGCTCATTGGTTTCGGTGCTACTTTTGCAATTACTCAAACAATTGGTTCGTCCTTATTGTTCCCGCCCCTCCAAGGAACAAGTGGTTCTTTTTACTAGACACTGACGTTATTAACCCATGCCTGATAGCTGCGATCGGATTTCCTATCATGATCATGTTACTGATACCTCTCCGTATTTTCCTTATTCCTCGCTTGCCATTCACCAATGAAGAACTGGCAATCCTAGACGGCCCGACGGCTTCGCCATTTGTGAGTTGATATTCCGTGGAAAGCTTTAGAGCTCGATTTGTCCCTGTCACTCCTTTCTCTCTCCCTTCTCTCCTTTGTAGGCTTCTCTTCCAGCTCATTTTGATTTCAGTCCTCCATGTGTCCTGTTTTTTGTCCCTTTCATTCTTATTGCTCGACGCCGCCGACTGTCGACCAGAACCATCTTTTCTACTTTTTCCCTCAACTTCCCTCTTCGGGATTTCCTTTCAAATAAACACCCCATTTTTTTATCCCAGCCTCAGGCTACCAGCAGATCACTGATGCAAATCTGTGTCACTGTGCTACAGACTGTGGTTTTGGGTCCTCTATTGACATTCTCAGCTCGCTTGAATTGCCAGACTGCTAGTGTCTTTGTCAGCTCCTTCTATTGAGCCCGGTATTTCATGGGAACGTTCCCAGTGACAAGACTCAGATGCTCTGTTTCTGCCAGCATCTATAATCACATGCAACAAAGGGTTTTTCCTTGCACCTACTTTTGGAATACCCTGTCGTCATTCCTTTGACATTTCAGTCTTCTATATTGGATTGCTGATATTATCTGCAGACTATGGAATCCGTTGGTGGAACACTGTAATTTATCTTAAGTTCATTGACACAGCTAGCCTTAGTCTTTCTCTGGTACGTCCAATTGTGGTGCAGAGACAATATATGTGAAAATTACTTCGTGACACGTTCTTCCTGCATCTCATAAGTGTATCCTTTATTGTGCCAATTTCGTTATTTGATCCTCTGGTCAGTCATTTTCGTATCTTCATTACTCCGACTTGTTGATATGGCTTTGTTCCCGTGAATTGTAGATTGTATGGTCTTTACTCACGCTAACGAAAAGAAATACCGTTTTATCCATAAAGAAGCAGGTGAAAGGTGATAACTGGGACAGACATCTGCTTATCCATCGAATCCCAGATATCATGAGACCTGATATGTTGACTTCTTTCCCTCAATATCCTTATCACGGGATGTTATAGCTACACTACAATTATTGGTCATAGATAGTAAGTCTCTGAACTTTCTGATTCGTCATCGGGATTCCGTGAAATCCCTTCTAGGCGCAGAGAAATATAAATTCTGTACCAGTGGACGTGATCGATCGAGGGTCGGCTTCTTCTGCTTCCTCATTTCACGTTCAATACCTGTCGATTGCTTCAAGAATGTCTTCTGATCAGGTCCTTGGTGTTGTATTGTTGACCAGACATGGAGATCGTCAAGGTATATCTACCGTCTCAATTCGACCGGAGTCCGATACTAAATAATAAATTGATGAGGTTTCTATCAAGATCCTGAGACCTACAATTCCTCTGGTACCGTCATCACCCCCACCGGTACTGTAAGGAGCTGGCTAAATATTCCACTTCACCTTGTTGATTATCCTTGTTGAAAGGAACAAGAGTTACAGTTGGGGAACTTCTTACGCCAGAGATATATCAATGCTTCCTCACCATATGCCATCCAGAACATTAGTCAGACAGTAGTCGATCTCACCCAGATCCAAGTTCGTGCAGACGCTGGAGGGGAGGGCGGAGTTATTTTAAATTCTGCTGCTGCGCTCCTGCAAGGACTCTACCCGTCCACGCTATCCTACAATGAGACACTTGCAAATGGGACGGTAGCTGTCGGCGCATCCAATGGATACCAGGTCTGCCACCAGAATTTCTGGATGATATTGATATTTATATTTCTTTTCACTGATAGTTCATCCCGGGTAAGTAACTGCGCTATCTCTCAAGTATTCTATTTCAAAAATTCAAACTAGTGGAATCTGTCGAGCCGAACAACGACATCTCCTTGGAGGGATTCACATCTTGCCCAGTGAGTGGGAACGTCAAGTCTGAAAGAAGCCTTTGAATATCAATAAATTTGTCAGTCTCTAGACACAGACACAGATGCATTTTACGCTTCACCCGAGTTCAAGGCCAAAGCAAGTGAGCATGCTGGCTTTTTCAACACAATCAAGCCGTTCTTAGACCAACGGCCCGACAATCTGGAAAACATGGTGAGTGCATAAATCGACTTAAACTCGTGATAGCCCACTGAAGATTCCAGTGGAATGTGAGTATGCTGATGAAAATGATATTCTGTTGTTAAGAATTTTAAGATTTTCGATTATCTGAATGTCCGATTCATTCATGACGCCGGCTTTGCTCAAAATCTGCCACGGACCTTGCTCGAGCAAGCTCGTGATCTTGCCAATTGGCACGAGTACAGAGTCTTCAGTGACCCCGACCCAAAGGGCATTGGTAACAGTGAGTTGAGTGAAGCACGAACGAGACACAACCCTGAACCTCTTGCTCTCATTTAGTTGCTGGACGCACTGTCCTGCCGTACATCCTGAATGGTTTGAGGGACATTGCAGACTCCAGTAGTCCTCTCAAAATATCTTACCAAGCACTTTCCTATAAGCCTTTCCTCTCTTTGTTTAACGTAACCGGCGTCACCCAGCAGAACCCTCAGCTTGCTACGATCGGTGGGCAGGTATCTTGCAGGTCAAATCTTACAGCTAACTAGTGCCCATCTAGTCAATTACGCAGCGGCCGTTGCCTATGAAATTCGCGCTTCAAGTAATGGGCCGGTCATTCGATTCCTCTTTAAGAATGGGACTACAGAAACTGATTTCGCTGCTTACAATCTGTTCGGAGCTGATGGTGATGTGCCCCTGTCGGACTTCGTTGTTCGCCTTTCAGTGAGTATTACAACCACACTTCCACCACCTCATTTGACACGGCCCTAGGATACTGCAGTGAACGACACAGCCCATTGGTGTTCGGTGTGCCAAAACACCCAGACTAGAGGGTGTGGTGACTTGACCCTTGCTGCTAAGCAAGCAATTGACGCAGAAGAGCTTCGTCCCGTCGGGGCGGGCCTTCTGGGAGCTGGAATGGCCGTGGCCTTCATGATCATTCTTTTCCTTGTTGTCTATTTCCTTGGATTCATTCAATGTGGAAAAAAGCTCAAGAGATCTCTGAAGGCAGGCTCGGATGTATGTTATTTCTCCTATGGTGCAATAATATACTTGATACATTGTTGTCATCTGCAGGACGGATCTGATCTGAAGGTTTGAGCTTCATGTGCTTTCTAGGTCACTACGTGAAAGAAGGGTACATTGCACAATGAATACCATATATCTCATGTAGACATGGTATGCTGCTAGTCTACAAAATCAGAGATCCTCTTCATTACGAAGGATCATGCCATCGTAGTCTGACTCTTCATGAAACTCATCTTAACACTAATCAGGCCAGCATCACTCAAGAAGATAATGGGACAAACCACTTGCAGATTCAGAATCATAATCTTCATCTGGGTAGTCATTCTTATAGTAATCTTCGGCTGGGAAGACTCAGGGAACACAAAATGAAGACAAGACCAAACTCACCATTCGAGTCCTCGTCAGCCTCGTCTTCTGCTTCTGATCCTGAATCTGAATCATCCGAGTTGAGGAGTGAGCTAGGCAAACCGGTGCTTGTACCTACAATTAGTAGTTGACAAGATTGGCAAATACAAATACACACATTGTTCCCGTTCTTGCTGCAACCGAGTTCCATTCACTTAAGCTGGCTGGTCTATGATAAAAGACATCCCAGACATAATCATTAGAAGATTCATTGATAGGAGTACCTATCCCGCTCGTGTTGCAAGGGCTTGTCGCCAGAGCATCTAGATGAATGAATACAGGATGAGTAAACAGGGTCCTCTGAATAATAACAACTCACTTCTCAAGTAATCATTCAATAGAGGTAGGAACTTTTCCATTTCAGGGTCTCGCATAGACTCCTCTTCAGATAAGATCGCATCGTACATCTTGAAGTCGGGTGCGAGAGGGTTGGAAGAAGGGGTTTTAGGCCTGTTACTTCATCATCAGATACAATGATACAGGGGAACAGATTGTACGCACAAGCTATGTTTTACGTATGGTTCGTGCTCTGCTGAGGAGACAATTGTGTATAGTCGGTTTTGTTCGTGTCTCCGGCGAGCAGGCGAAGAGGTCATGTCTCCAAAAGAGCTTGCGACAGAGGGAGAAACCACCGTTTCTTCTTTGACTGCATCTCCCTGTGCTAGGTGATATATCCTATTCTGTGTGTTTGTGCATGAGCAACTTCGAGTGATTGGGGCTCGAGGACTCACTTGGATATCTTTTTGATACTTTTCATCTTTCCAGACACAACTCTCTACCGTCTCGGCATATTGAAACACACCAACACTACTGCGTGTTTTTTTTCGACGGAGACCTCTCTCGATCACTAAAGTTTTTGAGGATGAGCTCAGGAACAGGCAACTAATAAGCACGATGACCTAAAGCATCCAAAGGCTCCTCATTTCGCTTCCTCTTAATACGTAAAATTGTGTATGACTGTGAAGGAGCTATTGAGGCGTCAACATCCATCGCAGAGACGACAAGGTTGGATACCATTAATTACGTAGTTCTCACGTGCCCTACTTTTATCAATCAATGGCGTATATGTAATGGAGATCGACATCCGAAGCAGAGCAAGGCAGATTTTTTATTTGAATTTGAACGCAGACGCTAATACTGACCCTATGTATTTTACAAAATGCCTTACAATGTGTGCTAACTGCGGTGAAACGGCATCGATAAGTGTGATCGGACAAGACTAGGGATGTGTGGTAATCTTGTTCCAATGTTCTAGCATCAGCCATATCATCAGAGCTGGTGATTTTTGGGGATAGGTTGTTACAATGGCCTCAAGATTGCCCTGCGGCATGATCGAGCTGCCCAGCCAATCCGGAAGGCACTACACTCACCTCTCTAAATGTTTCTTCGTGTGGTCATCTTCCCAGAAGACAACAGGAAATTTTACGCGTGGTTCGCCCAGACGAATCATTACAAACAAAACCTATGAACCTGGGATTGAAGTAATCTTTCATACGCAGCAATCCAACGAGGGTCAACCACGGACTGACAGGCCTGTTGATGAGGTCTTTCTGCGATTTCTTAAGTAATAACATATTTTTTTGAAGCATTGTATCAAAATTCGTCCCCAACAGGATCGGGCTTTCCTGGACTTCCTGCCGCCTTCCATGCTGCTAAGACCAGGTCGACTACATCGTCTACCCCTGTCCCCTTACGAACGCTGGTGAACAGTGTTGGACCATCTCCCCTCATCAGTTTAGAGTCTCTGTCCATAACTTCAAGTGATGCTCCAACATGTGGTGCCAAATCAATCTAACCTTGGATTCAGCAATGCATTCTAACAGAAAAATAATGACTACCAATTTTCATACCTTGTTAATCACAAGAAGGTCAGATTGGGAGATACCTGGGCCGCCTTTGCGAGGAATCTTATCACCACCCTGGGTGCAAGAGGGTCGATGAGGGAGCATACGCAGGAACAGAACAGACTTACAGACACATCAATCACATAAATGATGTAATCTGCCAGCTCTCGAGAATAGTTTGCGGCCAGATTGTCCCCTCCACTCTCGACGAATAGTAGCTGACAACCAAATTTAGCTTGGAGTGCTTCCAGGGCACCCATGTTGGCGCTGATATCCTCACGAATTGCAGCATGTGGACATCCGCCTGTCTCGATGGCTTGTATACGTGAGGGGGGAAGGGCTTTGTTCTTGATCAGAAATTCCTGATCCTCGCGCGTAAATATATCATTTGTTACAGTGGCTGGTATGAAGTCTCATCAGTGAAGGCACAAGCGATATTGGATGTGGGCCAAACCAATATTGAAATTTTTCCTCAGCTTCTGGCACAAAGTCAAAGTTAATGCAGTCTTTCCGGATCCGACGGGGCTGAGGTAAATCTGAGCCATGACAAGAGCATAACACTATGATTTCTCACCCTCCGATGCCGACGGTGAAGCTACGCTCTTCAAAATTCCGAGAACTGTAATCGGGAAGGTCGCGCTCCGAGTACTTGCCTAGGACCTGATATGGATTGATTTGAATGGTTTGACTGATATGCACGCACCTGGATTATCCATATGTTCATGGGTGTGTCCATGATCACCTTCATGAGAGTGAGAATGATGATACGCGTTTTCGGTGCTTGAGCCCCCAAGATTGTTGATGAATTGAACACTCATGGATAATCAGGTACTACACATATTACATTGCATGCACCTTTGCATTGATAGACCGGATCAGTCCGGCTCCATTTGTGGTTAGGGTCAACATTGCCTTCTACCTAAATGAAACGTTCTGCTCGTTCAGTTGTTGACTATGAGTCTTCCGGAGAGGAAGACACGAACAAGGACCTTCCGCCTCCCAAGAGAAAGTAAGCAACCATGTGTCTCTGTATGATTCTCCTTCAAGCATGCCTAGCAGGAAACTCCCCGTATTGCCTTCTACTCTCGTGGTACCAATGCCCGTAGATGACCCCGTTCGCCACCAAGGACGGATAAGAACGGTACCCCATGTAGAGGGCAACTGGGCCGCTCATGTCTACTTATCAATCAACGTCAAGAGATCACATCCCCTGTGTCCCCTACTTGAAGCAGCCATTGCTGAAGCAAAACAGCTAGTCCCAGCTCTTGAGAGCTTCATTCCTGCGAAATGCATCAACAAGCATGAAATTGAACTTCATATCTCGTTATCTAGACCAATTTTCATCCGAGACTATCAGAAAGAGGAGCTGGGGCGAGCAGTCAAAGAGCTCTCGCAGCATTCACCGTATGAAGAGTACTTTCCAAGATCCAGTTTAGAGTGTATGATTTGTTCAGATTTCAGCTGTCCTTTGCGTCTTTTGCAGAACTGCAAAATGATGAGGGTACACGAACTTTCCTAACAATAGAGATCGGTGCCGGCCACCGTGAGGTTCGTTTCCTATCCAGATCGCCGATTCAGCGTTTAGAATATGTTCCATTCAAGTTGCAGAAACTCTGTAGCGATTTAGCACCATTTCTCCAAAGCTTGCGACAACCGAGCTATCACTCTGCTCCTCGCTTTCATGCTTCTATTGCTTGGGCGCTCCTTGATCGCGTCCGCAGGCCTTCCAAAGACAAAGTAGCAGCTGCGGTCTCATTGCCCATCCATAGGACCGATACTGATCTTAAAATCATGACCTCAACGGAATCCCAGACTCCCAACCAATTCGCTATGATTGCTGGCATTCCAGAAGAAGTGATCCAAAAGTTGAACAGCGCGTTTGGGGACCGCCTTTCCTCCCCTGGTATCGGATGTTTCGATGCTGAAAGCATATCCTTGAAGATAGGAAAAGACATTGTTTCTTGGCCATTCATCGGTGTGTGATATCAAATAATGATTAGGATGTTGACATCCAAAAGCAAAAAGACAGGTTTCAAAGATTAAAAACAGGAAGTAGAGGATGAAAGGAAGAAAAAATGTCTCAGTGTGTTCCAGGATGTGAGCCTATCCACCTAGAAAACTATAGTGTCTAGCAGACTGGTAATGCTAGGTTGAGATTGTTATTGTCAAATGGAACTGCAGTACCAGGGTTACCTCAGCACAAATATCTGTCACTCCATTGTTTTGGCTCATCATTCCAGTACACCTCAATTCCAACTCCTTGATGATTCAGCCTAAACCCTAGACACTACAACTCACATATAAAATGTGACCATGTAGAATAATTCCCTCAGTTATCTATCTTGATAGGTGACTCTTGAGGTAAAGTCAATGCCTTACATGTCATAAACTGCTCTTTTCTACTAAGTTATTTTCATTATTCTTTTCCTTTTAATTTCTTTTCCTGTTCTATTTATAGCATGGGAAAGTATATGTCATGCCATGTGACAGAAAGCGTGACTAGGTCACATCACATGTCACATCACACATCATTTGGTTGG
>Ga0153986_1000063_pt1 | contig 30692 bp, 47 predicted proteins | sample TSGA070MetaG_FD_104724 | JGI IMG/M metagenome (GOLD analysis project Ga0153986, IMG submission 104724) | Attine ant fungus gardens microbial communities from Georgia, USA - TSGA070 MetaG | ecosystem: Host-associated > Fungi > Mycelium > Unclassified | place: USA: Georgia, Alexander Wildlife... | reverse complement strand
CTCTGGTTTGCAAATCCTTGCTTTCCCCGTAGACATGTGGCAAACACGCTCTACGTACCCAGAATGTCCGGCTGTGATGATTCATTAGATATCAATCAGCGGTGGCCGCGCGTATGTGATGTCAAACTCTCTCTCTCGAATGGGAAATGAAGACCATTTTGCATCTAGCCTATTTTCCTAGTAGCTATCGTGTCGAGCTTATCTGAGCCCATTGACGAATTGTGGCTGCTTTTTTCTATCTCCTCACAAATCCCCTTGGTCACTTTCCGGGATGCTTTCTCGGAGATCGAGGCCTTTCGCCGTCCATCCATAATTCAGACTTCCGAACTATGCAATTGGTCTTAGCTTCCTTAAGCCTCTCTGAGACATGCTTTACGAACGTGGACCTTTGATCAATCTCAAGACAAAGAAGGCGAATCCAGTGTATTTTGGTCCGAGCACAACAAATCATGGCCCTTGCTGTCGTTGATTCAAATGTTCTTACCTCACATTTTGTGTCCACAACACTCTTCTACGATCGGTGACTTGACGAGGACCTACAATAAACCTATCCGGAGATAAGCGATCTACGTTTCAAATAACCCGAGTTTTAGGTGCGATGACGCTTTTATCCAAATAGAAGTCATTCGTTCGTTTCAATTAGTGATTCCACCGAAATCGAAGTCACGGCCTCAATAAATGTTTCACTGACAATATTCACTCTAAACTCTGTGGAATATTTCCCCGAGTAACTTCCGATAACAGATGTAGGCTACAAAACCACTTCGTGTCCGACTTGCTTCTGCATCTCATCTCGATTGTTGAATCCCTCTTGTAGACGGTGTTGCAGTAGTGTATATATTATGACAGAGCACAGATTAAAAGTGTCATGATGCAAACTGAAAATGGTCTTATTTCTGACATAAGAATTATCATGTCCTGATAAAGAGTATATGGGGTAAGGACCGATGTCTATCATCAATCGCGACACATACCCCTCAACGACCTACCAAGGTCACTACAGTTGGCATTTGAACCTACAGGGCATATTCTACGGTCCTGGATGCACCAAGACAGTCTTACCGCGACTGTTAGACGATCTTGGGATAAAAAGGGCGATGCTCTTGACGAGTAAAAGCGTGCTCAATAAGGTGTCTTTCTCCCTGGACTCTTTCTTCCACCAGCTAGATAATAACGGACGGGACATAGACTGACTTAGCAAATAAAGTGGAGAATATACTTCAGGAACGCAATGCCCTTGGTACAACATTCCATCAGATTGAACAACACTCCCCGATCGCTGGGATCAGAGCTGCTATCAAAGTCTTTGAAAGCAGTGGGTGTGATGGTATCGTGTCGGTTGGTGGAGGTTCATGTATCGATGCTGCGAAGACGCTCCTGTATTTCTACCAGCAAGATAAGGGGGGACGCACTCCATATCAGATTGCCATCCCTACCACACTCAGTGCTGCAGAATACCAGGTGAGTCTGTCTGTGCTTCTAATACCTATCGTACATCTCATATTTCCAGATCGGTGCAGGCTATACAAACGACCAAGGCAAAAAGGTCGCTGTAAACTCTCACGAGATAATTCCTGCAGGAATCATTCTTGACGCAGAACTGACCCTGGCTACACCTGAACGCCTATGGTGCGCTCCCTTTAAGCTGCGTCTAGAACCATGGGACTCATGACATGCGAGAAGGCTATCTACCGGGATCAAGTCCTTGGATCACGCAGTAGGTGTGTGGCTGAGAACATGATTTCAAGCAATGATCGTTCATTCCAATAAAAAAGAGAACCTTACTCGAGATCAAGTTCCCCCTCCGGTCAAAGTTCTCGGATATCAAGCTATTTCTGATCTTTGCAGATACCTCCCATTGTCAAAGGACAATCCAGACTCCATCGAAATCAGGCAAAAGCTTCAGCTGGCATCTTGGATGAGTTTATGGCCAATGAAATTGAAATATAGGTAGACCCATCTCCGATCCGCGTACACCCATCTTGTCTGATCATCCTTCAACAGTGCTCTGGGGATCTCCCATAGTGTTGGGCACAAGATAGGCTCGAGATACAGCATCCCACATGGAATCACTTCTGTATGTCTATTCCTGAAATGACCGACAATTCGGCTAAATGATAGTGTTTGTCAGTGTTTGACCCTGCCCTCTGTAATTGCTCTCCAAATTCAAGTTGGCACACAGGAAAACAAGGAATTCGTAGCTGCAGCGCTGAAACACATTGGAGAGCCTTCCACTGGCACAGTGGATGGTGACATTTTGAAATTTTCGAATCATGTCCAGCAGTGAGTTTCGAAAGTCGGCGTGTTACTCCACTGGTTTTAATCTCAAATCAGGCTAATCCAAGTCCTTGGGTTATTTTCGAAGCTATCAGATTACGATGTCCCACGGGGTGACTTGCGTGAAATAGCAGCCCAATCTCTAGGGCAAGTGGATCACCCTTGGTTAGAGAGTGTAGTTAGTATGTTGGAAGAAATGTACTAGTAAATTTGTTTTGCGACAACGGAGGGTTGGCTTGTAGGCGGATGGCATAGCGAGGAAATACGTCATTCTGACTGAGCCAAAGGAATATATATCGCTATGTCCAGGACTATCCTTAGAAAACATATGGAGCGACATACCGCCCTTCATATCTCATTGTTCTCTCTCCGTATGAGGCCTTACCGATTCTATCGTGCCTCCAACTTAGCTAGTTTTGCGGCCCTGAGAACTGTACACAGCTCCAACTATAACTTCTTAGCCCAGCTTCCCAACAAAATTAATAATCCTCCACGTCGGCGTTCACTCGTCCCTGCAACATCTGTCCGGTTGTCATTCTATTCTGCAATTCCAATGACTCAGCGCCGCGTGCACAGCTCAAAGTCAGAAGCACCGAAAGAGAAAGAAAACAAGAACGCGCCCACCGAAGACAACCACTTTCATCGTGATCACTCACACTCGATATTCGGCCACTCGCATTCACACAACGGAGATGCTGGGCAATCACATGGTACAGAGCACATTGTAGCGGCCTTGCGAGGAGACAAACGTGCGTTACTGCCTCTAACCTCGAAATCATTTGCTCCCAACACCCGGCATAGGTGATCGGGGCAGTTATATCACATTGGTTGGACTGTTTGCCAACATAATTTTAACAGCGACAAAGGGTGCTGCTGGCTGGTTCCTCCATTCTGCATCGCTCCTCGCAGATGCTGGACATTCACTTAGTGGTATGGTCAACTTCTCCTCAAACGGACAGAATTAAGACTCATGGAACGATCATTTTTTATGTGCACTCTAGATCTCCTCGGAGACTTCGTCGTCCTCTTCTGCTGGAACCTTTCACGCAAATCACCAACTGAACGATATCCATATGGGTTTGCCAAGTTCGAGACTCTAGGAACAACGACTATTTCACTCCTTTTGATCGGCGGTGCACTTGGAATTGGCGTACACTCATATCACCTGCTCCTGGCAACGCTATCGGAGACATTGCCAAACATTTCTCCAGGAACACTACACAACCTTGTAGAGAACGTGACGTTGATCGCACCCGAACTCTCCGTTCACAAGCACCCACATGTACATTCAGTAGACATTAACGCAGCTTGGTTTGCGGGCATTGGAGCTGTGGCAAAAGAGTGGTTATATTGGATTACAAAGCGCGTCGCTGATCAGGAAAACAGTCCCGTCCTATTTGCCAATGCTATTCACCATCGCAGTGACGCATATTCGAGCCTAGTTGCATTATTCGCAATTCTTGGGACTTGGTACTTCCCTGCTGTGCCTTTAGACCCGATTGGAGGTAAGAGCACCTATGTGCCCATTTCAACAGTGGTTTCCTTTTTTTTTGACATCGTCACAAGGTCTTGTTGTATCCTTGGTTATCCTCAAACAAGGATTCGACCTATTAAGAAGTGCATGGGGCGACCTGACAGATGCAGGCGTTTCCAAGCGTAGACAGGAGGCATTGAAGCAGACGTTGATGCCTTTGATCAGAAACGGCGTTCTAGACGAAACCCGAAATTTGATTCGAGTGGATGATTTAAGAGCACGAAGAGCAGGATCTATGCTCTTTGTCGATCTGACAGCCAAAGTCGATGCAAACCTATTGGTGGTGCAGACTAGAAAATTAGAGCAACAAATCATCCAGACGATGCGGCAGGCAAAGAGAGAAGTAGCCGAGGTGAGAGTGAGATTTGAACCGGTTATCTGAATCATAACGCTTGTTCTTGATGTATTTTGGAATTGATTCTTGATTATTGCACTTTTTTGCGAAGCGACCATTCCGCTTCTCATGTCTCAATGTTGCAGGGTTTCTGTCCTTTGCATTGTCTTGATCCATTTCCTACGCTTCTCAAAAGTCAAGTGCATACTTTTTAAGCACCATGTCACCAACTCAATACTTCGCCTTTTGACTTGGTAAATCCAAGAGAACCCTTCTTTATTGAGCGATTGCCTACATTTACAAAGGATGATAATGTCCCAATGGGATTCAGGTAGCGAACAAAGAAACCACGACATTTTGCATCTTGCCATCTCGGATGGCCTGAAAAAAGTCTGCAAATGATTATCCATGGAAGGCGACAAACAACTGACCTCATATATAATCGAGATGTTTTCTCCGATTGATAGTTCATCAACACATAATCCACCGACAAAGCCAGTGTAATTCTCATAGCCGTGCATTTTGACGCCTAATGTCTTGCGGATGTACTCATACATCCCTTTCGTCTTGTTGAGGTACGGTGAAGCAGGGGCAGCACCTTTTACACCAGTTAGGTAATCCTTTGTGAGCTCATCATGAAGTCCCGCAGTATGAGTTGCAATCCGGGAGCAAAATTCGTTGATCGATTTGATATCACATTCGGCGGACTCCGCAAAGAAGTTCACAAGAGGGGAAATTGTAGAGTTTGCTACCGTTCGCATCCTATCTTCGTTGTCCATATTGGTTGACCTGTCGAGACTTTCTTGCACAGCTCGAACCAGAGACTTAACAAGGACGTCCTCTTTTGGAGGAGCGATGTAGGATCCAAAATGTATTCGAACAGCGGTTCGAAGGAGACCCGGCACCTGTGCCATAAAATCAGCTTGCAAAGTGCGGAGATCCAGAGCTAGAAAAGTCTGTTAGCCTTTGACCCATATAGCGGGATTTACCTATTGCTACGTACCCTGACACAAGTTGTAAAGATAAGTAGCCACAAGCATGGACAAGACATCAATCGCATTAATGGTCGCGCGTGCAGCTACAAGAGCCATTGAACTAGGTCATCAATGTATGAGAAAAAAAACCAGTTGTAGAAAGTAGACCATGGCTCACTTAACGGCTTGATTATGCATCTCAGCGGATTGAATGTGGGTGGATACAGGACTAGCAAGATAACCCAATTCTGCTGTATATGCTGCAGTGGCGATATCAACGCCCTTGACATGATAGTTCAACGATGGATCAGATGCAGCGAGAGAAGGAGGGAGGCCGTTGTTCATCATTGGGTTGACAAGCTCAGTACTTTGAGCAAACATAATTTTTCCTATATGGTGAAGTGCGAGACGTGTCTTTTCCATAGCATTTGTCACAGCCATAGCTTGGAAATTACCGCCGTGGTGGATTTTGCCACTTCTCCCATCGATGAGAGGGTTGTCGGTCGCTGGACGAAGTTATGAATGACAAGCACAAGGGTATCGGAATCACGGTACTTACTTGAATTACATTCCTGAGATAGAGACGTTAAGGCGGCGAAAAGGTCTTCGATCTGGGGTCCGAGAAACTGAGGGGCAGTGCGTAAGGGGTATCTATCTTGTCGAAGTGTATACTGGTCATCCTGCAGAGTGACTTCTTGTTCATGTATGTGGGCAAATTTACTACCATCCAAAAGATCCCAAATATTTTTTGCGCATTCAACCTGATTTTTCGGAATGAGAATGAGTACTTGAAAAAAGAGAAACAACTAACCTGACCGGGGTGTGGACGGGCAATGGTATGTATGAATGGATCGAAGGAACCTCTAGAACCAAGGAGAGCTTCAGTGCCCATTGCTGTGCATACTTGGGCCAACAATGAGAGGTGAATTGCTTCATGGACTGCAAGAGCGCCAACTGAAGCCGAGAAAGCAGTACCGTTCAAAATGCCGAGATGCTCCTTGGAAGCGAGTGTCACAGGCTCGATCCCATGTTCAGAAAGAACATCAGAAGCGCGAGAAATTTGGCGCACACCCAACTTGTGTGAGCCGTGAAATACTCGGATGGCGGGGTTTCCAGCTATCAAAGTCAACAGTCATTAATTTGTGTCCGTCATAGTTAGCAAATGAAACGTACAGATGGTGCCAGCAACATAGGACAAAGGGGACAGATCTGGACGACGTCAGCAAGAGAAATGAACAGTGAGTATGATCGTCCTCACCGCCAGAAGCTGAGATGCTTCCACGAAGCGGCACGCGGGGAACGAGATCGGCCTTGAGAAGCTGATGCATCTTGTCGATAATATCCCAGCTAAAATAGGGGATTAGTCCATAAAAAGAATTAGAAAACGAATTTTGTACGACTAACCGGACGCCTGAGTGTCCACGGATCAAAGAGTTCATGCGGACAAGAATTGCGCCACTAAATTGGCCTGTCAAAGGATTGAAACTTGAAACAAGCAACTAGACTTACCGAACCCAAGACTCTGGCATAGTGGTCGCCATGCTCGGGTCAAGAAGTGGTAAAGTCAGGGGTGGCTCTTCTGATGTTGGCAGGAGGCCAATAAATTGATGTTGCAATAATGCATGTCCCAACAAGAGAGGCTTGTCTGTTCTAGTGTCCGCTGAAGAAGAGATCCTCGTGAGGCTTGGCTCGTTGACTCGACGAACAAACTCACCGCTACCACCAAAGCCAGTGGATAAGCCATATACGCTCGTACCGCTGTCAACCTTATTCTCAGTTACGTGACGACTCTCGGCAACCGCCGATTTGATGGCGGGCGACTCGTCCAGTACTACGGAAGCATTGTAACGAGCCACAGCGACTACGCCTGCCAAGCTGAGGGTCTGACCGTCAACGCATACTGGGGCCCCATGTCTAAAAGTTAAAATATTTTTATCTTCAATGTAAAGGGGAAGACGTTAGTTCATACCTGTAACTTTCAAGTTCTCGTTGGGACTTGAGGAATTGTGACAAAAGAGAAGGAACTGCTTGGCCACTCTCATGGACGGTGTTGTCAATCTTTGAAGATGTTCCTTGGTGAGGAGAGGATCCGTTCAGCAGCACACCATTGCTGTTTAGTGTCATTGTTTAGTTACAACTAGTGGTTTTAGTGAAGGTGGAGTGATCGGCAAATGCATGTCACTTATAAACCCGGATGAGATCCGCAGATCCGCCACACGATTATTGGTCATCGGTGAAGAGCGAAGATGAATCACATCTTTTGTCCCATATTGGGCAGAGATAGATGTGTGTACATGATTGCTGAAACTTCTCAGCGGCTTAAAATGGAACAAACGTACAAATATAATTCTGCATATCAGCGGTCATTTTTGTATATATACTGTTTATGGAAACTTGGGTATTTATAGATATACCGGCAATCGACTTTGATTCAACTTTGATCCTATGTTCAAGGTAGGACAGTAGATGTAGCCTCGTTCAAATAGGTGTTCCGATCACTAGAGCTCGTCGCAGACTTCAAAATACCTCTGTAACTGGTCCCTGACACATTACAATTGGATTTCCGCATGACAAAAACTACAAGTTGTGCTGGTTCACACATCCGGATGGATCTTGGAAGGTCCATCCGAACATCAAACGATTTTCGCAGCGTATCATCCACTAAAAATCATGCTTTGTGTATCCTCCATTCTGATTTGGACGAAATTGGGGTCCAAGTCTGCCGCTGTGCGAAAACTTTCTTCCTGCTGCCCCTGAATGCTGATACATATATCCGCAGTGTATGCAGTGACGCAAGAATTAGGCCTTGTTCTCCTGATGACCAAAATTAAACCAATAGGAATATAACAGTCCTCTGCCTAGTGATAAGCAAAATGTATGACTGGGGTAGGCCAACGAACTTTGAGCGGTGCGAGATGAGGACAGCCTAGCGCTCACCATGCAGGAAGGACTCGGGGTTACAAACGAGGTCAATGAATGGCTTAATGTATCAATCAAAGTGCCACCCAAGTCATGCTGTCAAAGGACATACCTGAATCCCCAAGGAGGGTATTCATCATCAGCATTTTCGAACAAGGAGAGCCTTCAGACCAGGTCAGCCCAGACACTTTCAGTCCACCCAATTACTTTTGACAACTGTGTGACAGCCTCTCCAATGACCTTCGATAATGCAGGATCTTCGAAGCCTTTGATCGGAGATACCAAGCCCACGATGTTCGGAGACATGACCTCTCGCCTGTCCGCGATCTCCTTATCACTGATCATTAATCTCAACCTTTTTCTCGAGTGGCCGTGAAGCCCTCGGCCTGCCTTCAAAAGCCCAGGTGTTTCAGCTGCTCTCTTTGAGGGCGACTCTACCACAAGATTCAGCAGAGCATCCATCAACCGCTTCTGCAATAGGGAAAATACAGGATCACTTGGTCTTAAAGTACGCCTAACAGCTCGACGTAATCTTTGTTCTTCTGTAGAATCCAATGTCTCCACTACGAGCTTGCTTGTACGAACAAGCTCGTCTTCTAGGTTGATCAGTTTCAGGGGGTTATCATCTGCGGCTCGGGGAACTGGTAAAAATTCTGCTTCTAGTAAAGCCCAGACACGCTGCATAAAGTCATGAACAGAAGCCTGCGTGGAAGAAGATGATGCAGGTAAAAGTGATCGGATGAGTGAACATAGAGTCGCAGCGATAATAACGGCTTGTAGATAGTCTTGCAGTCTATAAAGCGAAGCAGAAGAAAAAAACAACTGCGGAGGTAACTCATTTTTTGCAATCAAAGTCGTATCACCATTGTGCAAGGGGGGCGTGCAAGATACGGGATGGGCTGCAAAGAGAGCTTGAAGCAGCCTCAATTTCCATCTGTGTTCTTCAGGAACGTCTCCTCCAGTTTGTTTGCACCAGGAACGCCAGGCGTCCTGAATAGCGTCCACCCCTCTCCTGCTGTCTTCGGGTTGATTTGAAGGAGACCAAAGTTGAACTACAACAGCTCGTTCGCGTAACTTGGCTTCTCGCATCACCAGAACTCCTAATTGTTCTTCATTCATAGATCCCAACATATAGTCATGGAGATCGGATTTCATGTGATCAGTAATAGTCATGAGAGCTTCGAGAGAATGGGTGATGAGAGTGGCAATTGCCGAAACTCCCCCACCAACGTGAGGGAGCCTCGGTGGGAGAGTTTCGAGCTTTTCCAGTTGCCGATCAATTTCCTCATCTCTGAAAGGGGCGCAACGCTTGCGGAGGGCAACCAAAACATCCTTCATAATATAGACAAAACTATATAAGGGAGCAGTAGAAGGAGGTGGTGGGAGGGAGAGACTGCGGAGAAGAGCGTCTTGAGGGGATAATAATGGAGAAACTACTTGATGGATGTCGGCAAGAAGTCGTTGGAGGCAGATATTTTGTTCCGTTGGGCTAGGTGAATTCAGCTTTTCAGCAGTCTAGAAACATAGGTTCAGCAAAGTATCGGTGCATTTGCTGGAGAAAAGTCTTACCACGTCCCAGAAGGCCCTTTGCATCACCTTTTTGACTTGTTTCCGAAGAGAGGTGGCCTCAGTCTTCTCACTATCTTCAAATTGACCAAGCTTTTCCTGAGTGATGACGGCAATCAGGGATTTCCCAGGGGGTAAAACTTTGTCAGGGTCCAGAGTGAGGAGATGCAATAAATATGTCCGGTTTACTGCTCGAATTAATTCCAGGGAAAGCTTTATGCCTGAATCTAGGCGGATAAGGACGGGTTCATGAGAATCGTCCATGAGATTCTGTGCTTGAGTATGTCTTCTAAAGTGAGTTCGTTTAGTACGAGAGACAAACAAGTATATACTAAAGTTAAGTTGACCCGCGGCTACTTTGATACACCCCTGAGGCCTCACATCCTCTCATCTGACCCTAGTGGAGACCTTGGAGATGATGAATGTACATGTCAATTTGTGCATCAAAATATTCGATTGCGAGGCAGATGGAATCAACCCAAATGCATCTGTGTTGGAGTGGACTTGGTACCCACGCTACTGTCCTCATCATTCCTACCGGCTTGCTCCTCTCTATACATATATATCTACACCATCCGTTACATCCCCTCTCTCGGTCGTCTAAACCATTTGAGACGCCTGAGGTGAGATAGAGCCTCTTTACAAACTGCTGTAAAACTTACATCTATGTAGTTCACAATATTATGTTTGCGTACAGATTCTGATCTCGTGTATATCCATTGTGTTGGTTGATACGGGAATCTCCATACCGCGGAATGGATGGAACTTTGACCCAAGTGATGAGCAACAGAGGGGAAAGGTTCACCAAATGTCATAAAAGTGGATTGAGCGAGTCAATAAGGATCGAGGTTATATACAGGTGTGAGGTATACCGGTTCCTCGAGACAGTCTTGTGGGGACAAATTATTGAAATTTGGAGACACACCTCTACAATGGAGATCAAGAATAGTACCTCTTGCCAACATCAATTGTATTATCATCATTTAATTGGTAATGCTGGGAAATGGGAATATCATTTATGCGAACATGATTATTGGACAATTTTCCTAAGTAGTCAAGGACCTGAGTGTGAAGAATAATTAATCCATATTGATATCATTATAGGACATGAAGTCATGCTCATTAGTTGACATTGATAAAATGTATTCAGATCTGCCTCCCGACATCTATCGCAGACGTTCCAGCTCTACTCCTTGATTGACTCGTGGATCGCCGAGCCAAACCCACGAAGTCAGCACCTTCCCCGCTTCGTCGATTATCCTCGTCAGTTTGTTTAGCAGTTCTGCTTCTGGATTCCAGTTGCCCTCGCTGATGAGGTGAGGGCTGGCGGTGATCCACATCGTCGTCTCCGCCTTCGGCATCATCATCACTAGGTTCGCCTAGAGCCCAAAGAACTTGAGTCTCGCCCTCTTGCTCTTCTTCCTCACCTACCGCTTCAGCAAGTTTCGTTTTACTGCCGCTAGTCTTTGTTTTGCGTTTGGGTAGTCTTGCCGATGATTTGATTTTGCCAGTTGTAGACTCAGGTTTTTTATGCGTGAGCAATACGACCCCGCAGATAAGCACCAGAATGGAAACACAAATGAGAAAGAGAGTCCATGATTGATATGCGTCAACTTCGTCATTAAATATCTTCAAGGACTATCAGCTCCAGAGGGAGCCTGGAAGGATGTAGACTTACCAGAGCATTTAGAAAGCTGCGTGGAAGAACAAGGTATGATTTTGGCGAACGAGGATGCTTTCCTTGTGGATCACTCACCCAGTGGCTGTATATACGCCATAAAACACAGGTACGACTAAGGTTGAATCGTAGACCTTGAGACCTTTATTCAGACAGATTATTTGCAAAATAGCCGTTATGGCGAGTAGAATAACTGTAAAAATAGGAGCAGCATGGCCAAATTGATTGCCAGGATTTTGATGTGACAGCGATCCTGTGAGGAGTTTCACACTACACTGCACATTAGGGAAATAAAAGAAGTAAGGTGTGCGACGCACATGGCCTTTGCAAAGACCAGAGTACCGCCTGCAAGCCCTCCTCCACAACAGGCCCAGCCAATACCCAAAGTCCAAGCAACTTGTTTGTCATCCTTGGGTGCACTCCATGTTTCAAGGAGTTCCATGATATTTCTGATGAGATTATCCCATGTAATTCGCAACCATAGCAGGCCCTGTCCAACCTTCCCTACTTTCTGAAGCCAACTACGACTTTCTACGGTATTTTGACGGGAATTGATACCAGAGAATGGTAAAGCCTGGATATCAGCCCGAGCTACGAGGATGGCGTCGAGGCAACTTGTGAATATGAGAAGGAGTCCCAGGGCAAAACTCATCACGAAGAAATAGCCAAGCCAGCCACCTCGTTGCCACAGATAAATCATATGCACGACATCGGTTTCTGCAGCCAAACCACTGTTGATAGATCCAAAGGCAACTATCCCGATGACGCCAAGAATAACGACGATGGTTCCCTAAATAAGGCTTGGAGCAGAAACCCGGCAGATGCAGGTAGTGAGCTCACATAAATATCGTTGCTGGTTACAGGTGTCCCTACCAAGAAACGAGCGAAGAGGAAATTGAAGATTAGCGAGCTGGAGCCCAACGGTGCGACGTATTCTATTTGAGGCCCCAAGATCATGCATTGTTTTGGCATGAAGTCTGAGTGCATACCTGCTCGCATATACTCTAACGCAAGGGTGCTCCCGATGAGTTGTGAGAGTCTGGCTCATAATGTGAGTCACATGCAGAGAGCACACTACGATACGCTGAACGTACATGTACAACAACATTCCGAGAAGCCAGAGGGGTCGTAGCCAGTCTCTACGGCGTTCAGCTTTCGGTATTGCACTTGTCCGAACCTGAGAAAGATACGTGAGCATTAAGCAAAAGAAAGCAGTATATACGTGCATGATCAAGTTTTGTCAGGTTGAGGCCGGCAGCGTTCAGTATCGAAGCAAGTAAGATGATGGCGAGACCGATGATGAATGCGACAACTGGACTAGCGGTACGTGCATTGACTGGGATTTCTTCTGGAAGAATTTCTGTGGTAGTGGAATTTCCCATACAGAAGGAAAAAGATGGAGAGCAATTAGGAGCAATAACTGTCGGTGGCCTCATTATGTCATACTCTTGATCAAAGGAATTAGATATAAATCCGCGTCAACGCTAAACTTTGCCCTCATCTTCCCCTTCTCCTGGATTGATATTTCTCCTCTTCTTACGCTGAATACGGAAGAAATCTTTGTGGTCGATTAGCCTTTGGATTTGCAGCACACACCAGTTAAACACACCAGAATATCCATTTCTGAGACCACCAGCAAATGTGGATAATTTACAATGAATCGGGGAAGCTGTTTTGTAATGTCAGGATTTTTCCGGAACCTCGTAAATCAGTCTTGGCAAATAGAGGTGAAATGTATTTGCCAATACAACGACAGCTTGTTCGAGGATCGCAGGACATGATTATATTATAGAGATTGGCTGATGCAGAAAGCTATTTACCACATCCTGGACAGCAATGTATGACCTCGTGAACGAAGACATCGCAATCCGAGCAGAAGTCATGTTGGCAATCAGGACACCTGTATCGACCCACTGCACTCATCCCTTCCCCAATTATATTTGACGCTGTAACCGGCAGTGTTTTTGCACAACCATGGCACGTGTCCGAGGGCCAGGGTAGATTGTTCAGGTCCGGCCTATATCATCAAGAACTTCATACCAATTTCATTACAGTAAGAAGTTATCAGACGTACACAGCTTTGTAGGGGTTTACAGGGAAAAGGTGGTGATAACTTCTTGCCAAATGGGGCGAGCTGACAATCATGAGGCCGCAAATATCACAGTCTGTTGGTACATCACAGACTTTCGCGAGGCAACGAGGGCACAAGAAGCCCTGGCTTTTGAGCTCTGCATGACATACACATAGAGTTGGCGCAGATGTTTCTGGAAGTCTTGTTGGAAAGCCCATCATCATTAAATCTGCGGAAAGATTGGTCGCAGCTCCGCCTGCCGCACGTGCCAGTACCTTTTGAGCAGGTGGGGGGACTAATTCGAAGAGAAGGTCTTTGAAATGCCCTTCATTCATTGCGACACCGAATTGGCCTGACCTTGGGGATGCTTTACTAAGTTCATGGATTGGGTTAAACAAAAACCTCATACCGCCCGTTTTGTCGCACAACTCACGGCAGATCTTCATTTCTGCTGCCAGTGCGACTACAGAAATACGAATCTTGTTTTTGACACATTTTTCGAGTGTTTCGTGGATGTTACCAGGATCGCAAGTCGTCAGAGAGCCGAATATGACAATAATTTCACGTGAAGAATGAGTTGGGAGATGACTAGGATTTTGAATAATGTCAACTTCCTCAAGGTTAAAGTCTCACCTCATGCTTGCTTTGGCCATTTCTATAGCATTTTGTAAACTTGGTTCCCCTGTAGGTTCCAGCTTGTGTCGCTCCTTTATATATCCTAGTACCTCTTGTGGGTTACCTTGATAAAGTAAGTACAGGCATCCAATAATCTGAAAGCTGTACTTCACCTGCGAGATCCCCAATATGTTCACCTAGTCCTGCACGCATCCCAATAATACCAATCTGTCCGAGCGGATTCTGGTCGAACCACTCCAGGATAAATTCGCGAGCATATTGAAGAGTTAGATCAAAGCGCGTTGGTCGCATGTCGCGGTCCATCATGGCAGCCGAAAGGTCTATGAGCAAAACAACATGGCGGATTATAGCTCGTCGAACAGCTGCGGCAGGAGCAAGGAGTCTATGTTTACATGTAAGAAACTGAGAGATGATATTGCAGCAAAAGATACCTTTTCCGACGACCTCTGGCCATAAGCTCCTCGACGGACGACTGAAGACTACCGGCCTCATCCTCCTGCACAGTCTCCCATGAGCGCGTATAGGAAGCTTCCCAGGTATATGCTTGCTGAGAAAAGTTGAGCCATAGTTTTGAGCAGGTTCTCCTGTGCGCCTCACTGTATCCTTTGCCTTTCCTTTGCCCTTGTCTGCTTTCTTCTTGTCTGCCCGGCCTTTGCCCTTACCCTTACTTTTGTCCCGAGAGTCGTCATAATCATCATCCGGAAGTGAAATATCTGAGTCCGAGTCAGCGGCACCGATGACTAGATTCACTTCTCTTCTTGGAGCCATTTTGTATGGTGTTGGTTTGCCGATTGAAGAAGACAAATACTTTGTGCCAATCAAATACCTGTACACAAACTTTATAAACTTTATTATATTATGTGCTCACCAGGCGGGCTCTCTTCTCAGCCTGGTGCAACGTTGTAACGGCATTGTTTTAATCTATTCCTCCATGGTAGTACGCAGCGATGCATGCTACTCTTCATTTCTATCCATGATATTCTCCAAGCGCTTTCTTCTGTGCTTACCGCTCTTGGTCTGTTTGTACCCAGTCTTGAACAGACTTTTGCAAATTTCATATTTCAGGAAGAGTTATTCTCAGGCACCTCCTCACGTTCAAGCTGTCATAGATAAATGTCTATATCTGCAGCAGGAACCAGGTCCACCAGTGGATTTCCTAAGACGCTCTCACTCAGATCGATACGAGTCGGGTACTCGGCCGGTGCTCATAAAAGGAGGGAGAATATGGACAGGAAGGAACAATGGAACACAGGTCATTTACGGAGATATTCTGATGGATAAAGGAATCATCAAGCGCATTGGCAAGCTAGGCTGGATGAGCATGGGGAGTGACCTGCAAGTCATAGATGTGAAGGGTGCGTGGGTTACACCTGGCCTAGTTGACATTCACTCGCATATCGGAGACATCTCTCTCCCGAATCTCAAGGGCTCAGATCAAGGAATTTCCTTGCATGGCATTGTTCGACCTTGGCTGCGGGCTTTGGATGGGCTGAACACCCATGATGAGTCTTACCCCTTGGTATTAGCAGGAGGTGTCACGGCTTCGCTCATTTTACCTGGCTCTGCCGATGCCATAGGTGTGCATCCAGCTGTGTAATACAGAAAGCATCCTGAGGTCGTATCCAGCAGGACAAGCGTTTGTAATCAAATTACGAGAGACATCAGAGAAGTCTCCGTCATCTATGCTAGTCGAACCTCCGTATCAAATGAATAGTACACATCCTGATCCTCAATCACCATTTCGCTGGCGGTACATCAAGTGAGTGTCATTTCTCGTGTTACTTGCTTTGACGCTGAAATGGTCAGGCATGCTTGTGGTATGTATGCCGATGGATGGTTATTGGGTATCTTCTGATTTCTACATATCTTTTCCAGGAGAGAATCCCAGTATGTGAACGCATTTGACTATCGATATTCTTAATACTCAAGTCAATAATGTTCCAGGTAAGGCATATCAAGGAACACGCATGGACACTATGTGGGCTTTCAGAGAAGCGTGAGTTTACAGTTTGAATGTTGGAACAGGTAATAATCTCTTCAACAGGTATGCACAGGCACGCAATATCAAAGAGGAACAGGATAGGTTTTGTAACAACGTATTGAACGGTAATTGGCAACTCGCCTCTTCGCGGTTTCCTGAGGAGCTCAAGTGGGAGGCACTGGTCGACGTTTTAAGGGGGCGCGTAAAGGTAATTGAGTCAACTTTTGGATATATTTCATTAATTTGCAAGCCAGGTCAATATGCATTGCTACGAATCTGTGGATCTAGATGATTTTGTTCGTGTGAGTAAGGAGCTAGACTATGATATTGTGATCTGCTGACTATTCTAAAGATCACGAACGAGTTCAAGTTTCCTGTTGCTGCCTTTCACCATGCGAGTGAAGCTTATTTTGTTCCTGATGTCCTCAGACGTGCATATGGTAACGAGACTTGCCTGGTGGTAATTCAATTGGTTGGCTGACAACTCAATAGGAAAGACGCCAGCTATTGCGTTGTTTGCAACGTCTGCGCGATATAAGCGAGAGGCTTATCGCTCCTCAGAATTCGCTCCTAGAATTTTGGCACGTAATGGGATCACGGTTCTGATGAAAGTTAGTGGAAAGTGTAGATTGAAAAGGTTAAGATTGATGTTTTGAGAAGAGTGATCATCCAACTGCAATCAATTCACGATACCTCATATATGAAGCTCAACAAGCATACTTCTACGGACTTCCAGATAACCTAGCAATTGCATCTGTGACAAGCAATGCGGCAGAGACACTGGGTTTGGGTCACAGATTGGGTTACATATGGGAAGGTATGGCTATTGTCATTTGGAGTTTGGGAATATACTCAAAAATCCTCAAGGTTGGGACGCTGGTAAGGGAACAGATGCTTTGAGAGAAAATGCTCATATTCGCCAGATGTTGTGGTTTGGGACAGTCACCCTCTTGCTTTAGGTGCAACGCCTATTCAAGTCTTCGTCGATGGCATTCCACAGCTCCCTGGTTTCATCAAAACTCAGAAACCCGATAATTATCAGCAAACACCCAGGGTCCCTGACTTCGATAAGGAGGCCGATGAGGCACTCAAACACGAAGGGCTTCCGCCCCTGCAGCCAGTCACAAAGACTCATGGAATTGTGGTTTTGACAGGAGTCAAGAGCGTTTATCGACCTGATGGGTATAAGATTCAGCCAGAATATGCAGCTCAAAATGATGCAGAACTCGGAGTCGTTGTTGTTCAGAATGGGTCGATCACTTGCCTTGGTGACCGAGAGACCGAATGTCTTACTGATTCACTGTCAATTGGTTCCGATGTTACGTCGATCAACCTCGAGGGTGGTTCTATCTCGCCTGGGCTTGTATCATTCGGTTCCTCGCTTGGTTTAGAAGAGATTCAGTCGGAGTCGTCAACTACCGATGGCTTCGTTCCCGAGTCGCTCCTCAAGCCTATACCTGAAATTTTGGGAGGTGATTTTTTGCGTCTGCACGCAGAAGATGGCTTGCAGTTCGGTACACGAAGTGCACTGTGAGTTCCGTGTTTCTTGTTATCAGTACACTAATCTTTTCGTAAGCCTTGCTTATCGCTTCGGAGTAAGGCTGTTCCTTATCACTTGGGAAAATACTTATCAAGTGTAGGTGACAAGTGCGGTGACTGCACCCGCTCATAAAGTATTTTCTGGGGGTCTTGGTGTTGCTTTCTCCTTGGGCGCATCCAACAAGATAGAAAAAAATGCTGTTATCCAAGATATCACTGGCCTTCACGTCTCAGTCAGGCATTTTGAAAGACCAAGTGTGAGTTCTCAGGTCGCCACTCTTCGCCACCTGCTTCTTGGACCGCCCGCTGGAGTTATAGGAATTTATCTCCAAAGAGTGAAAGAGGTTGACTATATTCCAGTCACAGGTATCATATCTCAAAACTCACTCAATGGCAGGGTTCTATACCTCTAATTATTGAAGCCCATAACGCTGATATCATTGCAACGCTACTCATTCTGAAAGCCGAATTCGAGCTTAAGACAGGGAACCGTCTCAGGATGACTATCACTGGTGCAACGGAGGCTCATTTTCTTGCGAAGGAATTGGCAGAGGCCAGTGTCGGTGTCATTCTAACACCTGCAAGGCCACTTCCAACGACCTGGGAAAAGAGACGAATGTATGTAGCAATTCTGTTGGGGAACACCGACTTCTAAATTGAATGCTCCAGAATTCCCGGTCCGCCAATTACCAAAGACACGGCATTGTCTATTCTGCTCAAGCACGGCGTTACTGTTGGCATTGGTTCAGACAAAGCCTGGTCAGTGCGTAATCTACCTTTTGAACTTGCTTGGGTATGTGCTTCGCAGAAGAGCGGAATTCGGAGTTGATTTTTTTCAAGGCTGCTATCGAGGCGGGTGGAGAGATTTCGAAAGAAAAGGCTTTTGAATTGGGCAGTGTGAATGTAGACAAGCTGCTAGGAGTAAATCGTAGCCCAGAAAGGATGGACCTAGTGGCTACGAGAGGGGGCGATCTGCTCGATTTTGGCTCGGAGGTTGTTGCAGTTATTTCACCTGCATCCGAGCTGGTAAATCTTTTCCGCGAGATCTAATGCTATGCTCTCTTCTTTTCTAAGTCTTCGTGGGCACATGGTTTGATCTACCATTCTTTTGGGTTTTGATCTAGTTTAGAGTGGTGTCATGCCGTCTTGAGTGTGGTTCCCCCTTTTGAATGTTCTGCATTAGAAATTAGAAAATTGATAGTATCCGTGAGAGCATTATTATAGTAGATCACGTGGGATAATGATTCCTTCATTGTTTAAGTAGTCCGCCACGCCAGACGCGTTAAATTATCCGTTTTCCGTGCATCGAGGGATGCCAAAGGCCCAAAACTCATCTCAGAAAACCTCTGACGCGAGGATCAAGCAGATCACGGATTTTTTCACTCGTAAATCTGCATCTCAAGGTAGCAGTTCAAGTGGTACTCGCAACAAGAACTCGAAAGACAGCGCCACGAAAGAAAATACCGCGCTGCATGTCTACAATACACATACGAAGTTGCAAATAGATGGTGGAATTTCCTCAAATAGTGGCGTGTCTTCTGTCTTTATCAATTCTCCTATTCCCGTTAAAGCTGTATCACATATAACCTCTCTCATGCAGCCGTCGACCAAGCGGTTGCGCTCCCAAAGCATCGGTACTGCTCATTCTGCAAAACAAGCTAAACGAAGAAATATTCACTGCGAGTCAGCCAGTACAGAAGATGCCATGGACGTCGATGAAAATATTCCTGCGGTTGTTCTTCCACTGGCAGAACGTTCTCTTTCCTGCCAACTGCCCGCCTCCGATATGAGGGAGACAATGTCGCTAGATCGGGACTCAGAGATATCATTCGTGCCTAGTAGCGTGTCTGATGAACAAGAGTTAGGCTCGACTCACGTGGGGCCCAAAGATGTATCCTCTGTAAAGGAGGCTATTGATCACTGGAGACAAGAGACTCTATCTCTATCTCCACTGATTAGAACGAATCGTCCTGTCAAAGCTGGAACGCAACCTCAGTCAATTGTTCAGCCTCATATTGATGCCGACTGGATTATCGCAATGGATCCTGCTTCCAGCGCGACGCCTCTATGTCATAGTGCTGCCGCGATCACAAATGTGTTCATTCCCACTCCTCCCTCTACGGGCGGCTCTGAGGGAACGTTCCAATTGTCGCCTGTTAGATTGTTGGATGAAAAGGCAAAGACAGATCAAATTATTGCAGAGATACGGGCTCGTGCCTTTGCGCGTTCTCGGTCACAAGCGTCATCTTCCCCAGCCTCTGAAATTTCGAGTATTGACAGTAGTGACGACGAGGATGATGGGTACGGTTCTCTGGCTGTGTTGGGATACTGTACCGGCTTAAGGTGTGTTTATGAATTTTGATCTGTTGGCTGTGACTGAGTAGATCATCCCAGTCCTATCAAGGCAAAGAATCCAGTGAAACCTGCGAGATATAATTTGCGAGAACATGTTCCTTTAAAGGCACAACTTGAGTCCAAAATTTCTTCCAGACGAGATACTTCACCTTCCCTACCAACAAGGCGGAAGTCTTGTAGCAATCCTCTCGATGCATTTCTTCGAGAGAAGCGTACTGTGGATGCCAGGAATTCTATGACATCTGTAGACCGCGAGGCACGCCTTCGTGAACTGGCAGACATCCATCTAGACGACTATGACAAGGATGATGTCCTTACCAACACCAGCTTTAGTGGCCCGATCTTCGGAGCGGACGACAAAGACCCTTTCCTCGACGATGACCACAGGCGTGAAGTCATGGATATCCTCGAAGGCGATAAGTTCATCGAGGATGAGGAAGAACGTGCTCGTCGACAAGAGGCCGTCGGCGTGGCATTGTGGGATGCTCAGGGGCAGGGCACTATGCATGATCTTGAGGGGGCTCTCTCTTCTATAGAATATGAAGGCTCAGATTCGACTTTACAGACCTTTGCTGAGACAATTTCTCATGGTGACTATCATCTGCTATGCCTGTTCATGCAAAGTGGCGTGTTAGAAATGGCTGATTACCGTGGAGGAGGGAACAAGGTCATTGACTACTTAATTACCTTGGGTGTGGTATTCTGAAACCACGAGATAGACTGAACACTGACTGGCTTGCCTGGCACAGGTCTCTCATTCCGTCAAGATGATCTTGATTTCTTTGCGCTGCAACTTTTACCACCTATTTTGTCTAATGATTCAGTCACATCACCCGTGCCTCTGGTTGACCGTGCCCTATCTGTTCTGGCTGTGTTTGGTGCACAACAGTCGGTTTTGACAACACTAGGGTGGACTGGCCACAATGCTGGGCGCCGAAATGCTTCTGACCTCAGCCGTTTCGAGGCGATTCAGCGCATAGTACTCTGCATCACCAATGTGGCAAAGTGAGTTTCGTCAAATGTCCCTGGTTGAACAGCTTTCAATCTACGACCCAGATTTAGTCATCTTCTTTGGGATGAAATTCCTGATCTCATCGTTGTTCTTCTGCTCGTTGGCATGGAGCCATCTGTGTCCCATGAAATGAGGCTGCAGGTTTCTCGCTCCATTCACATAGTCTGTCAATCCTTAGGGCAAGAGGATCTTGTTGAGACTGATGTGGTATGCTCCATCCAATGCATGATTTTGACACCATGCTCACTCTGCCTCAGGAGTGCACTATAAATAACAAAGTGCTGCATTTGGTTCAAAACCATAATATTCAGACTAAATTGCACGTTGTCAACCTCATATCTAATGGTGCTGGTCGTGCGGCCCGCATCGCTCGTTCTGTGGCACATGCTATACTCAAGGATAAATCAACACTTCTCCCAGTGCGCCCTTGACTATGTACTTCTGTCTCAGTTCTTATTTCATGAAGTCCCAGTATACTGCCCTTCCTCCGATATCAGAACTGTTGGACGTATTGGATGTATCATCATCTAGTGCTCCCCAGCCACTGGGCAAATTTGAATACCACGAGGCAGCTGACTACACGGATATGGCCTGTTGGACGGTGCTACTTGCGATTGCTATAACTGACATCGCTTCCTATATGGAGATAGAAGAAGCGACCAAGCAATCCACTGGAAAATTGTCCCAGACTCCTTTCAAAGAAGAAGAGTCCATCTTCGAGACTTTATACCAAAGACTGAAGAGGATGCATGATCGGATTCGTGAGTTTTCCTCAACTCTTCACTTCAGCTTGTCTTAGTTCCGAAATTAGAGGATACTCGTGCTGTGCACCTGGATCGCTCCAAGACGAAGACTATTCTGAACCATACGATCTATCGAATCCTCTATCAATACCGAGCCATCGTCCAATATCGAAAGAAAGACCTTGGTAAAATCCATAATTACATGATCCAAAAGTGATTACCTCCCTATTTTCACCGTTCCTTTGTCTTCGTTATTACTGTAGTATAGTGTACTAAGGGACATAGCTTGATATTTCATTTTCTGGTAATTGCAATTTATCCGCGGTTAATCAAACTCTCATCTTTGTCCTCTCGCATTGACATGCTTCGTCTTCCATTTACCGTATGTAACTCCGAACTTACATTCCAATTCGGCTGGAGCAGAATAAAGCTTTTATGAAAAATGAAAGCTGTAGTTCACCGGTCTTGTTTCAATAAATGACTTCCTGTAGGCTGTCTAGAGAAATTTGTGTACACAAATTCCCCCAAAATGTTCCATGCCGAGATGCTGGGCCTGAATTTTTTTTTGAGGGGGCCCCAGACTTCCTTTGGTGTTGTGATCCGGCAACCCTTGTAAGACTTTCTCTAACCTTTTATGGATCGACAGATCAAGGTCACATACTAAATCCAGAAGTCCTGATGTGGAATGGAGACGAATGCAGGCTTACAATTTATTTTGCAATTCTCTCCTCTATATGCAAGCCAAAGAAAGTGGAAATCTGAATTATCAAAAATGTCTTTCAAGAATTCCTATCAAATGAGGGAATGAAATTATTAATGAAGTATCTCCTCATACGACATATCGACAGGGAAGAAAAAGAATTACTAAGTCGCGTTACGTCACGAAACATATCTTGTGAGCATGTGTCACATCTAGGATTATTGTTTCGGGAATCACATTTGTAGATTTAGACCAAGTGTAAACACCCCTGGACTCCTACGGAAAGTCATCCAATGGTTACGTGCTCATTACTTCAAAAATATCTTCGTCGTTCAGGTCCAGTTCAATATCCCAAGTCGGACTTGGTTCACGAGGTTGTTTGGACGAGCTGGGTCCTGGGGAATGCATTTGACGATTATTTTGACTATCAACAAGGCACTGTTCCTGTGTTCGTATATGGTTCTGCTGAGATAATCTGGGATGTGGAAAGTCTGTGAGTTTGGCTGTGGCATCGTTGCGGAATGGTTCTTTGAAGGCATTCTCAATATTCCTGATCTTGACCTGGCCGAAACCGGGAAGGTTGCGGAGTTGATTAGATGTGGCTTCAGATATCTTGGCAAAGCTCTAAGTTCGATAAGCACAAGGAAGGACGCATATAATTCAGAAATATGTACACCGAAGGTTGAACGTAGCGTTTCCACGTCAGTTTTATTAACCTTAGGTATGCTAGTCAAGGTGTTGTGGAGAATTGAGCTGTAGTCTTTGTCTATGCGTTCTTTGATCATGTCCGGAGGTTTGAACTCGTATTGCTTGTATATAGTGAGGTAGTGACCCGCCTCGTCATTCCTGTAAGCAGTAAAGTTGGAAACACTTTGAGTTGAAGCTTGTTGTAGACGCACGAAAAAGTAGTTATGATAGTGATGTTATTAATGAGACATGACTGGGTCCAGGTCAATACACGATGCAAAAGCGACACGGAGGGATGGCAAACTTTTGTGAGCTCTCGCATAGGTTCACGGTGTTGAGTCTAGCCACGAGATTGGCAAGGAGTGGAGAAAAAGATGACAGGCATACGATGTCACAGAGTATTAGTAGGAAACGACGGTCATATGAACGGCCAAACTTGTCGATGCGGGAGAGGATATATTCAGGATGGAGACGGTGGTATCGCAGGCTGAATGAATGAGAAAGCGCCAATACTTGTGTGCAAGTCCAATCACCTCAGAAACAAGACTCCTGTCGTACTCCCAACTTGATAGTCTGCCACAATGTCTCCGAATTCTTTCCCGACATTTCGTATGCATTCTAGGACTGGGTTTCCTCTCTATGGCCGGAGCAGTGAGCAGCTCGTCCCAGTCTGAAGGCTCTGGACATACTTGACAAGGGTTTACAATGATATTGTTGCCGGAATTTGGGACAATGACGGGAGGGGCCGGTGGCATAATAGCTTAATTTGTAGCTGTGAGAAGTTGAGCGCCCACAGTCCTTTGCTCGCTGCCATTTCACTCTGCGCCAGGACCGGTATAATGGACAAGATACCTTGCACTGCTACCAGTCTACATAGCCGTGGACCCAAAAACTTCAGGAGACTCTATACCTTGGTGTCCATACTCCTGTGGTCATCATGCCTTGCCATCTCGTACCTCTTCGTGAGCTCTGCCCGTGACTTTGTACGCCTCCAGTCCGTGCCTCAGAACGCGCCAGAACTGCGGGCTCGGTGCAGACAGCTGAGGATGCCTGCTGGCCCTCCCAATGACTTCCATGATCGCACAATCTCAGATCGTTATGAGGCCGGAACCCCCCCAACTCTGATCAGAAATGCGACTATCTGGACTGGAGGTGTCTCTGGTTTCGAAGTTGTTAGAGGAGATATCCTTGTCGACCGTGGCATTATCCAGGCTATCGGGAACCTTGACTTGTCTTATCTCAGCAGCTTTTCCGGTCTTGTTACTTTCGATGTAAATGAAGCATGGGTGACGCCTGGGTGAGCTGCTGACGCTTGAATATCTTGAAGACTTCAGAACGTGATTTAATTTTCTCTAGAATCGTCGATATTCATTCTCATATCGGAGTTGGCAGTGCACCTGAACTTGAGGGTGCTCATGACACTAATTCCTTGAAAGGCCTTGCCCTTCCTTGGCTTCGCAGTGTGGATGGTTTAAATACTCATGACGATTCTTACCAACTTTCAATTTCTGGTGGGCTTACTACGGCAAATATACTGCCCGGGTCTGCAGACGCCATTGGTACGGACCCCTTTCAGAACATTGATGGCTTTCGTTAAGGCTTTTCCAGGTGGACAGGCATTCCCAATCAAATTAAGGCCCACTCAGGAACGCTCCACAAGTTCCATGTTACTTGAACCCCCATTCACCATTAATGGAACTCGAGTCGATCCATCCTTGCCTCCTCGATGGCGTCAAATGAAGTGAGTTCTTCCATGGTCATGCTCCGGAAAGATGTCTCATTGTTTATAGGCATGCCTGTGGTACGTGGAATCAGCACTAAGAAGGATTTTTTGGTTTACCTTGTGTCCTGACTGTCAGGTGAAAACCCAAGTAAGCATATCTTGTGGTGCAGTGGCGTGCGCTTACTCTCACCTTCAGGCAGTGTCTACTCTGGGACTCGTATGGACACTAACTGGGCCTTCAGAGAAGCGTAAGCAGCATCTTGGTTTGTTTATTCAAGCGCCTGATTAAAACACAGATACAATAACGCACGAATGGTCAAAGAAGAACAGGACGCGTATTGTGAAAAAGTATCAATGGAAAAGTGGAAGGACCTTGGTTCATTCCCTGAAAATTTGCAATGGGAGGCGCTAGTTGATGTCCTACGAGGTCATGTCAAGGTTGGTCTTTGAACGTATCTATACTATTAAGGTACCTTGATAATAAGCTAGGTCCACAATCACTGCTATGAGGCTGTCGACCTAGATGCCATGGTTCGAGTATGTGCTCATGATCCTTATCTTCCAAGAGAACTATCCAATCACACTGATCCAGCTCACTAATGAATTTAAATTCTCAATTGCCGCTTTCCATCATGCCCATGAAACTTATCTGGTGCCTGATCTACTCAAGAAAGCTTATGGTATGACCTTCAATATCAAATTTTGTCAATTTACTGAGCCATTTTGATGCAGGTGAGACACCGGGCATTGCACTTTTCGCTACCAATGCCAGATACAAACGTGAGGCCTATCGAGGTTCCGAGTTTGCGCCTCGTATTCTAGCAGATTATGGATTCCATGTTGCTATGAAGGTGTGCCCTGGACCTTGTACAATAGACGGATTTCATATATTGTATCCAGAGTGACCACTCCGTTCTCAACTCGAGGCATCTGATCTTTGAAGCCCAGCAAGCTCATTTTTATGGCTTGGCTTCTAACCTGGCTTTGGCATCTGTGACCTCCACCCCAGCCATGATTATGGGGCTGGACCACAGGATTGGATTCATCAAGACTGGCCTTGACGCTGGTCAGCTGCATACTCATCATGATTCTCAGTATACGCAACTGACCATTTGGTTCCAGATATTGTTGTTTGGGATAGTCATCCCCTCGCGCTTGGTGCTGCACCTCAACAAGTCTTCATTGACGGTATCGCACAGCTTGAGAACCCACACGTTGTCCCGAAGCCGGTTCATCTTCAACAAGCTCCCAAGACACCCAATTTTGATGAGGGAGCGCGACTTGCCATCAAGTACGATGGTTTACCACCTCTCATTCCCCAGTCAGTCAAATCTCAGCCTGTCCTCTTCATCAACGTAGGCCAAGTACATATGTCCTCAGAGGACGGTAACATTGACCGAATCTTCTCTGATGAGCCTAAGTCAGGCATTGTCTTGGTCGAAGGCGGTGTAGTTCGTTGTGTTGTGTCGGGTAATGGTGTTTGTGGTAAGGCAAAAGTTGAAAACCTCAAAATTGTTGATTTGCATGGCGGAAGCATTGCGTAAGCAAATCGGGATCGGGATCTTTACGATACAAATCCTTAACTAATTACCGATAGGCCTGCCCTGACAAGCTTTGGTAGTCCTTTGGGTCTCCAAGACATCCAAGAGGAACCGACTACTGAGGATGGTCCTGTCCCCGACCCTCTAACAAGTAATGTACCTGAAATCATTGGAGGTGATGGTGGCCTTATTCGTGCTGTCGACGGACTCCAATATAGCTCCCGTGATGCTCAGTACGAGAGCCGTTCTCCGAGCATTTATATTGTTGACGAATCTGCCCACTCAGACTTGCTTACCGTGCTGGTGTGACGATGGGCATCTCATCCCCAATCTCTTCCGCCTGCATTTCTGGGCTCGGAGTCGCTTTCTCAACCGGGGCGCTCCACAAGCTTTCCGAAGGGGCTTTAGTCCAAGAAGAGACTGCTATGCATATTAATATTGGTGCTTACAACAAACCAAGCATAAGTACTCAAATTGGCTTGCTTCGTCGTCTTCTTCATGGTGAGGGCCGAGGCGCTCTTGGCGAGGCATTTGGTTTAGTATCCAAAGTAAGTCTATGTAAAGACCCTGGGAACCTAATCCAATTCATGAATCAGGGCGAAATACCATTGGTCATCAATGTTGATAGTGCAGATATCATGGCAACCTTAATAAAACTCAAGCAGGAGATTGAATTCAATGGAGGAAAACAACTTCAGTTTACTTTTGTAGGCGCATCAGAGGCTCACATCCTTGCAAGTGAGATTGGACGAGCTGATATCGGTGTCATTCTGCGTCCTGTTCGACCTTTCCCCTATGCCTGGAAATCAAAGAGGATTCTTCCTGGTCCTCCTCTCACTGAAGAAAATGCACTGAGTACCCTCATTCGACACAATGTGACTGTTGGAATTGGTATTGAAGAATCTTGGAGTGCAAGGAATATCCGCTTTGATGCTGGCTGGGTGAGATGGTCTTCAAATCTCAGATATTTGATGAGCTGAATAGAGTTTCCAGGTTGCTCTGGAGGCAGGCCAAAGTAATATTTCTTACGTGCAGGCACTTGCTTTAGCTTCCACAAATCTGGGGAAACTTTTAGGTGTGAAGAATGGTAACTCCGATCTTGTTGCAGTAGCGAATGGTGATTTCCTGAGTTTTGAAGGCGAGCCAGTTGCCATCATATCCGCAAGTAGGAAAACCGTTGATTTACTCTGAATATCATCGTACATACCCCAAGATTAAGAATACACAGTTGAACCCAGAAAGCGATTTGAAAGCGTGACAAATTCGAATATATAATATAATTATGCAATGACTTTGGTAGCAGGTGGTTTAGCTCTGGCTACCACAGAGGCAGGCTCTGGAGCTGTCACTACAGTCTTGACAATATCCTGGATTGCTGGTAAGCCAGTAATAAGTAGTTTGATTTGCCGAGTTTCCTCTACACGAAGTGAGCAAACATATTCATACGTCAACATCAGGTGAAGACGAACCGATGGGTATGATAGTCCCATGTTTTCGCAGATCCTTAGCCTTTGTGTCAGGACTGAGAATGGGATGCGTCGTTGGGACAATTACAAAGGAATGCTTTGAGCTGATGAACCAAGTTGCCCTTCTGATGTAGTTCAATGCATACCTTCCGATACCAGTTGCGAGTTTCGTCGGATAACATGGGAACTCCAGGTGATTTTTGCGGTCCTACAATTTGGATCACGGCTTTTACACATTTTGAGATGCCGAAAGCTATCAAACAAACTCAATTTCGAAATCCTACTACGGAAAGACGAGAAATACACACGCCGACGTTCCATCAAATGGACAAGAGAGTGACATCCAGGACCGTGACCGATTAGGATGACTTCACTCGCCCCACAAAGCCTTCGGGTAGGCATGAAAAGGAGATCAAAATTCAAGATGATGGACAAACTGAATATAGTTGTCCCAGATGTAGATAAGGGTATCTTGGATGTAATCATCAGTAGTTTTTGTGCGCTGGAGACCGGAAGGTAAGTAAATATCTCCTCTCTGAAAGTTTGAAAAAGAGTCTAACGGTGGACATGACGGCAGATGAAGATTTGGGATATAAATTAGCATCTAGGAGAGAATACCCGTCGGTCTTAACCCATTTGACAAGACTCGTTGAAAAATCAATCTGAGAAAATCAAACATTTGCAGATAAAAAGTTGAAGAGCACCTACTAAGTAAGATCGTTCTAGATTGGGATCACAGGTGGTGGAAGACTCCAGTTCGAAGCGAAGATTTCCACTTGATGAAACATTATTGTCATCGCCCAGGAATTGACTGGATGAAACTTCTCACAATTCGTGAACGAACACAACAAGTCTTTTATTGCTGAACAAGTCTTCGCTAGTCGAGCTCAGTCCGCAAGAAAACAAACCAAGGTTTATTCAAATCGTACCTGCACAAGAACTGGTGAGGTAATCGCTGTTCCAATTCCTTTTTGGACAACGGAATTTGCAACAATCCTAGCTTTGCATACATATATTGCTGGCGGTATGATTTGAGGATATCTAAAGCATCTTCGATCAAAATTACCGCCATTAGTGGAAAACTCTTACCAGGTAATGAAATGGCAGTATCTTCATATTCTGAAGGGAGAAACAATCAGTTAGGTTCCACTACAAAAGAGATATGACAAACCTTCACGAGGTTCACAAGCGCGAGGTTCTACACTCTTCCAGTATTTACTTTGTTCCTTTGCCACTTGCCAGACTGTCTCAGTAGCCTCCTCGCAGACCATACAAGAAGCTAGCTGGTCAGGTGCCTCCCCTAATAAAATTCTCGTAACAGCCAAAGCTGAAACTGCGATGGAATCCAAGTTATAACCACCCTTTGTTGGGAAGGATTATTATTGAACCACTAGCGCATGCTCTGAGAAGTATGGTACCAACCTCGAGAGCGACTACCATGCGACCATTGGCTAAACCAGCCAACATATGTGTCATGTGAGCATACCCGGCGGGAGAGACCAAGCACTCTCCAAGTTCGTCACCTGCTGCGGCATCGAACCCAGCCGAAACTGAATTTTGCTTCAGACAATGATATACGCCGAGCAGCAGCAAGAAAACACACTAATGACTAGTTCAGGAGAAAATTCCATCGCGATCGGCAGGACTATCTTCTGGAATGCATAGATATAGTCCGCATCGCCCATTCCTGCACATGGCCATGGGATGTTAACGGAACTACAGCAAAAAAGAGAAATATTCAGTAGTGCTCATATACACTATCTTCAACCTACTAGCCTAATCCCTCATCTTCTCCACATGACTGCAGACTACCAAAGGGACCGGTGGGGTAGAAGTTTCCTTGTTCATAACGGTGGATGGAGATATAGAGGACGGAAGGGTCATCATTGAACGCTCTTTGTGTACCGTTTCCTGATAATGTATTAGATAGAATTGGCCAAAAGCGGTCTCTATCATACCATGGTGCACGTCCCTGAAGTTTGATGAGTGTATCTCTTCTGGACATCCATATGCAAAGCTTACCAATCCAAAATTAAGATTTTTTTGATGGGCGTCATCTGCTGGACGACACGAGCAGCAACAGCAACATTATTGAAGAAGCAGAATCCCATGTGTTCATCTGGTTCCGCATGGTGCCCAGGAGGTCGGACAATAGCAAAAGTTTTCTTTAGTGTACCCCGCGCAACAGCCAGAGCCGCTTCAATGACACCACCACAACCCAACAGGGCAGCTCTTGTGGTTCCTGCCATTACATAGAGTGATAACTGTTCATAGTAGGCCTCAGAATCAACAATTTGTTGATCTTCCATGTCTAATCAAAAGATACTCGAGTTGGAACACAGGTTTAATGTCAGAAGATTTGCACAAGCAGCTTACATTGTATGGCTTGCACCTTGTCCCAATGGTCCTCAGTATGAACCAACAGTGCTTCTTCTCTCCTGACAGTTCGAATCGGTAGCCAGAGCATCTTCTTGGTGTATTCTTTTTCTACGAGTGTTTTCCAGATCCGAACTATTCGCAAGGGCTGTTCTGGGTGAGGGTCGTCACCCAGTTTGAGATGTGTAGTCATTTCCGACGAGTATACGTAGCCAACGGTATAATTTGGTATGATTGGATTATATGAGACCGACTGGGCGCGTGCACGAAGGCTTTTAGATTTGGAGGAAGCTGCCCTACTGTCATTGTCAACATCTATGACTTCTATTTTTTCCTTTGGAAGTGTGTCCATAGACATTGCAGGTTCTAAGAACAAGTAGATGCACAAAAGTATAGGGATTGGGAAAGACCAAGCAGTTGTTTGGATATAACTTCAAGATCAAAAGATCAAATATTTACAAAAAAGTTTTAAGAGATCAAGCCAGGTTTATTTAGTATAAGATGTTTTTCCAGTTGTTCAATTAACTCCTGGTGTATTCTACATCCTTGCATGTGGATTATACATGCACTCATTGCATGT
>Ga0153986_1000062_pt1 | contig 30739 bp, 35 predicted proteins | sample TSGA070MetaG_FD_104724 | JGI IMG/M metagenome (GOLD analysis project Ga0153986, IMG submission 104724) | Attine ant fungus gardens microbial communities from Georgia, USA - TSGA070 MetaG | ecosystem: Host-associated > Fungi > Mycelium > Unclassified | place: USA: Georgia, Alexander Wildlife... | reverse complement strand
CTGCCTGGAATATTGAACAAGCTAGGAGTTTGTTCAGGGAGAAGATTGAGACACAACAAGTTCCAGAAACACGTACTTGATCACAACGTTCCATCCAAATACAATAGTCAATGACTGGCTCCCACCAGTAACACTAAAGGCCATTTATGAATGGACATAACACACAAGAGACACTTTGCGAGATTCACCGATCAATGATGGTGGAAGAATAGATCCCAAACTGTTTCAAAAGCAATGTGACGTTGACTTGTGGGTTCATGAAAAAAAAAAAAAAAAAAAAGTGGAACGAACTGGGTAGCTTTATTTTCCAGTGACTAGATCAAAATTCGAGCGGCTTTTTTTGACGACAATGCGCACTCACACAATGAAATCGTAGAGGAACCTGAACGAGTATTTCAGAGCTGGTGATGAAGGATGAATCCTCAAGTTAACACACCATGTGAATGATATGGCCAGAAGCGAGACCCAGTAACGCTTGAGTACCAAGAGATATGGAATTCTGGTATCTCTCATGGAATCTTTCTTGAAGCGTTCGGGCTCGTCCATGTTCAGTCGCCAGAGGAAGACCACTAGGGCAGGGATGACGCCCAGACCTAAAGACATGCGCCATACGGCACGAAGATGGTTTTCACCAAAACTAATGGAACGATGTTAGCTGCCCGCTGTCCAACAGCAATGAATATTTGGATGTACATCCAGAAGAGTACCAGCGGCACAAATGCTGCTACCACGAATCCAGAATCGATCATGGTATCTGGATGTCGTCGATGTTGAGTGCCGTAGGACCAGAAAATACAAGCACCTCACTTGTAGCCAAAGCTACCCACCGGTGTTGGGCCCGTTTGTTGATTCCGGGTTGCTCGGATTGTTCGGATGCGGAGACAGATCCACAAGGATACTCAGCGCCAATTCCAATACCTAACAGAAAGCTGGTCCAAGGACAATGAGGCGTGGGGGATAGTGGATCTTTCTTTTCGAAACATACCGCATAGCACTGAGCATCGCCAACATTCCACTCAGGCTCTGGTGTGTACCCTGCGATGCGGCTGAAAGACAGGAGAACAGGGCGACAATACCGGTAGCGCTCATCTGATGATGACCCGATGAACACAGATGAAAGTGATCGGGTTTTTTTATTTATTATCACTTACCATCCCAAACTTCCTTCCGAGCTTATCCGAAAGATAGCCTTTGAGAAGCCAATGTCAGCGAGATAGCCGTTGAAGACTGAATTTCACGAACCGAAAATAACCATTCCGACTACTGTTCCTGCAAATGCCACACTTCGGACAGTTGTTCCATAGTTGTGCTCTTCGAGCTTGGAGCCATAGATGCGGGTAAGGACTGCTCAAAAGTTGAGATCAGCTACCTATTGTTAGGGTTAGAGGTTCCAAACTCACGTGTGTTGACTGCACACGATAGAAGTGAGTGATAGGATGGGACATGTAGAGCGATTACGAGGATGCTCACCGGCCGAGATGACGCCGTTTGCGTACCCTTTGCTCGATCAGTAATCTCTTGAATGGATCATTTTTTAAAGCTCACCATCGGAGAACAGCGCAGTCCCACAGCTAGAGGCAATGTCAGGGCTGGACTTGGCACGAGAGTGAATTGCTCACGCAAAGATAAGCGAGACGTGACGAAGACGCTCCTTGAATGATAAGGACATCTCAGTCGACTGGGAGGAAAAATAAGAGCAGTGACCGTTTCAACTTACAGAAGAGCTATTTGAGTAACGAGAGGAGCACCCCATTTATGACCCCGGAACTAGACAAAGTTCTGAAATGAAAATCTCGAGTCAGGCACAGACTTGGGGTCCTTGAGCGGATCACAGTGATGGTAATAAAACATAGAACCTCGAATTAGGCAAGTATGTCTATGTTGGGAAACAAAACATGGCATTCGTTACTCTGGTTTCAGACTCAGCATTGATCCGAATCGTCGACGATCAACGTGCGTTCTGATAATCAGCACATGCGTGCAGAGTATGAAGACAGCTGCAGGGAACTTAAAAGATCCCATACGTTATGAAAACTGTGATGAGCGATGATATTTATTTGATCGTGGACAAGTTGAAACTCCGACCAGAGCTCCTCGTTTTTCACATCGGCCATGAATAGGCGTTCTGGATTCAAGGAAAGAGACGATGAACATCGTTCTCGTCATAGCCATGGTGAATAGTTGCTCTCACATATACGTGCTTAGGACTCATACCCTCCTCGACATAACCCTGAATGCACGCCTGAATACATGGTCATGCAGCATACGGAAAGAAGAGATTCGAGGCAGAAGATCGTGCTAGTCAGGAAAGTAGCCGGAAGGATGCCTTGACTGACTTCAGAGCTGGGATATCTGAAGACGAGGCATATCGCCTGGGCTCTCGCCATCACGACGAACTGGTACGTTGGCCGCTCGGTCGAGAGGCGTGTTACACTCACAGCCCAAGGGACTGTTGCACTGTTGATACACAGGCGGTTTCCTCTGATTCCCATCGCAGAAGATGTGACAAGAGAGCTCACACTAGTGAACATGGTCATTCTCGTTCCTACAGTAATAATTGGAAAAGCTCAGACAAGCGTACGGCCAAAGATGTGTACGTTCACGAGTGGGAATGTGTCAAAGACTCCTTACATAGCCATTGGCTCCAGTTCCCCTACTTGCCACTACCGCCAATCGACCTCGGATGAGGCTGAACGCCTGGAATTATACAACCGTCCAAGCGAAACCCGATCCTCCTGCTTTGGTCAAGACCTGAAAGGGCAGAGTGAACGACGTGGGCGCTCCATTTCGAGGACCGGCTCGGCTCGATCAAATTCGAGGCCTTCGTTGTCATCCACACACTCGCACAAGCGCAGGCGACAGAGGTCGCGTTCCAAGTCCATCTCGAGAGACAGCAAGAGCCGCAAGCACAAACGATCGCCTAAAGAAAGCAGGAGGAGTGTTTTGACTGGCAAAAAGGTAAACCTGGACCTGTGCCTGTCTCTTCTCTGACCCCATGTCTGGTTCAGATCAAGCTCAAGGTCAAGAGGTCAAGAGGCGACGAGGAGCAGGATGCGAATAGGCAGGAATTGCTGCAGTTTCTGAATTCGGCTTATGAGTAGACTGTAGGACATATGACATAATTTCTGAACATAGCTCTTGACCACGATGCTCCTCAGTCTGCCGCCCGAGCTTTTGATTTCTGTCTTCAAGTTTCTCTCCCTTCCTGACATTGCATCCTGTATCCAGACCTCCAGCGCCTTGAAGCTGTTTATCGACCAGCACGAGTCTACTGTTTATCGCCAGGCCGCAGCCCATCCATCGCTCCGTCTCATCCCACACGACCAGCTGCTTTTTTCCGAGCTCATACCACTTGGCTTGCTATCCAAGCGATATATCGGTGATGCTAGTGACTGGAAAAGCTTATGTGGGTGTCTTTTCACGGCTCGGTGCTGCGTGTGTTGCTTATGTCGTGGCAAGGTCGTCGAGCCCGCGAGGTGCATTCCTGCTGGGTTGGCAAGGGTCCTTCCCGTATCAAGGACTATCACCATGCGTACGCCGACTATGCAAGTGTCCATCGTATCAAAGTCGACGAGAGGCGCGGTTTCATCATCACAACCCATGGGCAACGCACTACGGAATTCCAAGGCCGAGTACTGGTGTCAGATGTAAGCCACGGGCAACTCATCTGGAGCTTGGATTCGGTGCGTCTAGGGCATGGCTGATGTACTTTTCCTGATATTTCTCCCTTTCAAAAGCGTCATGTTCGCCAATATGCTCACTGCGAGTATGGGGAAGGGTTTCTGATTTTCGACCGTTCCATGGACACGAAAGAAGTCTGGCGCCTAGTCAGTCAGAACCCTGAGATTCCGGACCCAGAAGACTTTGAGGTCGTGCCACAATCAAAACCCGACGAGTCACAGCTCAGTGCGATACACATAGCCCCTCCTGGAGGCCGCCTCAAATTTGTTCCCCACGCTCTCCTCCGCCCACCAGGGGGTGTACCGACAAAGGCATTCCGGTTTGTTTACCCTACTCTCTTAGTGGCCTCAATCAATTGCCTCTTTTTCTGGGATGTCCGGACTGGGGAACTGGTGGAGCGCATGGATAACATCGGTGGTCAGATGCCACCTGATGGGCTTGCAAGCAACCAGACATGGGCAAATATAGTTGCCAATACATCAGGTTCACTCGGAAGGATATTGTATGTTGAAGTCAACGACAGATATGCTTTGGTTTGTGGGGAGCTTGCTTTCAAGATGTTCCAAAGACAAACCTCCCAGGCTCACAAAAGTACATCCGAAGACACCCGGACGGGCAGTTGTGTCATGGGGCTCACAGATGATCAGCTTCAAAAGCGGGGGAGATGGGAGATGAGTCTAGGTTATATTCAACCAAAGAATCTGCCGCCCAATTTTGAGGACCGCAGGCGTACATCTGATTATCTCTTACATCCCAGGGTCGACTTCTGGAAGAGCTCTGGTAAAGCGGTCGTTACTCACAAGATAATTCCGAAACAATCAGTGTTGGCGCGCCACCTCCGAAGTTGTTCTGTAGCAGGTAAATATCCCAGACCCTGAAATTATTACCAATTCATGTCGAACAATCACTAGCCCACATATCACCTTGTGGACAACATCTGGCAATCCTTAACAATGGATCCCGACTGCTAGTCATCCCTTACTTTGAACGGGTCGTGGATGGTCACGTTCAATACCGTGACATCATGATTGACCTACAGATCGCCTCACCTCTTGGCTCGATTTATCTCGCCTACGAGGACGACAGAATCGCGGTGGTTACGGTGTGTTTTTTCTTCTTTGAAGCTCCACTCTCTGATAGTTTGGACGACAATCTTTCCTATAGCAAATGGGTTTGTTCATTGTGCATCTGACTTTGCCGGCCCCCGACGATTTTGAAACGCCCCCGGCGGTGGATGTACAGCGGGTGGCATTTTTGAATGATTCTGATGTTCTATCTCATGTGAGCTGTCTCCAAATGACTTCGACAGGTATTTGGATCAATTGGGAGGTTGCACATGACCGACCTGGTTTCTTTTCGTCGGCTCTGGTCAAGCTTGAGGATGACGAAGAGTTGTTTGAAGAAAAGATATACAATGCGGCTATAGCTTGGCCCGTCAGTCGGTGTACGTGAACTAAGGGTTGTGCCTGTGTTTTGTCAGAGACAGATCATATGTTTTTTTTTTTTAGGGTCTGAGAATTCGGTTGTTGTTAGTGTTGATTTTGGACTTGGGTCTGAGTGATTCGTCTTTCTGAACCAGTGTCTTTGTCATCTGCCATGAACCTTTGTATTAAAGAATTTGAAATTCAAAGTCTTTGTATTGTCGGCATTTCGAATGATTAGTTGAGCGAGACAGGCAACTTGGGCTAGCCCCCATTCAATTGCAATTAGAAAGGATACAATACAATACAGGGATGGATATCAAATAAATTCATTAGGCATACTGTCCGATATAAATCGTCAGTGAGACACACGCGCTTTGAAAGCATGTGAGGACACGTACTCTCGTAAAAGTACCCATAGTCATAAACGTTTCTTTCTTCTTCGGCATGCCCTCACCATATAAACTTTTCAAAGCATCGCTCATCGTTGCCTTTCTCTTTGCTTCTTCTATTGCCAGTTCACTAGCGACTGCCTTGCTAGAAGATACCGTCGGTTGAAGAACTGGTGGACTGAATGGTTCTTTCTTCTGTTTCTTGTTGTTCTTTTGCGTTGGTTCGTCGTGTGTCAATGCCGCTTTGCGTTTTTTTGATTTTTTCGGGGGTTGGAGCGATCTACGACGATCCATAGTTTCTCGTAATCTCTCTTCTTCCTGGGGAGATGGGTTCAAAGTGATAATATCTCCGGTGGTGGTGGTGGTGCGAGAGTATTTGGTTTGGCACTGTGGACAGAGATCCAAGGCGTCGCCTTCAACGTCCTTGGGCGATCCATCAGATGATGGAGGAGAGGCAGCCATGGTCTTGTACCCAGCGAGGGAAAAAACACAGCCGCACGTCCAGATATACACAAAGGGCTGAGAACCATTCATCTCTTTCATCGTCAAAGGACAGACAAATTGAGCTCGATGCGTTGGGTCATCTGACGCCTTGGAATCCAATTTGGTGGCGGTGGTGTTGGGGGATAGTGTCAGTGACTTGACGTCCTGGAAAGCAAATGGATGCATCAATAAGGAGAGAGAGAGAGAAAAGGATACACGACTGGAAAAGCACACCTTGAGAGACCTGATGTGTCCGCAAATGGTCTCACCATCGCCGTAAGCCGACTTATCCAGTAGATACTCTATTATGGAATCTTTGTTGTAGAGTTTCCCGAGAGCACATGATACAACGGGCTCTTCTAGTTTGCGCTTAAAGGAGAACATGAGACGGGGGAGGGGGGTTATGATCCTTGCCAAGCTGTGAAAAAAATAATAATAACGTACCTTTGACAATGCGCAGAAGAACCAACGAGCTCTCGTCTGGTTTGCTTTGTCGGCTTGTTCGGCCTTGATTTTTCCGAGGTCAGTATCAGAGTGTGCAGCTTGCGAATGAAATGTACTTTGGGTTTCGTCTTCACCAAGTCTCTGCGGTCTGGAATGCTTCCTCCGTCATTACCCATCTTGCCAAAGTCGTTGGATAACAAGGGCCACAACCAGTAAGTGGTGCCTTGAAATAGGAAATTAGGTAAGCCGGCGAATGCCGTTAGACCCTTGATGCCAATCACATAATGTCGTGATTATCTTATCATACGCTAAATTGAAAAATAAAAAAATGCTACTACCACCGTTCAACTTTCCAGAAAACATTGTACTCCTTGTAACAGACACTCTTCCTTCTCCGGCATCATTTATCCTTCACAAAGCTCTCTCGTCTCACCTCAAATCATCGTCGACTACTTCACCCAAAAGCGCCATTGTAATCTCAGTATCTGAAGATCTCGCGAAATGGAAAGCCATAGCCTCTAGATCTGTGCGTCCATAAGGCCAAGTTATTCTGCCACTATTCACATTTCCCCCCCAGAATCTCAACTTGACCCAGCACATGGATGCTGGTTCTCTTGTATTCATAGAGGCATGTTCAACACTCAGCCAGCCGCCTCATCTGGGCGATTCATCCTACCAACCATCCTTACGGCCCTTGTTTGACTCAGTTCTCGATGCTCTTTCATCGAGAGGATCAGAACGACTAGTCATTCTGGACGACGTCTCGACACTTGAGTGGATAGGTTTCTCTTTACTCGATGTCTGTCGCTTCGTTCGTGCCCTTGTGGCTGCATGTAGACGCGTGAGCCGTCAGAGGAAATTCCCTTTCGTTATGGTATTGACGCGACAACTTGTCTCTAGGAATATGCTACACTCATAGTCCGACATCACCTCGTATTACCTCAAGTCGACGATCTCTTTCGACGCCTTCTGCAAATTTCGACTTACCACCTCGAAGTCAGATCTCTGTCGAGCGGTCGCAGCGGAAGCGTCAGTGGAGAGGTAAGCTCAAGCCAGTTTCAGGGATAATTTACCCACATATTTACAGATTGCACTTCACCCGGGCCCTTCCACCTTGAACGGCCCAGTCAAACTCATACCTCGTAGCTCAGCTATGCAGTATCGGCTCTTGGACACAGGGGCAACCTTTTTCGAACGAGGAACTGGTGCAGCAGTTCTTTAATGCTACCATTGCCGTCAAAAGAATCAAAAACTATTCTACACATGACACACAACCTTGGCAAAATATCATATATCCACATAGCGACAAGCACAGCACGCAAGGACACAGACGAATTAATCTGTTCAAAGGTACCTAAAGCTTGCCAAGGTGAGCAGCAGCAGGGTTCTGACCAGCAGCCTTGGCACGCTTGCGGAGCATCTGAGTAGACTTATAACCACGAATACCTCCACCCCATTGACGACGCTGCTCCTCGTACTTGTCAGTGCTGAAGATCTGATTAGACAAAACGAGAAATGATAAAAGATCATGGTAACATACAAATTGGCCTTGGCTGCACTGATGAGAGTAGCAAGATCACGTTGGTCCTCGCTCTTGACATCCTGTAAAGCCACAACAGCGGAAGTCTTCTTATGGACCACAGTACCAAGGCGAGCCTTGCCCTTGACGATGACATAGGGAACACCCATCTTGCGGCAAAGGGCAGGAAGGAAAACGACGAGTTCGATGGGATCAACATCGTGGGCAATGACAACAAGAGAGGCTTTCTTGGCCTCGATCAGAGCAACGATATGGTTGAGACCATATTTGACAAAGAGGGGTTTCTTGGATTCCTGTTACAAGTTAGGCGACCTATCACCATCGAGATGTCAGTAAACACATACAACAGTGTTGCCCTCAGCAGTGGCAGCTGCAGTCGCAGTAAGACGTTCCTTTTTCTCCTGCTTGCTCTCAGGGCGGTACTTGTTCAAGAGCTTGAAAAGCTGAGTGGCAGTGTTCTTGTCTAACGTATGAGAGAATTGTGCAATGGCAGGGGGGACCTTCAAGCGTTGGTTAAGAATGACCTTTTGGCGCTGAAGGCGGACGTATTCAGGCCATTTGACGAAGCGAGTCAAGTCAGTCCGAGGACGGACATCCTGACCTAAACAACGCCATGTCTAGTTAAGTGAAGGGAAGGGGGGGCTTGGAAAGATGCCGTACCAATACCAAAGTTTTTGGGAGAGGGCTCAAAGAGAGGGTTCTTCTTGACCTGGGTCTTTTTGCTGGCACCGAAGGGAGCGGCCGCGGGCTTCTTGCCAGATCCTGCTTTAGTTTTGGGAGGCTGGTCATTGAGACAAGGTCAGCAATGTTATTCGATAGAATAGAGCACTGCGCCTCGGAGCTCTAGCGCCATGAATGATTTTGGTAGGCAAAATGATTCATGGCCCAGCATAATAGATCTGAGGATCAAAGCATCTGCAAGCAGCATAATGCTTCCACGAATCTACCTGAAACGAATGATGAGATGAGATATATTTGTGAATCACATCCAGACCGAAAACTTGCCATCCATCCCAAGAAACGTCTCCGACGAGATGGAAACACAGATGCTAGAGCTCCTCGGGGCCTGCTTTTTGAAATGCTTACCATCCTTTTTCTCTTGAAGGTCTTCTTGTGGTTGCTGCAAAACAAATTCAGATATTCAGAGGAGTGTGCGTGCCACAATTTAAGCTCCGTCCGGGATATGCCTTAAATTGAATTAGAATAAAAGAATTATTTGAAAGATTTTTTTTTAAAAATAGTACACAAATAAATATAGTTCTATTTTACCAGACTGATCTTGACAGTGGTGTGTCAGGCAGAACTCTCTTCCCTTTATTAGTTTGATTCTGGACCAAGATATTTGACCTTTGTTAGAATTTTTGATCTGTGTGCAATTGAATAGAAGGTCAACTTTATACTACATTGGCTGATATGATTGAAGTATCCTCACCGAGTTCTGAGTTCTGTGAAAAATACTTCTTACTTCCATATTCCATCTCATTGGCTGATCAGTATAGGCTGGCATTGGAAGATTATGTCGCAGACATGAAGAGCCTGTCAAATACGTGTTATATTCAAGGTATGTCATCTGCTGTTCTCGAGGCAACTGCTGAAGCCTTTTCAACCCATCATTACTACCTTGATGGTATATGATTTTGTCTATCTCATTCCTCAACAGATGAGACTTTTCACCTATGAACACAGATTCCACATAGATTTTCTCTTTTAGGTTCAGTATCTTCATAGGTATGTTCTCCATTTGATGGTCGAGGATTGCCACTGATGTATGAGGACTCAGGAGAAAATGGTGAAAACTGCATTTCATTTATTTTTCTGTCCAGATCAGCAGCTATAAAAGCACAATGTAAGTGTGATTCCCTTCCTTCACTGAATGGCTGATCAATAATTTTAGAATTCATTCATATAGTATGAGTAAGTTATCTCAAGCAAATCGAATGGATCTTGATGATAGCTTGGCCAGTTAGGAATATACCCTAGGCATCGACACCAGTAAGTCATTACTCTCAGCCAATTTTTGATTTTTTTGATTGACTAGGATGTTTTGAGTGGTATACATCAGATGTACAAATTGCTTGGTCTAACTTTGCCCATTACCAGGTGTCTCTTCGGCTGGTCACTTTATATGAACTCTCAATGACTAGATTGGCTGATGTCAATAGCTTCAATGCAATGTTCACATCATTAATACTGAAGACTTTGCTGATTCTACGCCTTCGAGCAATTTGGAACAAGAATTTCATTGGTAAGAGAACTGGAAACAGATTGAAAAGTGGAGTTTATTTATTAAATATCTGGATTCTAGTCACATTGATTCTGTATTTCATGATGGCAGGTATGTTCGAGAATTTCATGTTATCAATAGATCACATGAGGAAAATGATTTTCACTGTGTGTTTAAGCACACATAAGTGTAAACAATGACTAAATCGGCGAAGAATTGTTCCAGATTCGCAAAGGGATATTTGATTTTGATATCTTTTTTTTTTAATTCATCGATTTATTACGCGGTGTACGAACACAGTCCACACTTGATTTTGATATCTATTCTCCATTATGTAGGAATTCGTACAAAATTTTCCCAGGCCCGATACCAACCAATGCCTTCACCTCTTCTTCCCTTAATTCACATAATTCTTTCACGTTCTTACACCTTCTCATGATTGCCCCTGCGGCGTTTCTCCCTGCACCGACACCAGACCCGATCCCAGGTAGTGATCTCACTAACTCTCCTGCAACTGCATTGACACCTTTGCCAGCATCCGGATCACCCTCTGCACCAGTAACAATTGCTTTAATTTGATCCGGCTCTGTTTGATTCCTTTTCAGATCCATAAAAATATCAGCCGTAGCGTAAGGAGATGAAGACCAGATAATGCGCAAACGAGGGAATGAGAGCGTCAGGAGAACGAGTTTGGATTGGATCGTAGGTCCTGAACTTGAGCCTGGATCATTGGTAGGATCATTGACCGAAGCGCCAAATGTCGCAGGTCGGCTAACGGATTTCTTAGGGTATTTCTGCGTTGGCTTTGCATAGGATTTCATTTCTGAAATGACTTCGAGTGAAAAAGCCTTGTCTTCTTCAAATTCGATCAACAAGACGGGGTGTTTATAGTGAACAGACATAAGCTCGCATTGGGTATATCTAGCATGTGGAGGTCAGCATTTGCAACGGAATGCGTTGTAGAAACTCACAGTCGTCCGCTATTGAAACTCTGAACTAAGTCGGGCAAACTCTTTCTTTCGACGCAGATATCGGGGGTGAGCACGTAATCTCCGACAGTCAATGTGGCTGGAATTACATATGCACTTGCAGCATGTAGTAGAGAAGGCAGCGTTGATCGGAATTCTCGCATGTCAACAACAATCTACCCGTCCGACTTTCAGCTTCTGGAGGATTCCAATGACAAGTTTGGATATCATCATTATACCTTTGACAGTTCTTTTTTTAGATCCCTTCTTCCACCAGCTAGTCGAGTGCTAATCGCCTGAATAGAGCTTCCGCCGATCGTAGCGCTCTCCGACTCCCTTCGTTCCTCGAGGGTCACCAACATTGTCTATATGATTTGAAAATCAGCAAAAAAACAAGACGAAGTCTGAAACACACCCCGCGTTCTTTCACGAGCCTTTCAAAAGCTTCTTTCTCCTTTCTGATGGCAGCGAGATATCGATGCTCTTCACATGAGTTCGCATACACCATATGGTACACCCGTACTGCAAGACCAGCATATGAACTCCTGTAAACCTAATGATCATGTAGTTATATTGTCAGCATTCTTTTCTCGAAGGATCAATGGATACCTCGATTCGTCGGATAAATTCAACACAGGGTTCGAACATGATCACAAATCGTGGTTGAGTCTCAGCCAATAGTCGGTCATCAGTGTCATCTGAGTATGCTCGTATCACAATTGTCTGTTCCGCAGGCAAAAGTCCGTAAGCAGTTTCAAAATCTGCCTGCGTCAAGATGCTAAGGTCAATTCCATTACCGAGACATACTAATGTCCCAGTCAGATCTGCAATTTCATCTGTCCAGCTGAAGCACCGCGATTAATATCGCAAGTTGTAATGCTGAAGGATGCTTACAGTGCCATATCCTCGTCAATCTTGTCGGTGTCAGATTTCTCGTTTGCCGGTGCTTCCGTTGGATCGATACCAGCGCCTGCATCTACCGCATTTCTCTTGGTGCTACTACTCGGTGCACCACCTCTCACCCTTCGCCTTCCAGCTGTTTTTTCTACTTTCTCTCTATTCTTCTTTCTCAGCACATCAGATGTTTCGTCTCTACCCTTCTCTCCTTTTCCTTTTACATTTGAAACCCTGCTTGGATAGCCCTGAGTTGTGTCATTGCTCTCGCTGACCTTATTGAAGTCTTGACCTCCGAGGCGACCTCTCCAACTCAGGTACTCTTTTAATCGTCTCTGCATCATCTTTGTGCCCTTCCTTCCAGGTCGCGCATCGGGATCAATGCAGTCTAAAAATTCTTGGATGAGATCACAGCTCCTCGTCGAGGATGTCATGATCAAAACTGTATCATTACCAGGCATCTGCCCCGGTTTCAAGTTTGTCTGAAAACGAATCATTTCGGACTCTATTTCCAGAAGAATTTCAGAGAGAAGGTCCCATTTGGGTTGTTCTTCTAATATGGGTTGAATAGTCTCCGGCAGCCAGGCAGGCCTGAGGATAGCTCTTTCTTTTCCTTTTCTCTTGTCCGATGCAGGAACGACATTGTTGAGCTCATCAAGGGCGGCCCAAGCATCTTCATCGTCTGCGTCAGTGATAGGCGGAGAACCAACGGTTTTTCCTTTGGTTGGAACGATGGTTCTGAAACATCGACGTTTCGCAATGTCGAATATCACATTCGCGGCATCTGTAAGTAACCAGGGAGATTGATGTACCCGTACACTACCTGAAGTAGAAATTGTGTTGGATTGGATGATAGTTTCGAGGTAGGCATGAAAAGATAGTGAATCGTAGGACAAGAGATAGCTGTTGGTATGGTATGTCTGTTTGGGAGAAGCTGAAGAGTCAGGAAAAAAGAAACGCACAAGAGGAGTTGACGGAGGACATTTAGGTCATTAACAAGTTGCTTAGTCTTAGGACCAACTTTGGGCCAGACGGATGCTAACTGAAATCTGACAATAGTATCAAATGAGCGAAAGTAGGCGTTCTCAATGTTGAGATCCTCGAGATCAAGCTACAAAGAGTGTCATTTTGTATTCAATAAATCATACAGGAGAACATACGTCTGTATGTGAGCGTTTTAGCTCTGATAATGTCGTTGTCATGCACTGGATGATTGCGCTATGAATGTCTAACATTGATTCAGACAGAGGCTGAGAGAGTTCGACAACATCGGCACGCCGGCGTTCGAGCGACTGATTGATGTCCTCATGAAAACTGATGAAACATCAGGGATGCGGGGTCAGGGGGGTTCATAAAGAAGGCCTACCTACCGAGGATACAGATGCACCCTCCGTAATTGTAATTCCTTCATGACATTTTTCAATGGCGATAATCCACTGGTAACATGCTCAGGTTGATCTGTGAAAGCCTTGATGAAGCCATTTTTATTCTTTTCGCGGAAGAGACGAACAATGAACGCTTCATTGACAAGTGACGTGATTCTGGACGTACAGTGAATGAGCATTTGGAGCCAAGCCAGGCAGAATGAACGCGTGAAAGAATACTTTTCAGCATGCAAAATCAATAAACCAGTAATTAGATGCACAGGTACGTCCCCTTGCAGCATGTCGACCACTAAGATACGAGACGTGACAGAGATGAGTCCACCCTGTTTATAAAGTTCCTGTCTGACCACATTAGTTGTGTAGTATAGATGCAACAATACGGCTTACCTGTCCTTGCCAGGTGTCTCATATCCTACAACACGCAGTCCTGGTCTCCTACAGCCCATTATTCCTAGTTCTTCACCAATGGAAGACTCCTCTTCCGGAGAGGCGTTGACGAGTAAAACGAGATTTTTGTTGGAATCATATACCTTCATAAGTGTACAGATGATGCGTCGTAGACCCAGACCACGGGCTAATACGAGAAGATCACTTGTCTCAGGGTCATAGATTTCTTTAAGGATGGCTTTATGGAATGGGAGGAGCGTCGACATCGTAGCAAACGTCCAGCTCAAAAATATTATTATTAGTCAGCCGCACTGATCCAAGGAAGCTGTGTCCAGGACCATAGGTCTCCTACCATTACCATGGGAAAACTCAATATTGCACATCACAAAAGTTATCATCCATATCGCAGGGATAACATCGAGCGAGTGCGTAGAGATGAAGAAGAGGCTCAACTCACTGAGGCGAAAGAGGAGGGACGGATGATGTTAGCTGTACGTCTGACGAACAATCCAACTCATACTATTATTGATTTTGTAGGACTCAGAAGCCCGAATGGATATTTTGCGTCAACGAGCTGGCTTAGGAGAACGAGACAAGAAACCCCACAAATTATCTGAAGAAATCGAACCTAATGAGAGGCCAAAGCAGAGTTCTACAGGGGGAGAACTACCTACGACTAATGGTCATATCAACCTTTTTCACGATGTCGAGCAGGTGCGCAAACAGCAATTGATTTTTAAGACCTGAAATGATATCCCTCACAGAACATGGTAGCAGCTCTTACGGTGGCCAAGAAAGCCGAATCGAAAGCCGCCGAGCAGGGCATTAAGCTTGCGCCAGACGAGAAAGAACTGAAACGCTGGTATACTGAGCGTCGCAGCCACGAAGTGTCACAGGGTGACGATGAAGACGATAGTGGTAAAAGGTACATTCGTTTGAAACCTTCGGACATTGAAGTTTACAAGAAATACAGTAGGCGGGATGCACAACGAAAATACAAACACGATCCCCTCACAGCTATTGAACAGCGTCTAGCTTCTCGTACACAGACACCAATGCAACCTAATAGGAAACCAAAACCTCACTCATCTTATCTTTCGTCATCCTCGTCAACAGATCCCTTAATTCAAGCTCGACTCCAACGTGAGTCATCCGAGCGGGAACGGGCGCGGGCACTCATACAAAGGAAAAAGAAAGAGCTAGAAGGCAGCATGACACCAAGCACTATATGTGCAGATGATGATGAGGGATATCGCGATGTTTATAATCGACAAGAAGTGAAGGATGCGCATCGGATTCGGGATAGGAGATATAGGGACAGGCAGCGAGGTTGGTAGCTGATGACTGTAGCTATTCCTGTACTTACTGATTATTTCCGATGTTTGTAGTGTACACCTGAATGTAGATCATGTTGCCACTCTGTGACTGATCACTCAACGAGTTTTGGCATTCAGCTCAAAAGTGTCAATTTAGTGTCAATCCTGATTATTCCAAGACCAAACTTGAGCCTCGGGCCCTGTGCTTTCCACTGGCTTCAGAATTCATGTCGTAGGCTTCTCGGGCGGTGATGACGTTTGTCATTACTTCCAGACGTGATCGCGGGCGTTTATCATTACCACAACTTCGGAGTTGAATTGCTTCAATTTGTGGGTATGGATTTCCAAAATTTGTTTAGCTCCCGCTATGTCTCCACTTTTTCTCGCGGTCAACTTATTTATAATGTGAAGCACCATCTCTTTCTTGCTGGTCTATTCTTCGCATCGCCTGGTTTGCCCACACCAATCGCTCGAAGAGGTATATCTCCTTCTGATATCTAGTGTATGAATGCTGATATAACCCCCATCTCAGTGTCAGACACATACATCGAAACAGGCGTCCCTATCGTGAACAATGGTCAGTTTCGTCGAGAGTACCAATCCCTATCTAAGTTGTTTTCTGCACAGGAGAAATCATTCTCCGATGATTACAGTGAGAAACTTGGCAACACAAAACCTCATGTATCTCTCGGTGGCTTGGTGCGCCCTCTGTCAGCTTTGCCAAGTGCCAATCCTCATATGTGGATGGTTTGTAGCGGAGCGGGAATCAGAGAAAAAATACCAGAAGCACAACAAATGAGGCATGTGGTTCTTATCGTCTGCTCAACGCATTATCATGTTCATATATAGCAGCATGATCTAGAATCAGGCTCCCCCTTATCAGAGGTTGGCTGCAACAATTGAATTTGTACCCAACTGACCTCACATAGAAAGTGGGTTCGTTGGCCACCCATCGTTCCCAGGTACGCCTCCTTTCAATTTGACTTATTTATCAATCTTGACAGAAAGACTCAAGATGGATGTACGATCAGATGATGAGGACCAAATGGAGGTGTGATTGCATCATTAGTGTTGATCAAACAATCATCTCACGCGTGATCCTAGGCCGAGGCTGACGGAAAGATGAAGGTGAAAATATGATCAGTCCATCAGTGTTTGATCACTTCTCAGTTATATATAGGAAGAGCCCTTGGAAGCCTCCAAGCACCACTGGAAACATTTCTATGATGCCATTGATGAAAGAGATCAGGAGTTTTGCAAGGCGCTCCGGGATGAGATCAGTGATCTCTTGTTAATTGTGGGCATTTTGTGACTCGCGTTTAATTCAAATACAAGTTGCTCATCGTATTTATAGGCGGCTTTGCTGCTGGGTGTGGTTACTTCGTTCGCCATTGAAGCGTTGGATTGGCTAAGGGATGATCCTAACACGACACTCTTGCAAAACGTTGTTCAACTACTCAATCAGACAGCTCCAATCGGTGTACAGGTCGACCCTGGGTTGGGTGACCTGAAGCACTACGAACTTCGAGTTAACCAGTTGTGGCTTCTGAGCATGGTCCTGAGTCTGAGTGCTGTTATTTTTGGGACACTCTGCCTTCAATGGCTTTCTGCATTCCGTCATGCCGATGATAAATACAAAGCAGGTCCTGACACTCTTGCCCTTCGTCAAGTGCGACACGAAGGATTGTGGGCATGGGGTGTTCCCCACATCCCAGCGCTTCTCATCGTAATTGTCCAAGCCGCCCTCGTCTTCTTCATTGTCGGTCTCTTATTTCTATTATGGAACGTCAACAGGCACGCTGCTCTTCCAGTCGCTATAGTTAGTGGAATATCAACATTTGCTGTGGTTTGGACAATGTTTTTACCGGTGATATTGTCTGTGGTTTGCTATATCAAGCCATCTCTGGGCAAAATCATCTGTCAGTGTCCATACAAAAATCCGTGGACTTGGATCACCCATCGTGGCTTCACTTCGCTTGCCATCATGGTTAGCTTCCTGTTCACCTTGACCCCGTCGAGTATTCATAGCTGGATCCCGAGTTGGCGTCAAAAAGCAGTCAAATTGTTGATGGACTTCAGGTGGCTCGAATACGACGAAATGTGGCGTCAACGACGAGATCCAGGTGCTAAGGAAGCCTTATGTTCATACTATCTTCTTAATGGACTGGCAGCAGTTGTAGATACGCTGGGTGCTCATCAGGGCACAGGTCTCTTTCTTGAGAAATGCCTCCAGGACCTCAAGTTCCATGAGTCTCGTGCAGACATACAGGCAGTAAAGAAGTCGTTCCAGGGCTTGAATTTTACGCCGGCGGAGCGTCAAGTCCTTGAATCTGGGAATACGGTTGGGTCTTCATCTCAAGTCGAGGATGCTGGGCCAGTCCAATTGCGGAGGGACTTTTTAACTGCTCTCATCCTGGAACAGCTCGTCACCCGAAGTCGCCCTCTTAAACAGAGTTTGCTTCACTTTCGGGTCAAACTCTACATTCGTTTGAAGGCGTCGGTCTATCAAAGTGGACTCGTTCGCGGCATTACGAGAGAAGCAGGTTTTAAGGACGACGAGTACGTTGGTCGACTTATCGAGTGTCCTATCAAGTATGCAGGAGACGCTGAATCTTTATCATTTGGTACGTTCGATCGCGTGATATATATTCAACACTGAGGGTTTGTGTTTCTTTGCAGCCCAACGATCTCTTTATGTCAAATACGTCGGTCTTCTTATCAGGACCAATCAGTTGAATGACAAGGATATCGTAGGGCTTCAGCTCATTTCGAGGGTTTCCGAGTCCGTGGATCACCGACATTCAACTGTTCAGCAAGATTTGGAACCTGTGCCAGTAGAAGAGCTCGCGGGCGTCTCCGCATCTCCGCCAATACCAGCGGTAACTTCTACCCCCTTGTCTACGGCAGTTGCACATACTCCTCATGATGTCGATGGTACTCCACCCCAAGGCCTCTCTAGACGAGATACGTCTTGGTATCGACTGCAAAAACTTCGAGCGCAGTTAGATCGATACCATCCCTCTCATAATGTCCCTGCTCATCATCGTGAGGACAGCTACACAGATTTGTAGTCAGTACCCGATAATAGCGCGTTCATGTAAATAAGTATGGCCATCGAGTTTTTTTTCGGGCATAGCTGACATGTGCCGAACGTCTAACTTAATACGCTCCATTCTTATTGTGTAATCTCATCTAAATTACCGCTATGGTCTTGTTTGCACCTTCTATGACTGCAGGGGTCTACTTGGGACTGCCATTTTATCTCTTTTCTGAACTTTGTCTCATATCGAGGTAGATAAAAATATAGGAATATGTTGAATTCAGGACAAGCAGCACAATATGGGGGGGGGGGGTTAACTCGTTGCAAATGTGCAACGAAACTCTATTCTACCTTTGCTATTTCTAACACAATAAACTAATACATTTCTGACACAAACAATAAAGCTTAAACTAAATTTAGTGTAGTGTTTGATATTCCAACGGGATAGAACTTATTTGCTATGTAGCATTGGTGATCAGTACTAATCAGTACTAATTTAAGCAGCATATCAATGGACAGACCCACCACGTGACTAATGTGTTGGGTGTTCCGCAAATGAATCGAATGAATCTACTTATCTACTTAATCTACACATGAAACTCAGGTCGCCTACCATCATGTTTCTTTTGCGAACTGTTCTTGCATCGTCGCTTAGGCGTAAAATACAGCACAATCCACAAGATATTCCAAGTGCACCAGAGGGCTCTCCCGAATTTTGGCTGAAGCTCTTGATCAGTATGGGTTTGGTTCTTGCGGGCGGTGTTTTCGCAGGGTGAATCTACTTCCTCTGGATTAGGACTTATCTGACTACATTTTCCCCCTTCATTTACTCTGCTCTTCTGTGTAGACTCACACTTGGCTTGATGGGTTTGGACGAGCTGCATCTACGAGTCCTGGCTGCATCGTCGGATAATCCCAAGGAGAAGGTCAATGCTCGGAAAGGTAAGCTGTATGTTGTATTCCAGCAGTCTCCCATGAATGCTTGGCTAGTTCTTAACATCATGCAAAAAGGCCGTCATTGGATCTTGGTGGTATGTTTGCGGCATATTGAATATATCTTTGCTCAACTTCCCTTTCAGGTGCTCCTTCTTGGCAATGTCGTAGGTCGATATCTCCACTTCTCAATACTATTGGAAATTAAACTTCTCTTAGGTTGTCAACGAAAGCTTGCCAATTTTTCTCGACAGTGCTGTGCGTGCATTGTGACATCTGCAATTCTTTCATTGAATTTTGGTCCGTAGATCGGTGGAGGCGTGGCTGCCATCGTGATTTCTACCGCCGCTATTGGTTCGTAATCTCAATGTTTATAGAGTCTGCCCATAAGCCGACCTTCTGGCAGTTATATTTGGGTTCGTCTCTGGTTTGTCCACTTTCCAACTCTGATAAACAAGGTTATTATCCCTTGTATCACAGAGAGTGAGTCCTCTTTTTCGATATTCAAATGTTGTTGTCCCCACTTTTTCTTAGGGTCATTCCTCAAGCTGTCAGCGTTCGGTATGGTCTATCTATCGGGGCGACTTGTGCGCCCCTAGTATTGGGGATGATGTATTTGTTTGGTTCGTCGGTCACGATATTTTCGCTAATTTCCGTCTCATGATCTTGTGCATTAGCACCTGTTGCATGGCCTGTTGCCAAACTTCTTGACTGGATACTTGGGGCTAATGAACAACATACTTATAAGAAGGCAGAACTTAAATCTTTCCTCCAGTTCCATCGCACTGGCGAAGAACCTTTGCAAGATGACGAGATAAATATATTGAATGGCGTACTTGAACTGAATACAAAGAACGTGGAGACAATTATGACCCCCTTGAAGGTATGTCAAGAACTCTCGCATCATGGAGATTAATTGACTTCTTGAATCAATCGCAGGATACCGTTGTTCTCAGTGCCGATGCAGTGCTTGACCATAAAGCTGTCGATGCCATGTATGTTCTCTCTTACCCCATTGTTCCAGACTCAAGTCGGTCCCCTGGGTCTAGTCTCTTGAGTGGCTATTCACGTTTCCCTGTACATGAACCCGGAAACCCATTGGCTTACATTGGACTTCTTTTGGTAAAAAAGGTATATGGCGTCTCGTATGTTTAACAAGCACTCAGACGGGAATTCTAGCTCCTGAATTATGACCCGAGCAAAGCACTTCCTGTCTCCGCTTTTCCACTTTCAATTATTCCTGAAGCACTTCCGTCCATCAATTGTTTCCAGGCTCTGGACTACTTGTACGTCCGTCTTTCCGCTTTCTGTAGCACTTGAGATCGATAATAAGAACCTAGTCAAACCGGAAGAGCACATCTACTGTTGATTAGCCGAACCCCTGGAAAACCTGGTGGCGCTATGGGTATCGTCACCCTGGAAGGTACGAAGTCTTATTTTGTCTAAAACATCCCAATTTTGGTCATCGTTTCTTCTAGATATTATCGAAGTAAGCCTAATGTATCTGAATGCTAAACCGTTTCTCAGTATGTCCTAGGAAATTTTGTCAGAGGAGATTGTCGATGAGACGGACCGATACGAAGATAATCGGGGCAAGAAACGCGCGAAGCGATTGACCAGTGCTACAGTCATGCGAGGGTGAGTCTTTCCTCTTAATTTACTGCTGAAAATCAAAATTGGTTGCATATGAAAAAGAATCGTGGAACACCGTATATACGATGCGTCCCTTGATCAAGAATACACACCTCTCCTTCAGGGGCTGAACGGAACGACGACAACTGAAGGATATGGAACTCAGCCATAGGTGGGATCGAACTCCTGATTCTGCCTTGATTTACGAGGGTAAACGGTAGAAGTCTGTGATGTAGTCTGTGTAGTGTTCAATTTTCGTTTGAGGCATCTAGGGTTATGAATGTCATCCTGGCGCTCTTGTACTTAGTACATGGCGTCGAGGAGGATACATTCGAACTGATGTCTTTTCATTCTGATATCTAGATAAGCCTATGAAATCTCATTCTATTGACTGAAAAAAGCTGCATCTTTCTTGGTGTCGTGTGCTCTTAGCCCATTATGAACATGAGTCCTACTAATGGCTTCAGCTTGACTTTCTGTCTTTGTTAATTGTTTGTCAAATCAATGGATGAGGGAATTGTTAACGGGACTTATAGTAGATGTACACTGCTAGGACCCATAAAAAACAAGACATGGAGAGGAAGGTCCAAGTTTGAAGACAAAGGATTCAATGGTGGAGCAAGTCTAAGCCAAATTTGCTAAAGATCATTCAGGATAACTATGGAACTTATATAGTATCATCCTAAAAGGAGAACTCTATCGGAAATGGTATATGACATGCTTTACCATTATGAACTTGCTCTTTTATTTGATTTACCTCCCTACAACCTTGATTTGAGCAGAATTGAATCTGGTACTGAAATCATACCCCCAGGCTGCCAGAGCTGCCAGCAAAAAAAACTTATATACCACCATAAAGTGGCACCATTACAATTACACCCTTCCTTGTTGTGGAATCTAATCAATCTAATCGAGCCCTTACTTTAATTGATTGATAAAGAAGTTTTAACATCTGTCTAGTGTCAGCTCAAATAGGGAAGTTCAATCCCCGTCATGCACCAATAATATTCTATGATTGATCCTGATTATGAGTCGGATCAAGAGTTCAATTAAGAGAGATTGCTGGACTCTATAGGCCAAAATCAATTGAAGTATGGATTTCTGAGGATCACATCAAGAGCTACTGCCAACTAATCCATATAACTAATTGGGCAATATCTGGCGACCTTGGCCTCTGGGGCATTGTATTGAGCAGTGGAGAGCGCTCAAAGTCACAGCCATGCTTTTGTTAATGCCCATTGACTTGACCCATGTCAAGAGGTTCTGATGCCTGAATTAGATCAGCCACATGATAAATGTAATGCACTCATGAACACTATCAATGGATATATTATTCACCAGTACCAATTACGACGACAGCGAGATGATAGCAAACACAGACCAAAAGGGCTGGCAGTCTCACATTCATAGCTCGAACCAAGTCGGAAGTCGTCCCCAAACCTCCTCTCTTGCATTAGCCACCGCCTTGGCAAAATCAACCTTGCACATAGTACACATTCTCAACCCACATTTCTTTTGGCCACCACCGCCACCTCCTTCGTCGTTTTCTTCGTTTGAGCCTCCACCAGTTGTATCAGCAGTCGTGAAATCCGTTCGAGATAACATCTCTAATGCTTGTGTAAGCGTGAAGAGAGGATCTGCATCACGACCACAGGCGATTCCGCCGACGGACCTCAAGACATTAAGCATGATATAGTAAAATGACTCTGTGCAGTGAATTTGTAACGCTGCACTGTGTCTATTGAGACAGTCAGCAGCAGGCTGGCGATTGGATAATTCTCTAGAGAGAAATGTGGCAATATATCGTTGAGAGGCTTCGCGCCCACGAAATGTTTTGCAGATCAAAGTATGGCCAAGTTGGACCATTTGGGACCCGGAACTGGATGTAGGAGCAGCAGTTAGTTGAAGAAAGTTACCAGTCAAATTGGGCGCCGCAGTCGGTGCATTAGGCCCTACTGATTCAGACTCGACATATCCAGGGTGATTTCCTGCAATGATATCGTAAGAGGCAAGGGGCTTTCGAGTGCCAGCAAGAATCTTGCTAGGGCCGTAACGAGATAGGTCGTAGAATGCAGCGGGCAAAATTGTTGGCACTCCCATTTCTAGAGCAAGGTGGATGACGAGAATGGGATGTGGACAAGTATCACGGGGCAAGTACCGACCAGCTTCGTCTGTCGCGGCAGCCTCACGTTGGTCCCAACCATGAAGTGAGGGTGGCCAATCAAGGTGTAATCGATGGAGACACCTGACACGGAGAGGTTCTACCATATATTTGGTGGCTAGCCTGAGTACAGCAGCAATAGCGGGAAAATCGTTAGCACGCGGAGTTTTGAAATACCTGAGTGATTTCATGAGCAATTGATCCTGAAGAAATGAACAGATAAATTATAATTCATGCTCACAATCCGTCATATAGAGCACTCAAGAAATAAAATACATCCGATGGCGAGTCATGAAATTGAACACTCGGACAACCGTCTACAATATCTTGATCATGGAGAGGTGGCTGCGGTAAGGCAAATAATCCCAAGAAAACCTCCGAGTGTCTTTCAAGCTGCCCACGATGTACTTTGAATGCGGCCGGACCTGCAATAATCACGACGTTACCGTCATGAAACCAGAAGTCTGAACGAATGAATTCCGAGGCAGAACGAATGCAGCGTTGAGGTGCAGCTGACCTAGGCCTAGGGACCAGTGAATGAGAGAAGGAACGGTGAACGGCAGTCGGACGGATACGAGAGGAAGAGTAAGAGATAGGACTGAAAATGGAATTCTCGAGAGTGGGAGTTGGTGATGGCAACTCGGGTGGAGATGATGGGTCGTGCCAATGAGCTTGTTGCTCATGCATGCCCGTCTGAAGGTTCGACGTTAATACTGTGAGATGAGACTGCAGGCATAGAGCAATTGCGCCTGGCCATTGGGAGCTGGACTGCCAGCCTTGTACCAGAAGCTCCTATCCGATGTCAGCCCTTTATGAATACTGCGGTGATCAGGCAGGCTTTGTACCTTGTTATATGTTTTTATAAAAAATCTGAATGATCTTTTTTGATATGCAGGTTGATGCCTAAGGCCAACGATGGAACATAAGGAATACGATAACCTTCAAGAGATCGAGATATAACGTTTGTTCATATAGCAGGAATTAACACGGTACACAAGGCTTATGTGAGTAGAAGTTCCTCCACTCAGACAGTATAGTTCTGTATTGCAAAAATTGTGTGGGTCATAGTCTCCAGAGACAAGAGCAGAGGATAAACTTTGACAGAAAAACAAAGTCCTAGCTCGCGGCAATCATTTGGGAGATCTTTTCGGAGATTGCCGTAAAAAAGGCCACAGGACTCTCTCTTGCGTTCAAATAAACCATGTCCGTCTTGAAGCACGATATTTGTAGCGGAAATGGAACCTCCCTCGCTACACTTGATGTGCGCCCCGAATTTTCTCTCTTTGAGAATCAATGTCAATGACAGGCTTCTCAGGCGGGACGAGTAATTCTCAATCTTGTTGACAAGCCAAAAAAAATCCCAGATCCTGGGTCGCTGATTTTCGGCGAGGTTCGTCCCACTTCTGTGTTCGGTGTCTATGCCTTACACTTGCCGAGTCAGACAAAAACAGACCACATGCTTGTAGTGCATTTCGATCCTGTCAATGGCTGGTCTGCACCTGAAATCAAACCGTATGGACCGCTCCATATTGATCCCGCAAGTTCGTGCCTTCAATACTGTTCTAATGTCTTTGAGGGTCTGAAGGTACGTCCTGCTGCCGTGGCTATTCTATTTATAAAACACCGCAGGTAGGCTTACATTGGCGCGGATGGCAATGTACGACTCTTCAGACCGGAAAAGAACATGCAACGGTTGGTGAAGTCCGCTGCTAGGGTGTCCCTACCTGTGCGTTACTACATGTTGATTCCTGCAGTGGAATTAATCAATATGTTTATCAGTCATTTGATCCAGATGCGCTCTTAGCCCTTATCAAGCGTTTGGTCCTCCTTGAAAAGCGATGGATACCGACGAAACCAGGTTATAGCTTATACATTCGCCCGACCATCATTGGAACCCGCACTAGTAAGCTTTCATCTTTTCATAACCCGAGTTATCCTATCACTATGCATCAAGGTCTTGGCGTCCGTCACTCCGATAGTGCAACTCTTTTTGTCATCCTTTCACCGTCAGGGCCCTACTTCAATAATGGATTTCATCCAATTTCTCTACTTGCTGTATCACATCTCGTTCGTGCATGGCCAGGAGGTACCGGTGCACACAAACTTGGCTTGAACTATGCGCCGACCTTCATGCCTCAGATCCATGCTTCTTCAAAAGGATACAATCAAATCCTGTGGTTGTTGGAGGCCGACTGTTCGAGTGGTGAAAAAGGGAAGAAGGAACTCATGATAACAGAAGTAGGTGCTATGAATGTTTTCGTCGTTGTCAAGCGTGATGACGGTCGTGAGTGTGGTATACTCATCTTCAACCACATCTACTGAGAATCCATAAATATTCACAGATTTGGATCTAATCACACCGTCACTAGATGGCACAATCCTTCCTGGTCTTACCCGTGCTTCTACTCTCAGCCTTGCTGATGCTCACACTTCAGGTGATATCACGCTTCCAGGAGTGCCATCCAGCCTCAAGATATACCCTCGGGAAGAGTCAATCACGATCTCTCAGCTATTGTCGTGGTATTCTGATGGGAAAATAACCGAGTTTTTTGGTTCAGGAACCGCTGCGATCATTGCACCTGTAAATAGAATTGGTTGGGATGGAAGTGATCTGTTATTCCCTCAAATATCAGAGGATGGCCTAGGATCAGTGGGACGAGGAATGTTTGAAATGATTACCAGCATCCAGACTGGTAAAATCAGTTTCCGAGACTGGAGTGTTTTGTGTGCATGATATGTTGGCTTTTTCTTTATGGGTCTACATATCTTATTCTGTATGAAAATGTACTAAATGCAGATCACACGACCTGGGAAGTGGAGGCCTCAGCTGAGGCATATTAAAGGAGGCAATACATTTGATATTGTCCCTGGCGCTGGAATCATTGTCTGCAATATCTGCAGTTGAGCTATGTCCCCCCAACCAATAATGTTCAAACGAGTCTCAACACCGCAATACCCTCCACATGGGCGGTTTGAGGAAACAAGTCAAATCCTCTCAAGCTTTCTAATTGATACTTGCCCCTTGTCTCTCCACTGTTATCTACCATGTGTAGCAACATTCCAATATCTCGTGCTTGGGTATGCACGTTACAGCTGACGTATACCAAAACAGCCGGTCGGAACTGTGCAACCTGTTGGATAAATTTTTCATCACAACCTTTGCGAGGTGGATCAATGACGACCACAGTTTTGAGGCGCGGAAAGGAGGAAACAGAAGAGAAAATGTCGGAAGCTGTCCCAGATCTGAATGTGATATCTGGTATCTCCTTTGACGAAGTACTCATGGGAGGTGATGAGATGAGATTACTATAAGATGATATGGCGCGTAAAGAGCGGTTGAGTATCACGTTTTCCTGTGCTGACCGAATGCTATCCGCTGACAGTTCGATTCCGGAGATCGTATCAAAATAAGGAGAAAGTGTGATTGCGAAAAGCCCAGAACCGCAATAAGTATCCACGAGATGAGTCGGCCGGGAATTTTCGACACCTGGAGGGAAAATGGCATCTTTGACATAATTTGTCAAAGGTACAAGGACAGAGTTGTTGTTCTGGAAGAAAGACGATGCTGGATATTCAAATAGAAATCCGCCGACTTTTTCACGTATCTTGCCTTTATGTGAAGTCACGCAGACGTGCTTGGTGAGCGCGTCCGAGATATAGGACTCAACGTCCGCCTCAGATGATACGTTGGGTGGCAGTGGCATGGAGGGGTCGAGAGAATCGCGGAGGATGAGTGATGCACCACGTTTAAATGTGTAAGCGTTTCTATGAAATGATTAGCAATTTTAAAAGTATTTCTAGAAAGGATGCAACGTACTTGATAACTCGCGCTCTCTCAGTGGCGAAGGCTTCGTTGATGACTGGGGTTGCAATTGGACACTCCTCAATGTCCAAAACTTTGCGAGTGCCGACCAAATTAAAACCAATTTTCAACCAATCTGGCTGTTCCTTGACTTGTTCACTGTCAGTTTTATCTTGTTGTTTTATCTTGAGTAAAGATTTTGGGGCAGCTTCAAAGTGGGGTGTTATTTTCGTCCGATAGGCGTACTTTAGAGGCGAGCCAATTGTGGGAAGAACAGAAGGTACAGAACCTTCTGACAAGCCTGAGATCATCAAAAACAACATCGTTCCAGGATTGAGGAGGGACAAACCAGAAAATCTTTGATAAGCCTTGACAATAACCTCTCGTTTGAGCGAAAGTTGAGTCTCGTATGAGAGCATCTAAGTCTTATACATAACTTCAGTAGTACTGATGGGTGTGCATAAACGCACTTGATATTGGCAACCTCCACACCTTCCAAAATATCTGCATTGTACCCGAGAGTCGTCACGGATTCCCGTGTTCGGTTTAATCACTGTTACGAAGTCGGCAACGGAATGCATCCGTGCGTTTCGGTACACCTTGGTGCGGATGATCTCACCGGGGAGCGAAAAAGAAACAATGATGGCCCATGGAGTGTTACAGTACTTTTCATCAACAGGAATTGCCACAGCATCACCTGTGATAGGTAGTCCCTTTGAATCTTTCTCAACTATCGAATAGCTGGAGGATAAGAGACCCACCCCCTGCGCTTAGACTTTTCACTATTACTTCAACTTCCTCTTGAGGTGAGAACGGTGAGTCAAATTCGACGCCACTCTCGATAGCTTTCTCTACAGTTTCCGCTCCGAGGACGTATTTGATTTCTTGCCACAGCACATCCTCTGGTGAACAGGGTTCTGGTAAATTGATTTTCTTGTGTTTGGGATTTCGCTTGAATCTGTTGGAATCAGCTCCAAATTGTTGCTTTGAACCAGTTGCACTGTAGAAAGAAGTAAAGGAGGCACTCTCTTGGATCTCCAGTCGTGGCTTCTTGCTAACTTGAGCTTCAACCTCGTTAGCAGGTGCATCTCTGGCTCGAAAACCTCGTTTCTGCTCCGACATAATATCAAAGCCGATAGCCCAACGGAATATGCGGAATCGTTGACAAAAGGAAAAAATGCGGCAGGCAGACATTTACCATCAGAAAATGATATGTGGGAAATGCGTGCCGCTCGGCAATCTACCTTAGCAATATCATTTATATCATTTGTTGACCCTTTCGTCGATGGCCTTCGGTCCTAACCCCCTGTTCGTCGTCTTTGGCTATGGTTCTCTTATATTCAAGGCAAGATAGTTCTCACCTGGAAGAAAAGATGCTCATTAGTGCTGTCCACGTAGCCTCCTCCTCATGTGACCTCACAAGGTACTGGAATAATTGATCTTCAGCCTAATGTGAATTCTTCCTTCTAGTTCCCGGGTATCTCAAAGGATACGTGCGCAGGTTCGCTCAATCATCTCATGATCACCGAGGAACTCCAGAGGTCTCCAATATATGCTTGAGTCACATGTAACTAGAATCTGATCTTTCTTTAGAACCCGGGAAGGGTGGTGACTCTGGTCCATAAGGAAGACTGGGATCAGTTCTCAGGAGCTGTATGCTACCCCATAATTTGAAAGAGTCTAGAATGCAGCTTAATAGAATTTCAGGACGTATTTCCACATGAAGACGTCGTCTGGGGTGTGTTGACATTGTTCTTATCACATTCTATCTCATCAGTTTTTGCAGGAATTGCATATACCATCGATCCTACATATGAAGCAGAAGTCAGAGACTATCTTGGTCAAATGATAATTTTTTGCTGTCCACAATTGTCACTGAATCTATATCAGATTATAGAGAAAAGGTTAAATTCTAGCCCTCGAACCCATTTCTGTTCTTCAATACTTTTAAGGACGGATACACCATGGAAAGCTTAGATATATACGGAGTCATAGATGGTAGAGAACGCGTTATCATACACAGTGTACGTAATTCCTGATTTTTGAATTGCTGGAAATCTACAACCAAATAGGCATTTGTATGTTCTTTATCCCCTAGGATGATCATAACTCAAGCTACAACAGTGTTATGTTGGACGTAATGACAACCCCTCATTTAGTACGTTGCTCTCTTCCTTTCATAAGCTCTTAACCCATGTGTTAATCTAGTAGGGTCCGAGCCCCTTGACGTGCTTGCGCACAGGATATGGCGCACAGTTGGTCCGTCGGGCCCTAACAAAGTATGTGATCTTGTTTCCTTGGTAGATGTTCAATGAAACTTGTGCAGGAGTATCTGTACAAATTAGCTGACTCAGTTCGAAAACTCTCCTCTGATTCATACGATTCTTACTTGTTTTCTTTGGAGGTGAGAGCTCTACGCAATTTAATTTGTCATCACAGACCCTTTTTCTCTAGAATAAAGTCAAAGTTCTAGATCGCAGATTAGTTAAGGAGTAGAACTTCTATATCAACGAAAAGTGAGTCAAATTATACACTATGTCAAATTGCTCTCCACTTGCAGCTTTCAAGCTCATCAAAGTAGCAGAACTATTCTAGGCCATTCCTAGAGAAGGGTCAAGTTTTCTATTTCTGTTCCAAATCTGTAGAGCCTCTCTTTAACCTGATGCAGTTGTGAGGACTGAGTCCCCCAAGTAATGAAGAGAATAGACTATAACATTATTAGTATATGGTAGATCATCAATTGTATGGTCTTCTCTTACTATCATATACCATATTAAAAGGTGTTCTGAAACTCTTCTGGTCTTCTGATATGTCTTCCAATTATTTTTATTCTTATTTATTTATTCATCTTTCTCTTCTGAGTTCATTTTTTATTTTCCAAGTCATTTCTCCTAAATTTCATAGTAGACTGGGATATTCTAATATTATGTTAACAACTAGGAACTTTTTTTAACCTCTGTAGTTATCCTGTACTATCCTTAGCTCAAAAACTGACTTAGACTTCCCTCCTCATTGAATTCTCTTTCTTTGGACTTAGGTCCAATAATCCCACCAAATATCATTATATTTACTCTAACAACAATCCTCTGAAATTAGCAGCCACCCTACAACAGAGAATGAAGGCACAGCACATAAGCTGAGACTAAGGTCATTTTGTTCTTCTCTTTCTATTATGATTTGTCTTGGACAGGTCTTCTGTCATCAGGAGATGGTGGCTGTCATTGACTGACGGCTGTGGGAGTTAGGTGCAACACCTCTAGGAAGGTGTTATAGATGGACAGATAACATAGGAACGTTCTGTCATGCACAGACATGGACATACAACAGATGGACAGTAGACATATGATATTAGATAGACATGGGAAATACAGATAATATTAGAGTACCTAGCTGCATGTGGAACCTAGTAGATCTCTTGTATAAATAGGTAGAGAATACTAGAAGGACTCTTGTCAAGTTCTCATTAATCTTTCTGATATACAAGTAATAAACCCTTTTCCTCCTTTATCTGCCTAAGTCCCTTCTCTGGTACCACTGTTGCTTGCAGTTGGTTGCTAATACTTCCATTGTTTTCTGTTATTATCTGGATAACCTCTGGATAATAATTATAGTGCTTATACTTATTATTCAGCAGATGTAATATCCAAACTTGGTAATGGTTGGTTTAGTAATAGAGTAAATGGAAATTATTTTTTTTCTTTTTTTCTTTTTTTCTTATTTATTATTATACTTATTAATTAGTTTTAACTTCTATTGTCAACCTTAGTAGGATTACATTGTAGTCTGTATAAGGAGAATCTCCTTTAAAGTCTCTAAGGTTCTCTAAGGCTACCTCCAATAGACTCCAATAGCTTTTAATGGATCTATAGTCATCTCTAGACCCCCTCTAATGAACTCTGATAGCATCCAATACTGTTGACTCTAGAGCTGAAGTTGTAGAGAGAACCTTCTCCAAAGTCCCCTCCAAAGTTGTTTTTTCTCCAAAAGTCCTCCAAAGTCACCTGTTAGACAATCTGGCTATTAGATGGCCTCAATG
>Ga0153986_1000060_pt1 | contig 31453 bp, 39 predicted proteins | sample TSGA070MetaG_FD_104724 | JGI IMG/M metagenome (GOLD analysis project Ga0153986, IMG submission 104724) | Attine ant fungus gardens microbial communities from Georgia, USA - TSGA070 MetaG | ecosystem: Host-associated > Fungi > Mycelium > Unclassified | place: USA: Georgia, Alexander Wildlife... | reverse complement strand
TCTTTTCTGATTTGCTTCCAGTCCTCGATAACTTTGGTCACCCACGCATCAGTTTCACCAGCAACGTGATAGTCAATGACATCGGCCCATTCAGAACCAGGAGCTGTTTTGTTGACGAAGATAACTTTCGGTTTTGGTTTTGATGCCGACGACATGGAATTAGATGAATTATTACGGATCGTCCGCGCAAAATCCTTGACGAGCTTCTTAAGACCATGAACTTTCAAAGAAGTTCCCATGACGATAAGTAGATCCGGCTTGCGCCCTACATCGGCCATTTGCATAGAGCCTATATCATCACCCAGAGGGTGTGGTTCATCGTAGAGAACAATGGCAGGTCGAAGGATCCCGACCCTGATTGCTCGTGCGGAGCGAGCGGCTCTAGCTTCAGCTGGGTTTACATGAGGATGACAGCAGATGAGATCAATTGAAACGCCTACAACGGGTTAAGCATTCAGGACAGTCGGGGGCCATTCCTTGTTCGAACACGTTTAAATACTCCTCCGTGCAAGGATACTCCGCTGAACACGAGATGCATCTGACGCGATGGATATCTCCATGCAACTGGACATTACGGACGTCTTTGGTTTTCAATTTGTTCTTTACTTTGAAAGAAACTTTTGCCTCTTCGCTTGAGCTCCCGAGAAGTCCTGCCTGTCCCTCCAAGCCATCGATATTTTGCGTATATGAACGTAAGAGCCTCTTCTTGGTATCAAGGGCTTTGATGAAGTGGTGTGTCGGCGTTGGGAGAGTCGAGTCTATGGAGCGCTTGAGGTTCGAAATGAAGGTGTAGAAAACTGCAGTTGTAGTGGGATCCCGAAAGAGTGACGCATCAAACAAATCTTTGCCTCTCAACACGACGCCAGGATACTTCTCCTTTACAAGCGCATATAAGCCATCAGAGGATCTGAAGTCCTGAAGAGTAGTATATCATCGGCAATTGTATTCAAAATGTGCTGAGCAGGACGAATCCATACCGGGATCCCACATGAACATGATATACCTGCTCCGGTAACCACAACAATTCGTTTACTTCTAACCACTGCACGAGAAAGATCGAATAGAGTCCGTCGAGTGTGATTGTCCGTCAATGCTGCGCGGAGGTCAACAGTGATAGTCATTACTGTCTGGAGGACACGTAGCAGTGACTGCCAGCAAAGGCTCTGGTCCACGCTCTATGATTAGCACTTCAACATTTGAACGCGTCACACCACGTGCTTTCGGGTCTTCTCGCGCCAGATAACATACAGATACATACAGACTCATCCTGAAGTAGATATCTGGGCACTATAGACATGAGATAGTGTCTTAGAACTTCCTCGGTAAAAATGTGATTATTCTTTGACTCAATATAGGAAATACATTATTTTGTATTTTTGACCCCAAAGATGACCCCAAAACCATGAAAGAAAACGGTCTGCCTACGAGCCCCGTGTAATAAACCGATGATTTAAATAAATAAAAAACCACGAAAGAAAAACCACTGAATTCAGAAAGTTCTTGGCAGTCCAGATGGAGATATCGGAAATAAAATGAATATGCTGTATCCGCCGCGTTGCCTAAAAATCTCAAATAATGATGCTCAAGAAAAGAATCTGAAATAACTTTCTTCGTGGGACCGTCAATCCCCTATAAGCTCAGCTTTTGGGTTCGGTTTGGTTCTCCAGGTGACCTTCACCCAATCTTTCTAAATAAGACGCCGCATCTATTCATCCAAAGTAACTACTCCCTACATGTCTTCCTTGTTCCCACCCAAAAATTTGGTGAACTGTTTTCGATGACATAAGATGCTAATGGGTGAAAGCTTACCTTGAAAAGGGACGCAAAGGTTTAGCCATAACTTTTGCAATTTAGACGTATCCTTCGGATTTCTGAGCTTAAAATTCTTTGTGCCCACAGAAAACGAATATCAATTAAGGAGACCTGGGACCCAGGAATCGAATATCAGTAATTGATCCACCATTTCAGGATCTGAATACTTTCCATAGGGGTTTGGGAGATTCTAGTAATACAAACCTATGGTCTGAGGAAATGTTTTTCTGGCAGCAATCCCAATAATGGATGACTTCCCGTAGGCAGTCTAGGGGAATCTGTGAACACATATTTCCCCAGACATGCCGAGATGCCGGGCCTGAATTTCAAATTTGGGGATCTCCCAGACTTCCCTAGATGTTCTCTGCCTTTTATGGATAGAAAGTTACATACCATATCCAGGATCTCTCCTGATGTGAAATGGGGATGAATATAGGCTTACAATAGTCTCTTCTCTATCACAAGCTACTGAAGGCCATATTACTTCCCAAGTCATAGACAGTGGGAGTCTGAATCATTCCAATTCTTGTTGTAGAAGGTAAAGGTGATGAGGTATGTGGTGTTGTCGTTGCATGTCATATTCCTGAATAGTAGTATGAATATGATGGCAAGCATTGCACAACTTGCAAGTAACCCTGAGGGTGATTCAAGATTCATCATGCAAAACATGTATGAGACACACATGTGACATTGTGACATCACATCTAGGGATTCCTACGGGAAGTCATCCAACTAGATGTGACATAGTGGTGTCATGCGCGCATGTGACTTCGCGCTGGAAGGTGATGTCATGTTGAAACAAATTCACTTTTCTACTAGGTAGTAACTTTTCTTACTTGTCAAAATTGTACGGCCTTCGTGTAGAAATTGGGGCCAGCGACGTAGCGCGGTGGTAAGCACTCTTGCTACTCACCTAGTAATAGCTTCGTTCACACAGTGGGGGATTTAGAGACAAAAGCGATCATCTATCCTCCGAGTAAGGGACAGTCTTATATACACAGGTAATGATGGGAATGGAGACATAGGAATGATAACTAACCATGTTTGTGAGACAAATGATTATATACATCATTTTAATGTTTCGACACTTCGGCAGCTCATGATAATTGTCAGCGACTCTATATCTGTCTCTCCATTCCATAGTCGATGCCATCAAGGGAAGTCTGGCAAGGCCTCCAGATCCCTTGCCAGATCACGACACCTAGGGAAGTTCAGGAGACCCCCAAAATTTCCTGGCATCTCGGCATGGAGCAATCTATGTACGCAGATTCACCTAGACTGCCTATGGGAAGTCATCCAATAATGAGTGACACCCATAGGAATCTGGTAAAACCCATCATTCCCTCTCTGATTTTGTATATCTTTAGAACTTTGATCTATCTAATTTGAATAGGTATCTCAGGAAGTGAGGATCCGTAAAAGTCTCTGAAGAATAAAACAGGCCACAGATTCTCTCGGACTGCTTATGTGCACATAAGTCACCCAATATTTCTAATTTCGTGTGGTAAAGAACTCGGTCACATTACATCCTTCTATAGAATTTACAACATAGCATGGAGCTGTTTGAGAACTGGGATCGCGTTTCCAGTGGATACTGGGAGTTGGTTGAGATAATTCTTCCATTGTTCGTCAGTAATGATTGGAGCAGTGACGTATTGTTCAATATTGATATCTGAGAGGAGGGTAGAGAGATGAGGAATCATGGATGAGACGGCTGCATCCTCTCGGAGTCGCTGGTCGAGTCGGTTGATACCAGCACATTCAGAATACCACGCTGGATCCAAGTGCATGACTGAGCATTCGAAGAGGTCGAGGACGTATTGTGGTAGCCCGGCCTTTAAGGCAGCAGAGTACGCAGAGGCGTGACCCATGGCTTCAATGACCGGCTGGGACTGTTGGAGAAAAAGATTATTGAATAAATCACTGCGATGATCACAGTTAAGAGAGGTGAAAAGTTGTCTGTTTTCTTCGAGAAGTGCCACGGCATGGCGAGCAAGCAATGATTCGTCCTGAGGAGGAAGAGGGACTTCATATCGTTTGAGAAGTATTTCTGAAAAGAAGCGGATACATATGGTCAAGACATCGCCCTCCGCGATAATAGCACCTTTGACATCGTTCTAATCTAGTATTCAGCGCAATGTTCACTGAAAATTGATTCTAATCCGCTTACCTCGACCTTGGCCATATAGTTGTGTTCAAAAGTACCCTGAGCGCCACAACGCTCAGCAACCTCACTTACACATCTCTGGAAGTATCGGCATATCGTCGTTTTCGCAATCGCAGCAACTGCATGTTGGATTCTGTAATCTGATTGATTCATCACGGTATCTATGACTGCAGGATACCATTTATCAAGTACCATAGCCACCGCAGTCGCATTCAGGATAGGCCATTGTTGCGTGCGGAATGAAAGAATCGGGATGGGATGGCTATTTTTACCCAAAATGGACCGTACGGCGGAATATCGTCCACCAATGACGGCTGTGGCTTTCAGTGCTGATATCCATGGCGCCGCAACTACAAGAGTCCCTATCGGGACACGCCGAACCTCGTCCCACCAGGCCTGTCGCCGATCTACGGGAACCAAGGTATCTTGCCTGATGTCAGACCCGACCAATGCGGTTGGCGGGAGATGAACATCATTGAAACGGGTGAGGGACCAGTCGAATGGCTGTGTGCCACTGCGATGAGGAAGAGAGATTGATTCGACACCTTTATACATCTCGTGTTCGTTGCAGAGGGGTACGATGAAAAATCGTATGCCTCGATCCTCATTATTCACGATTAAGCGGGCCATGGTCAAGGCAATTTTAGGGATACCAAAACGTGGCGACGATGCCGGCATGAACCTGACTAGGATTAGGTAGGCGTTGATACAATTAGTTAGACACAGACTTTGTCGCTTCTTCCCTCGGAGTATTGAGAACGAACCCGTCCGGAACTTCGGTTGCCGTGGTTTCGATGTTGAAAGCGTCCAGTCCGTGGCCACGTTCTGTGATCAAAAAAATTCCTCCGACCTCAAGAAGCAAGAGCTGATCCATGAGAAGTTTGAGATCAGGTCGCCTTGTAAGATGACGAGCAAGTGTGCCAATGACCAGGTTGGTCTGACTCAGAATGATAACGAACATAGAAATATCCATTGCACATAATGGGTGCCTTATCATTGTCCAGAACCGAGGGGTACAATATTGTATGTCTTGCACTGTCAGGTCTGTTTATTCTCAGTACTATAATCACGAGGGATGGGGAGAGGTTATTCACTGTGGGCTCTGAGGAAGATACGAGCGCGTTGATAGGACAGAGTTATACTCTCCTCAGGTGAAAGTAGCTCGGTGCGGGTCTGGAAAAGTGGATGTATGTGGAGTTGGTCTGTCATGGAGAGGCTGAAGTTCTAGCGGTTTCTGAAGAAGAGCCTTTTAAATGGGAGTTTCTAAAGGTAAAAGGTCCCGGATAAACCGTCATTTGAAACCAACCAGGAGTCAAGGCACTGACGTCGAACATAATAATAGTATCGGACTAAGCTATAATGCAGTAAGTAGCTGATCGATGGAAACTACCTGAGATGAATCCAGGAAAAGAAGAATACATGTGAGCAAGTCCGGAGATTGCCAATTGTGTTTACCCCAAGCATGAATTGGACACGAGGTATGGAAAATACATATCCCAAGATCGCGTGAGCATGACGCACGTCAAGGAACAGGAACTTCCATATTCATGAATTGTTGTAGATATCACTTGGAAAGGGCATCATAAAGCCGCCGAGGTCCCGATTCTGGAAGACTTAATGGAGGCGTCTTCGCACAAGTCGTGAGCCACTGTGAAAACGCGCGTGTATAAACTTTTCCCTAGTCTTGAATAGCCTACATAGCCTTCCTAGTTTTTATGCTGCTTCAAGTGAGTGATATCTTCACCTGATCATGGGAATACCATCATGCAGAAAACTCCATAGAGGACTCAACGAACGATCCAAGGAGATTTTTTTAAGATAGGTAGAAACGCGTCACCTAGTTGGATGTCAATCTGTCAGCCTGACAATGATCCAACTCAGCCTGATATTCATAGAACTGAGGTTACAAAAAATAGTGCGTCTCGAAGATACCACTTGCTGACTAATCCATCAGAGCCTTGAAGAAAAGACAATTACAAACACGAAAGAGGAGAGGCCCGAGACGCACACACAACAACAGATTTTACAGGTAGAATTGCTCCTAACCGTTAGGTGCGGACTCCATTAGGATGAAGTCAATTGCAAGAGAATTATGTCAGTCTCAATGAACAATCATTAAGAAGTGGGATTTCACAAAGCAGACAACTAGTAAAGGTTTCGGACGCCACTAATATAGATAACCCGCGGACTGTGTACGTACACCGCATTATAAATAACCCGCAGACTGTGTACGTACTATAGATAAGATTAAGATAACCCCTACGACCAATGTGGCGCTCATTGGGGTGTTCATCACAACCTTAAAATACCCGTGCAAGTCATAGGAATAATCTACGCGGACGTGGAGGTCCGCGCGATCTATGTAAGTTGATATGATTCTACAATGATATAATGATATACTTGCCTCAGTGACCACATAAGCAATATAAATCACCTACATAACATCCTGTCTACCAAAAAATCTTGCATTGTGGAGAGCCTCACACATAACAACTAACACGAACCCCAGACGTTGATAACAACTACAATCATACAAGTACTCAATGTATAACGCAATCAGTTGAGTTCTTTCTAATTCTCGACGTCCTGTTCACTACCAGATGCCCTCTCTGGGTACCAAATTTTATCATTTCTATTGCAGGTCGAAGGAGTCGTCGAGTTAATACTCTTGAAACTACCAAACTGTTCCTGAATTCGAGGTCAGTGAAACGTGCCAATTTCAATTCAATGTATCACACACGGTTCCAAAGACGTGATTGAAATACCAGACTTCGGAGAGCACGGTCCCATTATTCACGCATCCAAAATAAGGTATCGCTCCAGTTTGGGATTCTACGATGGACTCGAGATCGTTTAACATATATTGCGTCTTGTTTGAGGGAACAATGCCGCCGCTTTCGTACCGCGCATAATTAATTGTATGTGCCCACAGGAGGAGGGGTTGATACTCACGCAGCAAGAAGGCGAAAGGTCGGAAAATTTTGGAATGCACGAATGGCGGCGTCAAAAAAGTCGATAACCTCGGCGTTTTTTTCGTAGTCCTCGCCATAACATGTAACGTCAAAAGTAGAGGTGCATGTAGCATGCTTTGAAAACTGAAGGAATGCTAAAAGGGATACCCCTCGTCTTAAGTGAACATGCTCATGCTTACTTCATGTGCCCAAAAAGCTTCATTAGGTGCACCTTGATTAATCCAATACTTGTTCACTAAACGTAATTATATGACGATGGAATCGGAAGGTGTAGAAGAACGAACTATAGTTCAGGAGCTGTTGCCTTCCGAACTCCTTGATAAAGGTGTCAACACCAGGGCCTTTGTACGCAGGAATTGCGGTTCCATTCGGAAAGCTTGCCGGGGAGGGAGCAGGGTCATACTGTCTGGAAGGGTCGCAGTACTGCTCGAATGACCTAGAGATCACTTGTGGGATACAGAAAAAGTGAACCCGCATTTTGTACGTACCCGTCACAGTTATCGGGCCAAAGTCCATGGATAGTCCAGCTTCCTTGCGGAAGTTTCTGGCCCTTGTACTCCAAACCCGTGTAAGTTGACCAAAACTGTGTGGCAAGGACAAGACCACCAGGTGTTGGAGAGCAGCAGGTGTTGGCGATGTGAGTGGTGTTTTCACAAGAAAAGAATGCAGGTTCGGGAATGCATGAGGTAATTCTGGGATACGTGTGCAGACTCGTAGGGTCGTGTCCTCCGGAACCAGGGTGGCAGGATGCCAGAGCGTTCGCGGCGAGCAATAGTAATAAAGGAAGTGCTGAGTTCATCTAGTGGGTGAAAACCGACTCCAAGAAAGAAACTTAGATTGACAGATCTTATACCTGACATTGGGTGTAATTTGAATTAGAGAACGTGGGTGAATCACGCCGAAGAAGAGAACGTTCGTGATGCCTGCAGAGATACCACCATTTGACATGTTATTTGTATCATCAAGTAGTGACACATGTGAGTAATCTAAACATCGCTCCAACCTCCTTCGTCTAATTTATAGGATGCTTCACTTTCCGGCCGGTCGGGACTGTCGACTAACTTAGCTACACGTTCTTCGGCACGACCTGTGGGGGCGTTTTCAGAGATCGTCAGCTTAGCAACACACCAATATTTAAAACCTTTTCGCAAATAGAGGCGCGTGGCAGAGGCATGGGAGAGGATGTGGCCACCAATGGGCTTGAGAGCACCTCCGGCCACGAATGTCATTGTAGCACCAGGATCAGCTGAAGAAAGGGGATTGGTTAAGAGGATGCAAAGTTCGACATGGAAGTGTATTGATACATTGTACTTGGTTAGTCAATAGGATGGAGATCTGTTCGGAGTCATCAGTAAACTTTGCCTGAAAAATGGGGCTCGGGAACCATAAACATTGTATTCTTCGGACAGCTTGGTTAGCTTAGACAACATCTGGAGATCATTTTGATGAATAAAAGAACTCCATGAACAGAATTTTCACCGCCTAAACCTGTGCAAGCTAACAAAGTCTATCACCTAGCCTCAATTCATACTTGAGATATCTCACCTTTTGTTGCCGTTCGCTGAGTTCACCCCGGCCCGAATAATCGACGCGAAAAAGAGCCATGATACTATCGATAATCTTCACAATCATCAGTTCGCAATCAAAATAAAAGTTCAGACTGTAAGCGCACAAGAAGTCGAAAATCTTTGTCTTCGGCAAAACGCAAAGAACATTCATTAATAAGCTCCATCTAATAGCCCATGCATTCATTCAGAGCTTGACTCAGCTATAAGGATGGGTAGACGTACTTGGTGCTCACTGTTGAAAGCTCTGGCTACATGAACCGTTGTACTTGAAGTGCTTTTAGGTGCCATTCAAGTGGTAACTACTTGCCATATAAGATATTCTCGAGTGCCATAGTACCATCTACGCCAAATCTGTCTGCTATGGCCCTAATGCGATCCGGACGGAAGGTTCCTGGTACGCTTTCAATTTATTTATGAAATGAAACACAGGCAGTCAGTACCCTCTGTGTCAATGTAAGCGACCTCAAAATCGAGTAAAAACGTGAAGGAGCAGTGTCAAGAAATCTGATGCACCTTTCCGGCGGCGCCACCGAGATCAGGGGGCAATTGAGTTACAACACTCATTGTATGTGCCATCTGTGTCTTGCCAGTACGGAACTCTCCATAAACTACCCGTGCGTCAATCAACATAAGATACCTCAGATTTCAGGTATACCCTCTGTTATAGATTGTGACATGAGACCTCCTGCTGCCATAGATCGATGAACTCGATGAGACCTCAAATGGAGTAAGACCTACCGCCGAGAATAGCGTCGACAGATTTGCTACCGGTGCTGATGATATGTACTCTTTTCCGCCGTTCCTGTACCTCGATGCCAGTGGCGAAAGACGATCCCTTGTAGTCGAAATTTCTAAGTTGAAGAAATAACTGTATTGCCTGCCGGACCAACCAAAATTTTGTGCGTAGCTTCCTGTACAATGAGAATTGGTCTGGGATTCCAGGTGATCTGCCAATAACGGAACTGGCCTTGATTTTTTCGACTTTGGCTTCGGACATACCCTATATGTGCCATCAAAAATTCAACGAGTGTACGGCATATACATATATGCGCTCTATCAACCTTGATCTTCAGAAGTTGCCGTCTGGTTGTCATATTGACTCCAGACACTGTATTGATAGCTGCAGACTTGACTTCCAGTGAGCACCGATTTTCACGAATGTGGTTGGAGCATCTACCTTGAGTTTGAGGATATCCTGAACGTTAATCCCCTGTCATGCAATGTTGAGACATAGATCTTACAACCCCTCAGGCAGCACTTACATGTTGTTGGAGTTCGTCGACAGAGTCAAAGAACGGCGTCTGAAAGTTGATCAACATAAGGTAATTGATTCACAAATAAGCTCTTTAACTTCATCTTCCTCCATGACAGGGCTTGGAGCGCGAGAGGCAACGGAGGGAACAGAAGGCGCTCGACGAGCGGGCATTCTTGCTTCTTGGTAAAAGGAAAAGGATTGTAATAAGTAAATACGACGTCTGAGGCTTTTAAACGAGTTTTGAGGATCAATATTCACGTGAGTGCATATATCCACCGTGTTTCGTCCGCAGGACATCAAATATATGACCAGTCAAACAACATCCGCTAAATAAACGAACCCGACATACTAGTCGATAACCAATGTACCTCTTGTCCTTCGAATGCGATCCTCCAGACCTCCTTCGCCGTAGACCTTTTGATAGTCGGAGTTCATGAATCCACCAATTCCACCGGACTTCGCGGATTTTGTACGTTCTGATTCCTCTTTGACTAGCTCAGCCTTCTCTTTTTCCAATAGCTCTGCAAGTCGCCGCTTGCGCTCGCTCTGCATGTTGGTGGCATTTGAAGCCATTGCAGCTAGACGAGCGTTTCGTACTTCGGAGAGTGTTTTTACATCTTGCTTAGGTGGGCTAGACTGGCAAGGTTTGGGCGGAGGAGATCGATCTGCATGATACTCTTTGGAGTGGAAGCGGTGGTCATCTGCCTCTCGGGAATCTGAATTCCTGCCATCGATATAATTAGGACTGATACTTCGGCGTCGACCATGAGAAGAATCCAAGTTCCTCTCTCGCTCTCGTACTCTGTCGTTACGTATAGGACTTCGACTGTAGCTTCGTCTCCTGAAATCGGGGGTATGTCTGTAGCTATCGTGCCGGAGCAGACGATGGTGACCTCTATCCCGACTTGTTGAGCGTTGGGCATAAGGAACAGGCGATCGCCGTCTTTCATATGGGCTCTGCAATTGTCTACGATCTCGGGGACTTGGTGAACGGGAGTCACGACGATGTTTGCGCTCTGCTTTCAACCTCTTGCGTTCCTCTTTCTTTTTGATTCTTTCATGCTTGTCTTTCTTTGGTTTAATACCATTCCGTTCTTGCATCTCGCGCAAGCGCAAAGGATTTGACATGAGAGCTTGGTATGCAGCCTGTTCTTGTTGTTTAATAGCAAGCAGTGGATCCTCGCGAATTTTAGCTTGGATATCACGAACGCTGTTGGCATTTTGGACTGCGATGAAGTTTTGATGTGAAGCACCAAGCTGCAAACTTGATGAGGCGAAAATCAGAATAGGTAGAATATCAAAGCACCTTTGCATTGTCATCTGCAGTTAGCATTTTATCAACCCGCTTCTTCCCCAAAAGATAATCTTCCAAGTCATTTGTATTTTGACTATTCCCTGTGGCTGGAGTTGCATACATCCATTCCAGTTTCTCCTGCCGCTTTTTACCAGTTTGTTCCTCTTGTAAACGTTGTAGTTCCTGAAGTTGACGCTCCTCCTCCTTCTCCTTCCGAAGTTGATCTAGTTTCTTCTTCTCTTCGAGCTGGAGAGGACTATTAGTAAGTCGAAGACCCAGACTTGAAAGAGGTACACACCGCCTCCTTCTCCTTGAGCCAGACCTTCTCTTGATTTTTGAGAAGGACCGGATGCCAGGACTTTTTCATGTTCAGGTCACCGCCACCCATTTTGACTGATAGTTGAGCAAGAAAGATAGATGAAGAGGATTGACCAGGCCACTGGAGACAGAAACAGCAAAGCACTGAAACAGCCACGTATATGACATAATCAAGGGTGCATGTGATCTTGGCAATGTCCTATCCAGGTCTGGCGCGAAACGTCAATGGTTCAGGAAATCGGATACCCACATGACTCAGATTCTTATGCGACTCATCACCCGAACTCCGACGTGGAAGACTCGTCAAATTATACCCAGCCTACGTTTGTCTCATCCTGATCCCCAGCGTGCGACACTCACATGCTCTACGCGCGCCCTAGACCAACGAAATCCATCTATGCTCTTACCCGCGAGGAAATAACTCATGGCCTTGCCAATCGTTTTGTCCACTCTCAGACATACATCTTCCTTTATCTTGGAATGGCTGCACTCTCAGTGACCACCGTTGTGCTGAGTTTGACGGACGGGTGTCCTGGCCTTGCATTCTATGTCCTTGAGATCATTATCAATGCTGCCATGATCATTGAAGTTGGTATCCGCTTTGTGGCGCTTGGCAGGGTGTGTTTCCTTTCAATACATCAAGTTACCTCTCACCCTCCTTGTAGCAATTCTGGAAATCACCGTTCAACATTATGGATGTAATCCTTACAGCTTTCTGTGCGCTGACACTTCTAGTGCTAGCTTTCGCCGAGTGTGGCACAGGAAGTAAGGAAGAGGAGGTGTTTGACACCTTGCTTCTAGTGGCACGAAATGTTCTTCAGTTCGGGCGGTTGGCTGCAGTGATGCGACAGCAAGTATTATAGGCTGATGGGGTGATTTGGGGCTGAAAAAAAATTAGATCTGGGCAGTCGATCTTTTCTCGACCGAAACCAATTGATATCAATGCTGCACGTCGCGCTGACTTTGGCATGGAGTTTGATGTTGAAGGTGATGAAGAAGACGAGTTGAGCCGTCCCCTGGTCCGCAATTCTGTTGTATCCGACGTAGAGGCCAACGGCCGATCATTGGAAGACCAAGATGTTAGAGACTATCTGGACATGCCGCGTGCCATTCAGGCGGCGCGCAACAGAGACACAGAAGACGTCTGGGCAGAGATTGGATAAATCCTAGGACACTGACTTTGTATTTTACTGGTATATTATGTCAGACAATAGGTCGCTGGTCCCTGAGAAAAAACTACTGCTTTGACCCAAGGGAGTGGAACAGCATGGTGAGTCTTCCAGAATAGCGACGAGCATCAGAAAGATGATGGGACCTGCCCAAACGCGTGGTATTGACATTTTGGCAAATGAGGTCGTCCTACAAACTGACATAGGCACTAGCCAACAGAACTGATGATTTGTTTTGATGTGACCATCTATTCCAGGTTGCTTTCTTTTCGGCTTACCCGTCTGCTCCTTTTCTGACCTCCCCTTCATGTCTTCTGCTCTTCCTCCAGAGCAATCCCGTTCCTGGTGGTCTCTTTCATCTAAATCCTCGAAACAAGACTTCCGCACCGACAACGACAAGCTTCCATCCAAGAACCCCGGCAAAAACTTGTTTTCTTCTCTTATTGGTCGCAAGTCTAAGAAACATCCAACTCTACCAATTGAAGACCCTCCTTCCCCTATACAATCACCCACGCCGCATGTGCATCGAACATACCTCCGAAGGGAATTCCCACTTAGATCTCCATTGTCTCCTGCCGAGTCAATCGAACCATTGACACCTGTGGATAGTTTTCGCGAAGGACGACTGACTCTGGATCACGATCCCTTTGGAGTCCGAGGCCTAGTGGCTCGCGGACCGACGAGCCCATCCACCTTTTCTACCCACTCAAATAGTTCCTTTCTCGATGTCTGCTCAGGACCAGACAAATCTATCTTTTATTTCCGTCCTTCCTACTCTTCGTCTTCCTCAAATTCCAATTCAGTACACGAGCCCCAGCCTTCGGAGCTACTCAAGATTCACAGTGCGAATATTGAAGAACAGATCTTTTCTTCTTCGTAAGGCACGGCTTATCTATCTTTCAACCAGCTTATACGTTGATAGACCGATGAATAATAACAAGCAAAACACCGGTCCCACTTATCCTCAACTTCTATTGCCAGTCAGCCAGACAAATCGGTTACCTACCCGATTACGAGGAATGACTCAAAGTGACTCCCATCGTCCTTCATACTCACAGGAGGCTTATGCTACGATAAGGCAGAGATACCTTTCTTCACCTGGTAGTCGGCCACTTCCCAATCGGGGGACGACTTCCCCCCCTTCTTGGGTACCAGGGAGTCAATTGTCTAGTCACCCTATCAAACGGCCCTCTTCCAGTGGGTGTATCTTACCAAATCAATCAGCCACAGCTGTGCCTATATCGCATACACAAACTATTACACGTCCAACCTCAATTCAAAGGCTGCAACCGCCACCCACGCCTCCAACTCATGAATCGCCTTCACGACCATCAAATGCTCCCCGAGAACCATCATTGGAAAGTCAGGTGGAGGATCAATTGGATAGCCAGCCAAATTGCAGTGGTTCATCATCATCTAGCATATCATTTGTTTCATCAACTTCGTTGGACAAGAAGCTCGTCAACGCTCCTGATCGGACTAAGGAGCATGATCCTGATACAGAAAACCGGTCGTTTGTTACCAACCTTCAGCCTGAGCCTGAAATGGCCGATAACTTGATCCCCTCTGCTAGCAAGCCGCTGGTGGAAATAGTACGAGTCCCTTTACATTGCCCTCCGAAGCATCGCCCCTCGGTACAAACCCCGACGTCAACACTTCCCTTAGAGACATCTCAGATTCTCCAGGAAACAAAGTCGTATGACCAATTCGAGCATGGACAAGGGGTTTCGTTCACTCCATCTTCTCAGTCTTCCCAACTTCTGGCTCCTTTGGCACAAGACACACGATGTGGTAGTACTCTGACTCATACGTCAACTTCAGCTTCAGTCTCAATATCGCCCATGCAACAGAGAGTCTTTTCTGGGTCAAACTTTCGTCGGCCTTCGACCTCATCGGGTGTTGATACTCATGGTACACGTTTGGACCACGGATTTCCCGTCAGTGCTTCACCACCCAAAATGTGGCCTGCAAACACGCTGAAATTGAAGTCTTTCTGGGAAGATCATCCTCCAAGTCCCACTCAGTCGGACCACCTATCGCAACCAATCATATCTCCTGATCTACTCGCTCAAATAGAGGCAGATTGCTCTTCCTTGGGCTCACTTCCTTTTCTTTCCATTCCATCCGACTGCGGACAAGAGCGAACGATGAGAGCAACAGTCGTCCCATCTGACTGGTATAGTCAAGTTAATTCATCCAGTATATCGTCCCAATCTCTCTTGAAGGTATCTGAAACACCGCCGTTGTCTGCCAAATCGATAACAGTGCCCATGACCGAAACAAGGAACCCGTCAGGGACCATCGTGGGACGTACTGCGTCCTTGGTGAAAGTGAGACCCTCGACAACGTCTTCATTGTCCCGTCGACCGGCCACAGCGTCGGGTACTACAAGTCTCGGGGCCCTCCTACCAATGCCAATTTTGCATGAACCAAAGGTCGTGAAAAACCTCCGGCCCGTTCATATCGATACTATGAGTCCGACTCATACTGGAATGACTCCTTCTACTCCTATATCACCTCTGAGTCTCAGAAAGAGTCAGCAAGAGGGATTCAATGCCAGCAACGTAAAGCTTCCGCCGCTGCAGTTGAGAAGTTTGCCACCGCCACCTCGCCCCAGGGCAAAGGCAGAAACTGTGACTCAACTGCAGAAACTTCCAGAAGAACCTCGGCAGAAGAGGGGTAGGGTGAAGAATTCGATCGCGATCGATTTTGGTCCTGAGCAACGACCTGTCATTTCTCCTAGTATCCAACCCAATACTTGTCATCCTCCATCCCAACCGATGGTTCAGGCTGCGACCTTTGGCACACCTCCCATCCCGCCTAGAGACCCGTCGAGGCCCTTGACTCAGAGTTGCCGACAGCCTGAACCACCTGATGGAGTCCAAGAAATACCAGGTCAAAAGGTTCTATCAAACACAATCTCATCGAACGAGCAGAAGCTATCACACAGGATCTCACTTCAAAGAAAACCATCATTCTTGGATATTGATAAGGATGACGACACGGAGGCAAATGGGATTTCAGATTCTCAGTTCATGAAATCTACTCCCAGTTTTTCACAAACCACATTGGCTGCAGAGAGCTTTCTCGAGCTCGAAAGGGAAAGTTTTGATACCATCAGAATTCGGCCCTGAACAATAGTCGGGAAATTTTCTCCATTTCATCTCTCTTCATTGCAATCACTGGTCAATCTACAATTTTGTATCATTCATTGCTTCGACCTTTTGTGTGTTTTATCACTATCTCAATTTTAAAGATGGACAAACCCAATCTTGAATGTGGTTAATCTGTACTATTTACCCCCCATCTCTCTAAATTTGATTCTATCGGTACCTACCTCTGCTTTAATGACTGTACCCTCTTTATAAATCAGACAACACACATTACGCACGAGATTCTTTTTCTGATATCATCACCGTGGTTGTTATGATACATTGATATAGAAGTGGGGTTTATAGAACCCTGGTCACATTGAGTAGCAAGCAAAATGCTTCTTTGTTAATACACAAAATTTCTGCTTTTCACCAACTCAGGTGTTTAGGCAGCTATGTTGATCAGGATCATTCCTATTCATTAAGAGATTTCAGTCTTCAGTCGCGGTTCGATCACCTCTGGCAGGTGCCTGAGAACCTCTGGGAAGTAGATCTGTCATTCTAATATGATTTATTTTTAGCTTAATCAGAAAAATGGGACGAGAAGTCCTGTAAATCTCGATGAAATTTCGATGGTTGCAATCACCATGATAGGCGAGTGTTGGCACAAAAACCCAAGGCATTAGGCACGCAAGATAGATTAGACAAAGTAGAAAAAGAAGTATTCCAATGAAGGCAAAGAGTGAGGAATTCCACCAGCACCGAATTTACTCCGTTTCTTCTGAATGATAACCAGCACGACGCATAGCTCCCAGCCTATGCCTTGCATGACCTAACTCCCTTTCCAATTTGAGGATCTCCACTTGTTGTTCCATCTCCCGCTTCTTGAATTCTAGAACTGCCATATTTTTGTAATCGACCTCTTCGTCTTCAATTTCCCTTGCAGATACGGCTTTGACTTGACGGACAAGTGCTCTGCAAGCTTCTGTGACCGCTTTGGCAGCAGCCTCAAGGCGCTCCTGGGTCTTGGACATCAGGTTAGCTTTGACACGAGACGCAGCGACGAGCTGGGCTGTGGCCGCTGCCACTTCATTAGATGCAACAATCAATTGCTCTAGCGAATGTGTCCCCGAAAGAACACCGTCTGCGCTCTCGATCAAAAGATTTGTTGCAAATGCAACGGACTTGGCAGCTGAGATGAGACCTTCTGTCCAGCGATTGTTGCGTTTATAGAATTGCTGGACAGTGCTGGATCCTTTGCCTTGAGCTACTATCTCTTGTTGAGATTCAGTGGCAGCTTTGATCAAGCGAGCAATGGCATTGGTGATAGCCATAGCAGAAGAGAGAATAGACTCGTGAACTTGAAAATCGACTGCGCTGAAACGGGTCGAGTCGCGTGGTCGGTTCATGAGCTCTCGTAAACGTTCTGTAGCCGCCTCGATCGCGGTTGCGGCACTGTTCATCTCTTGCTCAACGATGTCGCCGATATCGCCATTTGTTCGAGTCAAAGAGCCACCTTTCTTGGCAATCAGAGCATCAAGTATTTCGGCAAGTCCCGTCAGAGCCATACGAGCCTGGCTATTGTTGCGGGTAGGAACATCTTTACGTTGGGCAGGTTGTAAGAGGTCAAGCCTATAGGTTTGAAGATTATCGAAAAACCTCAGGCCAACGTCACCAGCTGCTTTTGCAGTGTTGATAAGTTTATCTACGGCATCATCATCGCTGACGAGGCGCGTGATGCCTTTGGTATTAATCAAGACATCCGAGAGGGATTGAGCAAATTCATTGGCAGATTTGATGACTGCTACGTGGTCACCACCTTGCTCGCCGCCAAGATGGAGATTATAAATGGTCGCAAAGTCGGTGGCGTTATTGATGGCTTTCTCGATCATTGAAAGTGTATATTCCGGGGTAGAGTTAAGGTTGCCCGCTTGAGATGGTGATTCAAGCTCGTAGATGGCATCATCTACTTTTTGGACACAAGCTTGCAGTATTGAATCTAAAACAGCTTAATCTTATTCCAATGAAAAGAGCATAGAAGCATACTGATTATCTGATTTAGGTTCTTACGATGGTCCAGGATCACAAGGTCGAACTGTGCATTAGTTGTTTCATCGGCCAAGCCTTGATTCTACTCGGATGGGAAGATCAGGATACTTGCAATTCAAGATAAGGGTTGGAATAACACACCGCTCGAACCTCGGCCAACTCCTCGATGGTTGAATCCATTCCCTCTTGGAGAATCTGGATTTCGGCGTCTTTTTCTTCGCGTAAATGCTCAAGATCAACCGAGGCATTATCTAGCTTCCCAAGCAATTCATCGATGTGACTTTGTTTAGACTGCGAGACAAATAGATGATCGTCTTACTCGATCGACAAAACATGGCTCACCCTGAGAGAGTCTTCAAGCTCGGACAGCTGCCTATTATACTTGGACATGATGCTAGTCACTTCCTGATTCTTGGATCGCGATGAATCATCAACCCGCTCATTGGCAAAATCAAGCTCCCGCCGCAAGCGGTCCATTTCTTCTCTGTGTGATGATTTCTGTCTGTCGACTTCAAAACGAGCGCGATCGCGTTCCCGAAGCATATCAGCCAATTCAATGTTCTTGGTTTTGAGGTCTCGTTCCATTCTCTCCACTCGATCGTTTGCCTCCTGTGCTGAGTTAGCCTTTAGCTGAAGTTGCTTGAATTTGGAGAGCATGTCAAGATGCTCGGTGCGAAGTTGACTGTAGAGTTTTGCAAGGGCTTCATATTTGTTTCGCCACAGAGTGACTTGATCTTGAAGTTGCTTGATGAGTTCATCTTTAGATGCAAGTTGAGAGTTCACATTCAGTGAGATTGAACTCAGTTCGGCCTCAAGAGCTTTCACTCGCTGGAAGAAAAACGATGAATCTTTGATCGGGAGAGATTGTAGCAACTTACGCGATCGTACTGTTCTAAGAAGATCTGATCTCTCTCATACTGTCCTCGCATGGCAAGTATCTCCTGTTGTAATTGCAATGTCTCTTGATTGACTGCAAATTGTTGCTGTTGCATCTGTGCCTGCATAAGTTGTTCTTGAGCAAGACGCTGAGCTTCCTCTTGTTCACGCTGCCTTTGTTCAAATTCTCGCTGCTGGGCCAGCTCAGCTTCTTGTCTATGACGCTCCTCCGCTTCGCGTGCTGTCTGGAGTGCCGCCTGTTGGTCTTCATATTGTTTGAGAATACGTGCTTGCTCGTCTATTTCAGCGTTTGTTGGTGTAGGCGTCGACGACTTAGCAGGGGTTTGGGACTGTTGAGGGCGCGCAGGTAAGTCAGGGGCGTCTCCACTATCCATTAAGTTGGGTGGTTCCTGTGGTGATGTGAGAGATAATGCTAGGTTATCATCAACATGAATACCCACATGTCCAAGCTTTGGAACGTTAATGAGACCAGTCAGGTATTTGAGATTAGAACATTCATAGTAGAATTTCCGAAGACTGTAATGTTGACCATTGTAACGTTCTTTGAGAGGCTCCAAAACGTCAACATCATTTGTCCCTGAGCAGTGATATTAGATTAAGAATCAAAACATGTGCTTGGACAGTCTTACTGCGGTACATAGCCCGCATCATACTGGTGATGAATCTATATATTCCCCAGCTTTCCTTCACGAGTGGCACAAGGGAGGAAATACGACATTCATTGTTGGCAGAATATCGAAAATGAGAGAACACCATCTTTTGGAATGACTCGATCTGGTCTTGTAGATTCATGAGCTCCGAGATAGTCTCATATCTATCATGTTATGGTAGATCGAGGGCATAGACCATTCGAGATGTGGCACTTACCCCTCATTGGGATCATCTATGCCTTTCAAAGTCACGTACTCATCATAATCGAATAGACCATTGAATTCAGGGCGTAGGCGATGGAATCTTAGTTTCTGCAAAAGAAATTGGACATATGTCCTGATAAGAGGACCGTAACCTCTCAAGTATAAGAATAGGGGGTTAATATAGCTCAGCTGGGGGGTACTCACCTCGTGTGCCATCGCTGCCAACCGACTTTGCACAAGTTTCAAGCCATGCCGTTTGTCCGTGAGCTTCTTTAATTGCCTTGGAGATATAGTTTAAGGCTGTGAGGATGGTGACAGGTAAGATGGGCTTACAATAGGGTGCCCTTCTTGAAGAACTTTGTGTACAGTGATCAGGGCCTTGAAGGTTTGAACCTCATCAGCAAGAATTGGTTGAACTCGAAGACCACCCCAGAAGGATATGGACGAATGGTAATCCCAGGTATAAACGATACATTCTATTCAGAACTGAGTACTAAGAACAAGTGCACTCTATACCCAACTCACTTCGAACATGCTTTTGCTTTGGTGCGCTTTCCTCTGGACTTGTAGCCTTCTTGATATTTACTACGAGTTCATGCTCAGCCTTTTCTTTGTCCACAGGCCGCGTGGGGTAGTGAATCTCTTCATCGACGTCGAAACCACTGTGACGCCCTCGGCTGCCAGCGAACCTTTGTAAAATCAGGGTGATATTTCCATCAGCACGAGCTGGCCTCACATTTGTCAGGTAGCTATTGTATTCTCCGACGAGTGACACGCAATCTCGATAGTAGAATGAACAGATGTTACGTAGCCGTGTGAATGACAATGACAAACGGGCCGGTGTCTCCAAAGATAATTCTCGAGCTTTATGTTCGCCTCTAGACAGCTCATCCAACAACGCCCTCACTCTGCACTTAGATACAGCTTCCAATGCTTTCAGAGAACAAAGCGCACGCTATGGTGGAACAAGAAGTCAGACGTCCCTGCAGTATACAAGCCGCGAAAGGAAGCGTGGATCACCCCGATCATGGTCATCGTTGGAATCATACCCTTCTTTACTTTTGCGCTCGGGACGTGGCAATTGAAGAGATTGAAATGGAAAATCAATCTCATAGATGAATTGGAGGAAAAATTACAGCTCCAGCCATTGAGTTTACCCAGTAAAATCAAGTACGTCTCTAATACCCAGTCGCAGAGATTCCTTTGAAAAAAACTAGTCTTTCAGTCATCCCTGAATTTGTCTATCGAAAGGTCGCACTGAATGGAACGTGGGATCATGCCCACACCATAGTTTTATCACCTCGTGTTAGAGAGGGCATACACGGGGTCCATATCATCATGCCGCTTGTTCGAGAGAATGGGTCCACAGTTCTAGTCGACCGAGGCTTTGTCTCAAAAAAACAGTTGGAGTCTGGTGCCTATCTGAAGGATTGTAACCAGGTTGAGATTATTGGCCTACTGAAAACGTCACAGAAAAGGAGCGTATTTACGCCCAACAATGAGCCAATGGATGGGAAATGGTATTGGACTGATGTTGAGACAATGTCGGAGTTTGCGGGTGGCGAGAAGGCGGGTGTCCAACCAGTCCTCGTGGAGCAGATTTTCGGTCAGTTGCTGCTTTTTTTGAATTTCTACCCACGATTTATATAGATTCATAGAGGGACATGCAGGAGAAGCGACTCGGCGAATTGAACGGGGCATTCCTGTCGGACGCCCGCCCACTGTTGAATTGAGAAACTCACATCTATCATATGTTATTACATGGTGCGTCGTTCGTTCTAAACTCGAATTCCCTAAACAAGGAAGTAGGTATGCACTCTCTGGACTGACTGCAGTCATGTTTTCCCGGCTCCTTATCAATAGACGACGAAATCCTGGGAAGCGTATGCCTCGGTTTAGGTAGACAGTAGGAAACATAACAAATGTAATTGTCTGTTCGGAATTTCGGCTCTATAATTCAGATATAAGGGTCCCAAGAAATGGAATTCTTAGACTCGAGTTGTTTTACAAAGTATTCAGGACTACATGGGTCTGAGATCCATGTTTCCGAGAGACCGCTGCTACTGAAGACTCTGTCTGACATTCACGTGCTCCTCCTATTCCTGAGCGCTCGTCTGGCCAGGATCGACATCGGTTCAGCTCAACTGACGGCTTGACTCCTGCCTCTGAGCCACCTTACCATATACGACGTCCTCCTCTATTTGTTTCCATCATGGACAATCAGTCTCCTTACAATATAAGGACGGTGTTGGATGCCGGAGCAAGCCAAGTTAATACATCCTCAGACGAATATGATCCCTGTGAGTTCAATTTAATCACACAACATGACATTATTTTGACTTGATACTCCAGTCCACGAAGGCAAGCTATCGTGCCGAGGGAAATTGTTCGCTACTCACTATACCGTAACCAGACCCGCGAATACTTCAAGATGTAAAACGAGCACTCAAGGTCAAGGCCAAACGCGAGGCTAAGATGAAGGCAACGCAATCTAGCAATCATCCATACATACCCATGATTCAAAATATATCGCTTGGCAGACACCCACTTATATCTTGTTCTTCGCCTTTGCGAAAGGTCAGCGCTAGTACTGGGTCTGATGTTGACTTCAGCCCTTCAACTCGACGGCATTCGATACAAGTGTCTCAGCACCCTGTTCCATCTTCTTTGGACAACGGGTTGACACTGGATTGGTGCTCTTGTACAATCGAGGAGGAGAAGAATGATAGGAAATGGACATTACCCTCTCGCCGGAAAGAGAAGATGCCTCCGTTAGAACTAATGCAGGACCAACAGGAGAAAAATCATCAAGGTGCCTGATATAGTCGTCTGAAGCTATATCACACTCTGACACCCACCAGAACGACTCTATAAAATCCGTGCTTCAGCCTCTTTGCAGACTCAACGCAAAGCAGCAATGACATCCGATCAGTTGCAACGGCGATATAATATCTTTTCACACGTTCAAACCGTTTCCACATCCATGAATCTTGCCGCAGTCTCTCGCTGGTACGGTTCGCAAGATGAAATTCTACGACAAGATCTAGAAAGGTCTGAACCATTGACCTGGCGCAAGCACCTTCCACGACGAACGCGATTACTCTCACGATGGCATCTCTCAGCGCGAATCATTGAGACCTTCGTTACTACCCAGACTGTTCCCTCGCAATCCCAACTCCCATCACAACCCATGCAACCTATCCCAGAAGATCACCCAATCCAAGATTTATCTCACACTTTAACACGCATTCACTCCCCTGAACGTGTATATCTACCGACTGATAAGTTACGTGTTCTAAAGGAATCCTTTGACGTTGAGTCGAGAAGAAGTGTAGATTCCTTTCCTAGTAGCATCGTCAGTGATTCATCCAATCTCGCCATGTCACCTGTCCCATCAATTCAGCAACATAATCGATCAAGAGTCAAGACGCCTTCACGCTTAGAACATCTGGGGAGTAGTGGAGAGGGATCGATCAGGACGTCTGTAATGGCTAACTCCAGTCCTGAACAACCGTCAAGAAGAAGGGCTATGTCTCCCGATATCACGAACATGCGCAAGAGAGCTCTCACGAATTTCAGTGACAATTTGCCGACGGTTGTTCCGCCAATGTCTGGTACTGAAGAGACATGTAGTCATGATAAGAGATCTGTACTCTCGTCGGGTGTAAGGTCGCGATCAAATGTCGATTTAGCAGTTCGGAATCAAAGGTTTTCACACTCGTCTCTGCCCCGACATCAATTAATTTCAGAGCCCCTCCTTGAAGACTCGCAGAAAGAGATCGAGGTTGAAGAGGCGCTTCGGAGAGATTACGGGCAGAAGGCAGCGTGTGTATAATTTTTGTTTTCCCAGGTCTAATTTTCTGATAAACATTTTGATAGTTTACTGCGAGACACAGTGCAGCACAATCATCGCATCAGACAGATCCTCAACCGAATATCTATCGGTGTGAAAGATTATGATGCCATACAGCGCAAGACCATGAGTATACTTGGTCAAAGGCAGCAAGTCCTTCCGAAAGACCTTGTCGAGTCCTTTGGACATGATCCAGCTGCCGTAACTGGTTTAACAAGACGCCTGAAGGGGTGGCGAGCAGTTGAAGACATCCATCAACGATTGGTCAAACAGCGCCAGATTTTTTCTGCGTTCATCGCCTTCGAAACGCATAGGACGTTCGACCACGAGAGTATACTAGATGATAAAGTCTCTCGGCTAACCCAGAACTTATCTGTCCTAGAAGAACGAAGGGAAGAACTGACCAAGAGAACAGAAGACGTGGAAAGCTTGCTTCAGGCTGTACAAAAATATTACGAATCTGCCAAGACGGACTACGATAAGTCAGTAGCCCTGACATCTAACCTCTACCCTGAGGTGAGAGTTTGAATTTGCCACTAGCCATACTGGCTATTGATGACTTCAAAACAGCTTTCACAAGCCGTCGTTCTAGAGGAGAGTTATAAGGACCAGTATCAGCAAATCTGGGAATTTGGCATGGATGCTTTAACGCTTTTATTGGATACCGTGACACCCTTCTGGAGAACATACGGTAAAACTATAGGCCAAGATGTCCGAGATTTCCTCATTATTCCATTATATCGAAATGAGTTCACTGGTGAGGCCAAACGATACCCTATCAATGCTCTTCCGAAGCGATCACCACATCATTGGCTTGGCTTGGCAATTGTGTTACTCAGTTCTATCTTGTGGACGTTTGTACAGGTTCGTGTGGTGCTTTCATCTATGATGCACTCCAAATTGCGATGGATACCGATTGAAGGGATGCGATATACCGTTTTGCCCTTCTTCTGGTTTGGTGTTTTCATTCAGTGGTTTGCCGTTCTCGTAGAATGTGGAATTGTATTCACGGAGATGGGTGTCGTTGCGTGGTGGTTGGGATGGTCTGTTAACTTATTAAATTGACTTGGTACTTGTTCAAATTTATCCTCACCCTGATTCCTCTTTCTAATTCTAATCCACATTCTTTGTAAGCACTTCGAATTGATGGTACTTTTTTTGAAACTTCTTCAATCTAACTTTATATAATATGTGATATTATGAGTTGTAGCACCACTTATTACCTCTGCAGAAACTATACAATTACGTGGAAGCACCAAGTTCGACTTTCTTGACACCTGCTGATGCAGTGACCTGAACGTATAGCTGAGGATTGAGTTGACTGCAGTGGACGCTGAATCTATTGATTTCACGGGGATGTGCTTGTAAGTGACGTCACAGGGATCTCGGCATTAGGCTTAGGAACTATAAGGGAAGTATTATCATATGATGAAAGAGACGGTTTTCGAGGCAGTTGGGGAACTGTATCATCCGCCTTTCCAGCATCGACGCATTCTCGACAAAACCCTATCAACGTTGTCAGCCGCTAATAGAACAGTTGAGCTGTAAAGACTCACGCCCGCCCTTCATTAGTGGTACATCCATCTTGAAACACACAGTGCACCGTATGATTGGTGAGGGTTTTTGAGCGGATTGATATCGTCGGCGCTTTGGTTCTTTGGGTTCTGAAGATTTGTTGGATTTTTGGATCTGAACAGAGGGGGTTGCTGATGCGATTGCCACATCCTCAGTGGGTGTTATAGATGGTACTGGAACTGTCTGAGAAGTTAATTTTGGTTTTGGTGCGGTCTTGCGACGAGGACGAGGGTTTAAGGGGCCTTGTTTCATCGGCTTCATGGTGTAACCGACGGTTCGTACCTGGCAAGGAAAGTTAAGAAATCAAATTACAGAGTTTGACCGGCACCTACAGCTTGAAGTTGTGTTAATAAAGCTCCTTGAGAAATCTGATGGGCAATGTAAACTTTTGGTCTCTTGGGCTAAAAGACGTGAGTTGGAGCATTAAAAGCGGGATCAAGTGCATACCATCTTCGCTAAGGCTGCGGCGTTGTCCTTATTTTGATCTTCCCCTCCAATCCAATTCAGGATCAGATAGTAAATAGCATCTGGTGCCTTCCGTAGACCAAACTTAATAGGTCGAGGAGGATTCTTATCCGGCTCGGACGGACTCGCATCATCCGGCTTGGACGATGCTTGTGGTATTGGAAGGCGAATAATGAAGGAGACCTCGGATAAGCCAGAGCCATCTTTCGACAGAAGGCGTGAGCATGAAGCAAGAGATCCTCGAGGTATCAACCACCGCTCATTAGGAGTTTCTTGATACTCCATTACAAGATCCCATTCTCTGATGGGTGGAAGGTGTACTTGTTGTTCAGTGGATAGTGTGAGTGAGGATGGTGCGCCCGAAATCTTGACGCCAGGAAGATGAGGAAGGGCGAAAGCAAAGTTTCGTATTTGTTCTGGAGTAGCGCTAGGTTCAACAGCAAGCCGAAACTTGGCTGCGAAGATCGGATTGACGGATGCCTCATGGTGGATTCTAGCAACAAGGTCTGATGATATTGTATATTCCAGTCCCCCACCCAGAGCGAGCCTTAGCTGAGTTACATCTTTATCACCCGATGGGCATGATGATGTTTCTGGTGTCGCAGGTGGCATAAGGATGGTTGTAGTTTGTTGGGCCTCCTTGGAAGAGTAGGAATTGGCTGCGGTCGAAGTGGGCGGCAATCGGTATGTTGGGACAGTAGATACAGGTTGCATGTAATGTACCTCATAGAATGTGGTCTGCCGAAACTGATGTGGGCCAATGACGAGGTCGCACTTGCCCCTCGACATGATTGTATGGGGCGGTGGTGGCTCCGGTACTTTGGCACCTCGGACCCTACTAGTAAATTTTCGAAATGTGTGGTTGAGCCATTGGTCTCGAGCTGTCAGTTACGGTGAGCGAAAATTTACAGCAGAGAGATACACGGCCTACATTGACGCAATGAATGTGCAAGCACAAGACTGAATTGCAGTGAGCAATTGGTGTTGAGAATCCAGATACATGAAACGATACCTATCAGGGATAGACTTGAGACCAATATCGACGTCCGCAGTATCGAGTTCCCAGTTTCGCTTCTTACCATAGGGAAAGTCAATTCGAGCCATGAGTGGGGTGAGTGTGATGAGGAGACCCACGGGCTTCCATTTCTGGATAGTTACCTTAACCATCACATCTCATGTACGGACTTCATCTCATTCATGAATGCTCTTTGCTCGACATTGTTTCTGATAGACAGGTTTAACAAACTTGCACAATGAGCAGTCGAGTCCGTGAGTTGTGTCGCTTTCGTTCAAAGCATTGCTCCAATTTGCCCAATTAGAAAAAGGGAACACTGTCTTCCGCCCTGTAGCGAAAGCGCGTTCGCGTGCACCGACAGCAATTCCTTTCCAGACCTCGTCTGGCCTCTCAAATCCAAGAACATTTCATGAAGATAATCCAACTCAACAGTCCCTTTCACAAGCAGCCTCTTTCATCGCACCTCCTGAGCCTCAGCCGATTCCTATCCTACTCCCACAACAACAGAATGAGATGATTGATTCACTTTTTTCTGCTCACGGAATAGATCTTTCCGGTCCTCCCATACATTCTCATTCTCCTCCAGTCCTCGTCAACACTTCTAATTTACCGTCCAATCTGATTAATGTTGGACGCAACTCGATAAGTATGCCTCAGCAAGACAATCGGCCACCTGTGGTTTTCCCCCATCCATTTGATCTTTCTCATGAATTGGCCATGATGACTTCTGGCCCCAGTCAACAGACCCCAGTCATCTTCACTGCCTCTGGCCAACCAGCTGAATTTACCAACCCATCAATACCACCTGTGTTTGACAATTCTCAACAAAACTCAGCATCTGAAAATCCATCTCGCCAACAAGCACAAGGTATTTACTCAGAGAAACCAAGACGAAAGAGGAAGATCGACAATGATGGGATTGCCTCTCAACCGAAATCTTCCAGTACCACTCCCCGCCAAAGACGATCTCGTGGGCCATCTCTCCCGCCCTTCGATCCCAATGTTGATCCTGGTGAGGACATAGATCCTACTGTCGTCACTATGGCCACGCTCTGTAATGACACAGGTCAAGGTCGTGTCAGTAGCAAAGCTACCGAAATTCTCACTAGTTATGTTGCTTGGAAAGCCAGGAGTAGAGAGAGAAGGACCCGCATGCGAGTGGTCATGGAAGCCAAGAAGTATGGTCGGCAGGTCGAACAGGAAATTGAACAGCATCCTTTAGTCCCTCTGGGGGATGCTGCTACTCCCAATGATAGCAGCGAGAATGCCGGCCAAAGCACTTTAGGTACAGATGAGCAGAACGGTATCGACTATTCTCAACAAATGGAGACAAGCCGCTACAATGTCCAGGTTCGGATAGGTCCCAATGGCGAGACAATTATCGATGAAGAATCCCTCGTAGTTGACCGAGCCGAGAATGAAGATACTTCAGATTACATCCACGTTGTCGAATCTGACCACACAAAATTTGTCAATTCTGGGACCTATGGGAAGCGGTATCGCGGTTCGCGTTGGAGCGCAGAAGAGACCGATTTGTTCTATAATGTAAGTCAGCCTCAATGCCATATTCATAGACTAAGCACATGAACTAGGCCCTCTCACAATACGGAGAAAATTATGAACTTATTGCATACGTATTGCCTGGTCGTGATCGTAAATCTTGTAAAAACAAATTCAAGGCCGAAGATAAAAAAAATCATGCTCGTATAAATTATTGCCTCAATAACAGGATCCCAGTCGGTAGGTCTCCTAGAACGGTAATAACTCGACTTTCAACTCATCAATCCTAGACATGAAGACATTAGAACGTATGACAGGCAAGGACTTTTCGGGCCCAATACCCGAGATACGTGCTCCCCCTCGTCCAGTGATACAACTAGAACCATCGCAAGAGCAAGGGAGTGCGGAAGAGATTATCTCACGTGCAGCACCAACAAAACAAGTCAAGAAACGTGGTCGATCAAGAACAGCTTGTATTCCAGAGGAAGGTGTAGTAATTGTTGGTGATATAGACAATGTTTCGCTGCAGACGGAGTATCTATGATAGACGGAGTGTTTATAGTGTGACCTTGTATACTAAACTTTCGTCCTACTATGTCACTGGTCTGATCCTAAACTAAACTAAGAAATATAGCACCAAATTGTTTTGTTGGACACGTAATAAATGCAATAAATGCTGGATGACTTTGCGTAGGAATTCTAAGAGTGTAGTGCAAACTTGAGACTCTGAGGATGATTCCTGTGGCAGAGTCACATTACACGTCAATATCACGTACATGGCTTCAGAGTTAGACGATGCCCCAAACAGGGGTGGATGTTTAAGAAAGAATATAAGTAAACTCAGTTACTCGAAGCTGCGCAAGAATTGAGAATATTCATTTACCTGAAAGAATATAATAGTAAGTAATTGAAACTTAAAACAGCAATAAGACTACTAACCTCAGTCACTCAAAGCTACGTGAGAACTGAGGATACATACTGGAGACTCAAAGTATAAGTATCTAGAAAGGACAATAAAAAAGCCTTTGTTATAGCCACGATTCTTGGGTGAAATGAAATGTAAGAACGATAATTGAAGTCCATTCCATGCTGTCATGGAATGCAGTTTGCATTTCTAATAGTTTGTGCCGGAAGAAAAAGATTCTATACCAGAATCAATTGGTCCCCCCTTTATTCGAAATAAACAACTTTCACCAAGCAAGGTTGTGGTATTTAAAAGTGTGAAAGATAGTTGGGGAAGCATATGTTCGGAGGTGTTTCTATGGTGGTAATGTGAAATGTATTTTGACGGGATAAATGTAGCTGGGAGTCGTCTTCAGATCCCCCTTTGGAGTTGCTTTTCAGTATGTCATCAGTGGTAGGCTTCTAGCCAATGGGAGTTGCGTTTCACGCTGCAGCGCGACACAAAATGGATGGCCCAATGATAAAATACTTCATTTACTTCACCTGAATTTTCTCTTATTTGATTTGACACTGTAGGGAGAAACTTGATCGTACCTTAAAGTATTTATAGGTAGATTGTGAGCCTATTTTTGTCTCCATTCCACAGTGGACAAGATTCAGATAGTATTTACCTTTGATTTGTCTTAAAGGCTAGGAGAACATCTCATACAGGCCTGGGAGACTCCCCTATTCAATAACCAACATGCAGACTACTCTAGAGAATACGGATACCTAGATTACTTACCCGAGAACTTTCGGTGAAAGCTAAATTTAGGCTACCCTACGTCATTTGATGTCGCTCAGATATCCATAGCTGTTTTTCTGTGCCGTTTTCGCGAAGTATACACTGAACCATAGAAACTATAAAGATGTCCCACAAAATCGTTGTATGTGGCGTAGGATTTCTAGGCAAGTTCACACTGATTTCTATACCGCAGTCAGCTAAGGAAGGTCAGGGCAGGTATGAATATTGCTCGCCAGATTGCGAATGTATCCATTAGCTCCTCAGCGGTCCGCCGTGTGCAGCTTTCCTCACGTAACCCATTTTCAATTCATGAAAAACTCGAAAAAGAACTTCAGGGAGACCGTCTTCTTCCACCCGTCACTCTTGATATAACCAAACCTTCCACTCTAGTACCAGCATTCGAAAATGCAGGTGTTATTGTGTCTCTTGTTGGACTCATGCATGGCACCCCACAGCAATTTGAAGATATTCAATGGCATGGGGCTGAAAATGTTGCCAGAGCAGCCAGGCAGGCTGGTGCCAAGCTCGTTCACTTCAGTGCAATAGGCGCTGATCCAGATAGCCATGTTCCATATGCAAGGACCAAAGGTCTCGCAGAGATATCTGTGTTGAAAATTTGCCCTGACGCAACGATCATCAAACCAAGTTTGGTGTTTGGTCCTGAAGATGACTTCTTTAACGTATGCCTTTGTTTTTGGGGGGGATTGGCGTCTAATAGGGCCGTGAGACAGCGATTCGCAAGGTTGGCAAGATTTCTCCCGTTCTTGCCGGTCTATGGAGGCGGTACAACACTTCTTCAGCCCGTCTATGTAGGTGATCTGGCCCGTGCAGTTGAGGTCATATCGCGGATGGATCCTAGTATCGAGAATCAGATCTCTGGAAAAATTATCGAAGCTGGCGGTCCGAATGGTAAGAATTAATGACCCATCTTCACATTACTCTTCAGCAGAACTTGAACAAATCGTATACAGTATACACATTCAGACAACTTATGGAGCTGGTCCTGAAATACACAAATCGGCGCCGACTTATCATCTCGTTGCCTTTTTCGCTCGGGTATACTCAAGGTGCAGTACTAGAGCGGCTTCCTCGCAACCTCTTCACCGTAACTCGGGCTCAGGTGAAAAATTACGCCTGCATCCACCGATAATGTACTAACCAATCATGCGTCACTATCAGGTTGAACAACTCCAGAAGGATAACATCGTGGCTGAAGACAATCATCTTCCCTTCGAAAAGCTCATAGGGGAGGGCTATGGCAATTCTCCTCTAGAATGTTTGCTTGATCACCTCCCTCAGTATTTGCGCTAAATGTATCAAGTAGTTTTTGATTGGTGTACTATTTCGACTTGCAGATTCAATATCACGATCATGAGAAAGAAACCGTCTCCTTTTGTAGGATAGGCGATGATTCGATAGTGATAGTACTTATGGCCTTACATCATTATGTCACAGCTGAATATTCTGCCACGTCGATATTAACCTCACCATTCTGGGCATGGTAAATATACATCACGTATATCAGGTAGGTATTCCATTGGTGCTTGCTTACTGCCTCCTATCTTGGATTATCCTGGATGAGCTAGGTGGCTCATCATTTATAATAGTATACTCAGAAATGCGACCATCAATGCATCTGTCATGGGATACACCGTTACGTAACAAGTTTATTTCTGTCGATTCCAGAGGTGACAAATGCGAAACTTCTCTTGTCTACGAACAATGAACAAAGAACCTGATAGTCTGGGTACTGATAATCTAGCTAGATCGAAATTGGTTACACCGAATAGTGAAAATCAGACATCGGACTCATCTCATGAAGCGGAAGACAAGCAGCCTCCGACCTTTGATGACAAACGCATCTTCAGTAAGAAGGAGAAATGGTTAATTGTTTGCATGATCGCATTCTTT
>Ga0153986_1000059_pt1 | contig 31751 bp, 32 predicted proteins | sample TSGA070MetaG_FD_104724 | JGI IMG/M metagenome (GOLD analysis project Ga0153986, IMG submission 104724) | Attine ant fungus gardens microbial communities from Georgia, USA - TSGA070 MetaG | ecosystem: Host-associated > Fungi > Mycelium > Unclassified | place: USA: Georgia, Alexander Wildlife... | reverse complement strand
TGAGGATGCTCTTGATCAATGTCCAACTCGTGGGTGACAATCCACCGCGTTGGATTACCCATGGCTAGTCCAGTGCTCAACCCACCCGCTTTCATGTCAGTCTCCAAAACTACTTCGCAGCTGCGCCTATCAAGAACATCAAGACGCTTGACAAGAGCTGCTTCCCGGGGGCTTCGGTTCTCTCGAAGACGAGTATAAGAAGCATGTTGAAAGATCGACGTAGAGTCTGTATCATATAAAGCAATCCAGCCCGGCTTTTTGTCATCGGCTGCCTGGTATCGAGCACCCGTGAGAAATGCAGGGATGTGATTGAGGCGCAAGGGGACGTGTTCGTTGTTGTACCAGTCTGCAATCGATTGAATATCAAAGAAAACTTCAAGTCTCGTAGCAGGACGCACCCTGGAATTCATCCAAGTCGACTTCGCCGGGCTCGGAAAGCACTGCTAGAAATCCTTTAGGCATGAGATGATATTGATAACAGGGTAACAAAGGTTCGCCAAAGGTTCGCACGGATGACTATTTGACAGCTGATCGACTGTGGTTCTATCTGATAAACTTCCTCTGCCAAAAATAACTTTGAATGTAGGATTCAAGCTCTTTTCAAGCTCTTGCGTATAACTACACTATCCTCAATGAGCTCTGTGTTGTAACCGAACATCTTTTTTATCTTTATCTGTCCATTTTCCATCACATTTTACATAATCATAGAACTAGCTTGTCTGAGATTCTGGGGTGACAAGCTTGCCTTTGCAGCACTCAGCCACTTATGACGGCTCCCATACTAAACCCAAGTAACTACCTTAGTTACTTGTCCCCATCTGAAGCCTTTAACTTCGAAGCAGTCCGTAACCTGTACATTGCTGTTCTTGGTGTGAGCAGTTGGAGAGATTGGAAAGCATTGCGACTGATCCGTAAATTTTACAGGCTACAATATGGGATATCCTAATTTATATTCCGGATGATATCAGGATTCTCCGCAGGCAAAGGTCCATTCGTGCGGTGAACATCTGCTTCGTGACATCCAGGTTTGCTCATTCTACCTCTCCAAATAAAACAGTAACGTTCATTTGAGACCGAATAGACTTTTCTCCCTGTGCTATGTTTTCTTATCCTGTTTCGCAAAGAGTGAGGTGCTCCGAGTCACTTATGGTGCCTACATGTGCTCATGCTTAGAGCCCTTCCAGGTAGCCCGCTTGACAATTGCGATCCCATGTTCATTGCAATTGGCTGCTGCTGCATTCTGTCCGTCTCATCATCTTCCTTCCTATTCCTCCGTCGTGTGCAAGCAGTTTGGGCAGGGAATCGATGGATTTCCAGGATTTCTTTTGTCCTGTGGGTTTTCGATTGGGGTTCAGAGCTCGTCATACCCACTGGTGTTCGTGCTGTGCACATTCCATCCACGAGGTACTGCATCGACTCGCAACTTCAACCTTATGTATTGGCCTCCGTCATCTTCCCGGTCATCTTTGACACCTTTGTCTTTCTTGCAATTTCATACAAGATTATCATCATGCATAGCAATCTTGATGCCAATGTGTCCTGGAATACGGTAATCTCAGGGAAAGCTCTTCCAAGATTGTCAAGGGCAATTTTGCAAGGGGGTCAACAATACTATCTGTGAGAGAGAGAGAATCCTTCCTCTTATCCGTGATGTTGTCTGAAAAAGCTTGGTAGGATCAACCTTACAGTATACATCCTCCTCCTCATACTCCTTGTGCTTCCATCAACTCCTCCAATACTCAAAAACATGTTTGCTTTCCCTTCAGTGTCTATTTCCGCATCCATGGCTTGTCGTGTGCATAGAAACATCAAATTATTTGATCTCAGCGGAAATGCATCTCAATTTCCCATGTCGACCCTCAGGTTTTCTCCGGGCCACTCCAGTGGATATGACCAGAACTCAACCACCACGCAGTCTATGGCGCATCAAAGTCGCTCCAAGGATCCTCCACCTTTCATCGCTCTCAATCCCATCTCGACGAGCAAGCCTCAGGATGCCTTCATCAGATAAAGAAAGAAAGTTAGAGGCCGAGTACCAGTACATAAATTTATAATTCTTTTTTTAAAAATTCATTCTGAAGAATGACTCAAGTTAAGTATAAATAATTACAGACAGTGTATTAAGATATAAGCGAGTAATATCGGTACTCAATATGGAACAAGGCTGGTATCCGGGCATCGCAATGAACGCACCAATCACCAACAAATACATGTACAATGAAACTCGGAGGAAAAAGAAAATAGCCAGATGCATGTACAAAGATCGTTACTAGTCGTCATCACTGTCATCATTGGCTCTGCTCTTCTCTCTTCTGCGGCTCGAAGGTCCAGCCTGCTGAGCCGGCATCATTGATTCAGGGATAGATGATTGAGTTTCTGGTGCTGCTGCTTCCAGTTCCTTGCACTTGCCTTTTAAATCCGTTGGAGTGGCTCTGTCGAGAGCACGTTCCAGGGCTTCATGCGAAACGTTTTCAATAGACATCGAAAGGTCTGGACAAGTGGGCGACGGACCTTTTTCTCCCAGTTTCTTAAGTCGCAAAGACATAGCTCCAGTTAGAGAGTCGATGTATGACTCGTATTTGACAGTCTCCTTGAGAATATATTTCGACTTCCTCTCCCAGTTTGTCTGCGCCTTCAGTGCATTTGGAGATTTGGGTTGATACTGAAATATTCACATTAGCTGACAGATTTGGCAAAGGCAAAGGCAGAGGATGCTTCACCAAGTTCATCATTGGATTTCTCAGGTCATTGTGCTGCTGCAGATCCTTTTTCAGGAAGGCCACGTGCTTTTTCAGAGCTTCCAGTTGCGTCTCCTCATCGTGTTTACTTGAAACTGCAGGTGGAAATGGCTCCTTCCAGTCCGCAACGAAGGTCTTATCAACATAGGGCGAGCTGCTTCCTCGAACCGTAGCGACGCCATCCCTCCAAGCAAGCTTATACCGCGAACTCCTTGTACTCCGACCACTCCGTATGCTCATAGCATCGGCAGTATCGGTAGAATCTCGCGTATCATTGTAAGAGGTTGCACGGCCTTGTACGAAGGGATCCGCTACTCTGCTCCAGCCATACTCCATGTTTGAGACACCTCCAGCCAAGGGCTCCTTACTGACCCTCGCGGCCCAATAGTTACAAGTCGAGACCCACTCATTGACCAGTTCTTCTGTGCCGGCTTGGAAGAAAAAGACTTCGCCGTTCGGCAACGACAAGACCATACAATGAGGTCGATTACGATCATAACCTGGGGGTGGCAGCGCATGAGCCAAGGAATGGGCCAGATGAAGGGCCCCAACAGAGTTCGCATTTGCCTTGAGTGCTGTTTCGGTATCTGGGTTAATTGATCAAGAGATCTCACTTACAAGCCAGTTCCCACCCCCAACTGCTCCGGTGTTACCCACAGAGTTGTTGCCAAAGATAAACATGCTGAGTTCGCCCTTCTGGATGACGACGAAAACATCCATCCATGATTTATCCTTGGCGCGTTTTCCTCCTGCATCAGTAAAGTGTTTCCGGCAGAGCATCCCTTCCTTGGCCCAAGGTGCTCCAAGTAAAGCCAGCTCTTCATCTGAAATGCTGGTCGTTGTTGAATCCGAAGCATCACTTTTGATACTATGATCGTCGTCCTCCTGTGCCTCGCGTATGATAGTATGGGAGAGGTTGTGGGCAAAACCGAGTGTAGGGGTAAGGAACGCTGGCGTGGGGCCGTATAGAGTCTGGATTAAAAAAAACTTTAAGTTTGGCCGTAGGGATTAAGAAAAGGGCAAACCTCAGAGGTAGCGAAGCTAGGCGCTGGACTTATGCGACCGTCTAAACTGTTATTACTACTGTGCAGACTGACGCCAGCCTGAGCGGCAAGGAAAGATTACCTACGGATGCTTCCACGTTTTAAATTTTGGTTAGATCTGAAACTTCTATTGCGCATCATTCCCGATCCAGCCTTCAGCGAGGATGTAGAGGAACGACCAACATCGAGAGGCTGAAGGATCTGTTCGCTCTTGATAGCGCTATACATTTCCTAGTAATCCATATTCAACACCACACAAGTTCTGAATGGAGAATCTACAACCAGATATGGAATTACCTTCAATACAATCCCCATTTCTTCTTCCCATTCCCGGTTGTATGTATGAAAAGGCGTAGGGCGTTGATCGTGACTAGACACTGACACTTGAACAGAAGGCGTACTGCTGTTGACATGCTGCGTCATAGAGCTTGGGGCTCGCGGATAGATATCTTTTGAGACACTGTTCCAACTTTGGCTGCTATCACTTCGTTTCGACCGAGGAACCTGTTCTACACCCTCGAAACTCGGGCTACGGACACTGCTAGAACAGTCATCATATGTGAGATCGGAAGAGATGCTAGCTGAATGATGAGGACGAATTTGCATCTGTATCGCAGTCATAGTATTTTTGACAAACTGCCCACGAGACATTCTGGAACTCAGATCGGCAACATGGAGATCTGTGTTGAGCAGAAGCAGAGAATACGCGACTGCATGGACAATATCTAGTGAAAAAGGTGAGCATTGAGTCAATGGGAGATTCGAACACTGACTAGCGCTACCATACACCCCTCCAGGGTTACAACTCCAGTATCTTTTGCTGAATTCCTCGAGAATGCGGTCCACCTGTTGCGTTTCACCCTTGAGGAAGAGCTTAGAGCACAAATTTCTGGGCCAAAGGTGAATGTATCATTCGACAGCAACAAGAGTCGGACCACACCTGAATGCAACATCTAGTCGAAAACCCGAGAAGTCGAACCTTTCCATGTAATACTGCAAGGTGACATGATTGATTCGACCGCTATTTTTTCGAGACCGTAGTTAGCCTAGAGGCAAAAAATTGATCAAGCTGCAAATACTGACTGCTTTCCTAACCATTCTGCAATCTTGTCCTTAGTAAGAAACTCCTCATCTTCATCCCAACATTTTCTGGCAAGCTCCTTGCCTTGCTCTTCCAGTTTACTATCATCGATGTTTGACGATTGGCTGGATGACGGCAATCGTGACAATGCCAGATCGTTGACAGATAACTCTTGTTGTGAACTACGTCTCCGTTGTGATACTATAGGCATACCGTTAGTGAGTGCGAATGCAAATGTTTTCAAAGAAGCATTGCGCAACGCACACATGCGGGCATCATCAATGGCAGGGAGAAGGGAAGGTTCGGAGTTGGACGCGGTTGAACGATGCAGGGGATGAAGCCTATTCGTATCTCGCAAACTTCCGGATCCATCAGGTCCCCCACGAGGTTTTGGCAACCCAGCAGTAAGCATTGTGTTACTAGGGCTATTTATGCTTGAACTACCAGAAGCACGGTTAGGCCGTAAGGACGAGTTGCGGGGTGGCACAACGGTTGGGTTCAATTCTTTGTGCTGCTTCTTACCAATTTCATCCCGAGAAATGACATTCGGCGTCGCATTCTCGTCAGTATTTTTACGACATGATGACTGTCGTGCAGAAGCCAAGGGATCTTGCAAATCCAACATCGCACCGGAAGACGACCCGAGTTGGAATAAACTGAACTGGTCAAGGACATTGCGGAGTGTTGTATCTTCAGATCCCTCTTTTCCAGAGTTCTCAAACCTCAACGGTGAAAGCGTTACAGGAAGAGAATTCTTCGCCGAAGGAACAGGTGCCTTCTTTGAATCTGCGTCACCGACACTCATGCTCCTCCGCTTGGGGGTCAAGGTGCCTTGGGCAGTTGTCGTGATCCTGGATTCTGGTAAAGGTTCCTGCATAAGTCCAGCCTTGTTAACAACAACTATCGACATGTCAGTATCACTGCCTTCCCGTGTAGGATCTGACAAAATTGGGGTCAAGGATTTTTTCGTCTCCAGTCGAGGAGAGTCCTGCGTTTCAGGAGTCTCTGTAACAGGAGGGCGGTGCTGGAGAGGCATTGAGGGAACTGATGGTGTGAAAGCTTCAGAAAGTGAAGATGAAGGTGTGACAAGACCTCGGGCTGTCCTCTGTGAGTAGAAGAGAAGACGATGAATGTCACGTTAGATTGAAAGAAAAATGGCCACCCACCAAGCGTTCTCTTGCAGTGTTCACACCTGTCACCTTGCCCCAAAGAGCGCGCATTGAAGTTTTTGGCGGCTTAATAACAGTCAACTTCGGTCTTCTTCAAGAATAGAAGCATCACACTAACCTTGAGCGTTCCTGATTCTTTTGGGTAGGGACTTGCGAGCATCTGATCACATTTCTTTTTATCGAGTCCTTTCGGCAGAGTGGCTGAGAGTGGTTGGCTGGGACTCACACTTGTTGTTGATCTTTGCCTTCTGGTGACAATAGGAACATTCGCGGTAGAAGGTCTAGCAAGGAATGGCAGCGGAGGTGTGGTGTCCTGTTTCTTCCTCTCTCTTTCCTTGAAGTTTCTGTATTGTTGGCTGCTGATGACACCACCCCTCTCTTTAGCCTTGCGCAACAACGTCGTCAAATCTGGACTACTAGATGTTCCAGGAGATCGATAAAGGGATCTTCTGTTGGTTTGTCGTTCAGTATCGTCTTCAGTAGGATCATGCAATATATCAAATTTGTTTTGAGGGCGAGGAGATGATATCGAAAACGTGGTTTCAGGAGTGCTAGGGGAAGATCGACCTAGTATAGCTGCATCGGAAGCTGGTGTAGGTGTAGGAGGGACAATAATGGGTGTGCCAGGCTGGCGGGGCTTCACTGGTGTCGTGTTCCGGGTAGTCATCCTGGCCCTTGGACCAACGGGACTGGGAACAGGACTAAAGGATGAATTATAGCTTTTAGCGGTGAGTGGTGGACTTGAATCCAACCCAAGAGTGCTGATGTCTACGCCTTCTCTAAGTAAAACTGTGCCCTCTGCTTGCAAAGCCTGCTCGAAATCTAGATCTGTACGAGAAGTACTACGTTGCAAGCGTCGATTCCGGGGATCATTGGAGACGACGGGCTGGAGGAGTAGATGAGAGGAAGAAGTAGTGGAGGATGTGCCTGGGGTGGCGCCTGCATTTTGAAATTTGGCCGCCAGTGTGGGATCCAATCAAACGAAAAGCCCGGAAAAACGGTTAGCAGATAGCAGATGAAACAGAACTCGCTGGTGAAGACACGCGCTGGACTGATGTTATAACAAATGCTCGTCAAGGAAACTGTCGACGGTTACCCATCACCATGACCGATTATCATTATTTTCTTCTCCTCATCTGTAGAAACAATCAAATAATTTAACTCTAATAAAGCAAAAAAACAGCCAGTATCCAAAACGTAGGAAAGATCATGTGATACGCCATATGGTACACGGGACCGGTCAGCAAAAAATAAGACATCATCACGCGGTCGTATTTGCCATTCCAGATGTCCGTCTCTGTCGCTTCATAGCGATATTACTAGACACCCCACCTCCACCTCCACCCGCCGCTGCCTGCGTTACGCTGACACGTGCGGTACCAGTAGACAATGCCCCACCTCTGACAGTACTCGATGACACGGAACTCGACTGCGACCGAGGTCGCGATGTTGAAGATGCAATTTTGGGTAGTGCTCCTCCTTTGCGCAAGCCGTTGTTGGAGTTACCAGAAGCGCGGTTCCTTGAAAGAAACATTGATTGAATGAAATGTCTTCGTGATCTGTGTTCAACATACCGCTTCTTGATGATATCGGTCTTCAGTGAAAGAGGTCGAACGACACCATGGAGTTTCTACATTTGTACTTGTAAACCACGATCCGGAGAGTCACTCCAATGATCTACTCACGTAAAATAGGCCACAAGCATTACCTAACGTTCAACGGGTCAGTACACGAAGGCAGCCTGAACAGAAATAATTTACACAACGGTTGTCCTTCGGGGTCTCTCCTCCATAGCGGCGTGTTCGTCGTCTGACAATTAGAACATATCGTGAGTGATTGTTCACTGTCCTCTTTATTCTTCCCGCTTCGTGCATTTCCAACCTCACCCATTTCCTCCGTCTGACTTATAGTCACGTTTGAAGCATTTGTGCCCGTTTCGGATATAGCAGCTGGTGAACTACCACCTGCGCTAACACTGTCTGGAGAGTTCGCAACATTGGTACTCGTCGATATCGATTTTCTTCGCTGAACATCTTGAGCGCCATGCCGCAAAGACACATACTTCCTCGTCGAATCTAAGCTTCGCCTTGATCCATGAGGTCGAGGATTAGGGGTTGCACAGATTCCGGATGCTCCAGTACTCTCCGCAGAAGGTGGGGTGGATGCATTGGAAGCATTATAGGACTCCGGACTGGCAGCTGTACTCCTACCTATTCTGTTTGCCCATTCGCTGGTGGGACTCAGTGCACCTGAACTGATACCCGTTGTGAGATTAATAATTTGCGTCGGGTCAACATGGGTAAATGGAGAATTATCCGGGGGATATGCTAAACCTCCCAGATCCATTAGTTGGTGATAGTCCAACCCAGACTCCACCAGATTCGCCATATCCAGTTGGGTATATTCTTCAGCTAATGCGGCAGAGGCTGCAGCAGCAGCAGCAGACAGGCCTGTTTCACGCTGTCCAGTGTGCTGAGTCAACAGGTTCTCATTCATTGTTGCCCTCGTCATATAGGTTTGACCCATCTCTCCAGAAGTAGCAGAACTACTGCCCTTCTCAGGCCCTGCACGATCGACTCCATTCCCCAGCGGAAGAGAAAAATCTACGTTAACAGATGAGATGCTTCCCAAAGCAAGAAGAAGTACACGTGCCTTCATAGACCGGGTAAGCAAAATCGAACTGTGAAGAGGTGAACGGGGAGATGTTTGCGGGACGATCGGCGACACCAGCCAATGAAATCAGTCGCATCATATTGCTATCCAAATTAGATGGATCAGTTCGCAATAAACTATCAAAGTGAACATTATCGGCAGGTCGTTTTGTACCCAATGAGCTTTCTGTTGGAGGAAGCGGTTTCCCATTCACTTGATGGCGACCACCTATGTTTTGCATAATCATCTCCCGATTAACTGTGTGATCGAAGCTTGTTTTGCGAACGTGACGAGGAAAACTGCGCGTCTCCTGGGATGGCGCATTACCTACATCCAAGCCAGAGGCCTTAGGGAAGTCATACAACCCAAAGGCAGGTAGAGAAGAAGGCACAAATGAGTCATCGAATGACGATAAATTATTCAGGTGTATTGAATGCGAGTATCGGCTGTCAGGCGGAAGGTCAAAAGCTCCTAAGAGATGGTCTGCTGGATCCTCAATGACGGATGGTAGCGGGTTGCTTCCAGAAGCCAAACTACCGAAAATAGGACTCGGCCTGCCAGAGGAGAGTGAAGATGTACCAGGAATGGATACGCTTGTGGTTGATCTAACTAACTCTCGGCCGTGAGCATTACCCTCTCTTAAACCATCAAAAAAACCTGAAGTTGAGATAGGAAAAGGGAACTGATTTTCTAATGATTGAAAGTGAGGAAGGGCAGGCTGTTCAAAATTCATAGGTGTATCAGCCACTCGTGAACGTGAGCGACTTGTAGGTCTCCAGTCCATCGATATCCGGGACCTGGACCGGCTCATTGCCCTCCAATCCATGGCTACAACACTGGGGAGATAAAGAACGAGAGGTAGGGTGGATTCAACGTAAGCAAGCTCAAACTCGTGGAAGAAAGAAAAGACTCACTCATCCTCTTCAGGAATATCTTGATTGGTTCCGTCAAAGCCAATGACACGCACCTTGGCCTTGCCTTTGTCAATTCGACGCCCACGTTCGCCCAGATCATTCTTGATTTCGAAGGTGCCATCACAACTTTGTTGATCTGGCATCACATCCGACTGTGAAGGCATGTCCGAATTCTCGTTGGTCAGTTCCAAATTCTGCCTCGCTTCCTCCTCTCCCTTCTTCTTCTTGAGAGCCAATGCCATCATACGCCATGTGATATTCTCCATCCGTTGAGCATGTGGAAGCGTTGCTTTCTGACGGGCGTACATCTTCCACACTTGAGTGGCAAGTGGATCATCCCTTGCCATTTGCTCAAGATCGGCATCATCATCCAACGACTGAGGTTGGAGAGCAGGAGAGCCAAACACACGAGGAGAATTGAACGGGCTGCTCACTCGTGGAGACACAGTTGGTCTACGTGAAGTGAAGAGCTCATCCGTAAAGATCTTGGTGAGCAAGCTGGACTTTGAATCGGTTATAGCAGAAGTAGAAGGAACAGGAGATCGGGCAGTATGTGATGTTTCTGTTGATAGAAGAGGAGCTGAGTTGTCGTTCAAAGCACGGAAAGCCCTCGGTTGGGTGATAGTCGCGGATGCGGAGGACATCGAGAGCGAGGGAGGCAAGCCGATATTCGAACGCTCACCTGAATGCAAGATAGGATTGTACTGAATTGGTTGGATGAGGGGATGAGGAAGTTTTGAAGAAGTAGATTTATCAAATCGACGAACAGGATTACCACGAGCAACGTCGGATGACCGGACAACATTGTTAGGTGGAGAACGGAGGGATGAGGCTGTGTCATTGGCTGAAGAAGACATAATGTCAACGACGGCTGCATAAGGACTGACCCGAAAAACTGACAAGGAGAGAATTTGTCCTTGGGCATCTGGAGGTGTGGGACAAAAGAGGTGTTTGAGCGTGGGAGAGAAGGTTTGGATGTAAGCAGAGGTGGTTTATAGCTGAAAGTGGTTGAAGGCTGGATCCAAGAACCTGAGATATCCTGGTGAGGGGACAGAGCAATAGTAGGAGACGACGACGACGAGGTGTTATGCGAAGGATTAAAACTGGGCGAAGGCAAGCTGGAAGGAGTGCCTTCAGGAAAAGGTGGGAGTTGGTCGAGAACTCCGCTTGCAGCCAGGGTAGCAAATAGAGAAGGGTCTAGTGGGGCCGAAAAGACAGATGCCCAGTCGCTGAACTGTCGAAAATTGGCATTGATATTGGAATTGTCGATAGCTGGCTTGCGAGGTTGACTAGAGTGTGTGATACGAGAAGCAGCCTGAGACCAAGGGGAAGATGCAGAATGTACAGAGAAAACATGAGGGCTGAATTCTGATAGAGAAGATGGACTGGAAAGGGGAAAAGGTCTTACAGAGGGCCAGCCAGACAATGGAACATCAGATCCCCTGATATTGGATGAAGACCTTTCCATAGGAATCCAGAAATCCAAGCACAAATGAAAGAATGTGCGCGTGGGCAAGAGGCTGCAATGACAAAATGACAACCTGGATGGGATTGGAACGAAAAAAAGACTGATAAGAAGAGTTTTGCTACCCGCATTTCGGTCCGTAGCGGACCAGGACCCCGACTACTCTCCCACGACTCTACCCAATCCGAGTCACAAGGATTCAATTCAAATTTCAGATATTCGTCAACATACCGACATGTCTACAGCCACCTTTGCCGGCCTTTTCCGATGCTTGCCATCCCGAAGAAAATCACAATTCTTTTGGACACAGTCAACCCCATGCACAAAAGGGCTGTATAACAGTTCGTGAATGATGCAATGCAGGCAAGGGTCCTCACCACAACCAGCCCAATTTCTCCATCTAAAAACTGCGTTGTCGACGTCTGTTACCCTTAAGTGGTCGTCCCATTCATCGCCATGGTACCCATCAGGACAATCAGTTGCTCAGCATTCTTCTCTGCGAAATCCGCCATCCAAGTCTCCTCACACGTGTCATCATCGAGGTTGCATAAAATTTTTTCTCTGCGTTGGGTGACTGGGCCGATCCTCCGGTGTGGCCCGTTTCGAGTCAGTGAGAAACTCTGTCTCTTTTTGTACAGTGATAAAACAAGTGACTGCTCGTTTAAACGTTGGTGCTTGCCTAGTTTAGCCATCAAACCGAGCCAATTGCTGGATAGATGACGTCTGGGGGACTTATTTCTCTTGCACAATTTTCCATATATCCACGACTCCGATTACCCTATGCCCAGAGCCCCTTGGTCCGGTTTTTCAGTCTTCAATTCATCCCATCAAAATTAACAGTGATCGTAGGACATTCAATCAATACATTGTTGCTCCAAATGTGGATCTGATAAGTATCTAAGTACGTCTTTAGGTGTTCAGTAGAAGAACGGTGGCGTCTTGGAGTGCCACCCCCAGAATGGCTGGCATGACATCTGAAAGCTCGATTCCCAAGAGGTTTACTGTAGCTTGTCTACGCCAGAAGAGACGTGGGAAATTACAACCCCCCACCGATGTGTGCATGATATAAAAAGCGCCCAAGAGATGATTAAAGACAACTCAATAGCTTTGGTTTCTGTAAAAAGGCAAAGTATGTATTTTAGTTATTTACACTTTTGGAAGGCTTCAGGTTATCACCTACTAGTCGCGGTCTCCTCCAATTCTAATCATTCCTGTGGACTAATCTGCATGTAGCCGTGCATTTTAGTGCGTCCGAGGACTTGGTGATTTGCAATGGGATATCAACATGAGAATGGCTGGATCATCTGGCAGGTTTCATAGTCAGTCTCACAGCCTCTTCGTCTTTCATTGATCCTGAATCATCAGGGAACGCTCAATGATTGATATTTGGAAGAACTGATATGATTCAGAGTCAATTACACGCTCTCGCGAACTTTGATTTTTTATCAGAAAACCAGATCGACGCGCAGTCGAAATCATATTTGACTGATCCAAATCTGGGTTATTCTACTCTACTTTCTGTACACTAATGAATTCGATTCCAAGATTGGGCTCATGCATGAGCTCTTAATTAAATAATTCAAATGTGGGTGCTTGGCTTCAGTTCTTTCATGATATTCGTTTTGAAAATGTCTTCAACAGCCTTTTACCTTTCGCAAGACTGAACAAGATGAAGAATTCTTGATCTCCCGAACTTTCTTCCGGCTCCAACCTTTTTTGAGCTCTCAGCCTAAATCCGCAGTGATCACAACATACGAGAGGGACAAGATGGATTCAGTTTAAGTAAAACAAAGTTGATTGCCCGTTGAAGACATACATTGCTATCTGGCCATCGTTAAAATACCACTCAGATGACGATAGTAATCATAACGCAAGGCTAAGGCAATGGATGTTCCAGGTGTCACAATGTCAGCAAATCCAAGCACGGTAGAATTCCGCTCTCCTGCCATAAACAGAGACCTCGGTCAGTAAAGTTTCATTGGTACATCAAGAGACGTTGCAACTTAAACCATCTCATCTGAAAGGCGTCAGTGGGCCCAACTGGCAAAGATGACGCAACCCATTACTTCGATTCCAAACACCCTATCAGATAGAAGGCAACCTAAAAATCGTGACAAGATGAGAAGCCAAGGATGTTTGTGATCAGGATCAACTTTCGCGACCTTGCATCAGAATTATAAAGTCACAGAAATGAGAGGCAAGAAAGAGATTAAATGTCTCTTTAAGTACATCCTGAGTATTTTAAATCATCCAAAGGTCAGCATGACTCGAACCTTCTTTGTTCCCTTGAATGGCGAGCTTGAAAAGTTGTTCTTCGGCTAATCATCAAATGAAAGTTGTTGAAGACAAATTTTGAGGCAACATTAGTTTTATCACGTACATTCCAAACACTTCCAATGCCAACAATTACCAGCCGAGCAACAGATCGATCCACTCTGTCCCGGAGTATTTCACAGTCATGTAGATTGAGGTCTTATTTCCTTCTTGATCCTGGTTAATTTCCGCCATGAAGAAAATGTTGAGAAACACCCCAAAAGCGAATAGATCTGAATGCCGGTAGGAAGCACTAAAGGGAATCGAAAGGGTCGCGAAACAGCCTCCAACAACACCAAGTCGTGAACGAAATTTTTGGACTTCAAATGACAGACACGGGTAACAACTTGAGAATTTCTTCCATTCAATTTATCGAAGCAGATGATTTAGGAAGTACAGAAGAATATTTCAGGGCAATTTTGGAGATAATCTAACTCCTGTTCTTCATTGCTGCAGCATGTGAAGTCAGAATGGGGTACACTGAACCATCTGGATAGACGGCATAACCATCGTCAGGTGTATTTCCGCTGTTTTCGTCAGCCCAACAGAGTCCAAATGGAAGCTCGACTGGATACGAACCTGGAGAGATGGGATCCGGATTGCCTGATTTAGATGGAAAGTGAGTCTTGTCTTCCTTAAAATCACTCAGAAACTCACCAAATAAGATCGCCAGTCAATTCCGACGAGACAATCTGGTTGAACCAGGTGGTATAAGTTGCTACTTGATCAAATGTGACGCCGAACTCCTCAAGAATGACAGGTTTGTTAGCTTCTTTCATACTTGTAGCATGATCAGTGATCCACTGAGCTCCCCAAGCTGTTTCGTTGCCACCTTGACCCCATGATGTTGGGTATGACTACAGAACAGTATGTGACCACAGAAGCAGACTTTCCAAAACCTCTGACTCACGTGGAAAGTGCCAAAGTCGATTGAAGAAATAACCAGATTAGCATCAAAATCAACCCCCTCACTCCCCCTGGTAATCTTAAAGTTACCTCAGAAAAGCACGGATGAAAGCCGTCTCACTGATATGGGTAGGTGGGTGCGCTTGGCTGATTATAGAAACCCTCGTCACCGATGGCCACAAGATGGTTGCTATCCAGAGACTTGATGTACGCTGACATTTCCTGAGCCCAGTTCGTGATTGTGGTCGTAGTACAGCTTCCCGAGGTAGTGCTTCAAGATATAAGGCGTCTTGTGCTAGGCAATCAATGAGCCAGCTTACCCAGTGGACCCTCTGCATCTCGGCTCGTTTGCTAGTTCCCAGGCAAGAATGCCGGGTTCGTTCACATATCGACCTACAAAGGTCTTCACGTAATCTTTGAATGCATTCTACCAGACATCCGCTTCAGCTTTTGAGAAAATCCATCATAAGGTTATTGAAACCAACTTTCACATCAGTATCAGTATAAAAGAGATCATGGGGTTGACCGTTGCCAACAATCTGGTTGACATAAACGTCCATACCGCCATAGTCTGCCCTGAAAAAATCCATGATTCAGTTGTAGATATCGACCGACAGTGTCTCACCAGTTGTTCGTCCTTAGATATGAGATGAATCCGTAAGTATCAGGGTGACAGAAAAGGATACACACAGTGCCACAATCAGGCGGATTCCATTTGTCTTCGCAGCGGCAACCACATTATCTGCGTTTCGTCAGATACGACCAAGGCTAGGATGCAATTTAACAGACCGAAATTTTGGAGGCCAGTTGCACCAGTATTAATGGTTGGCACACTTCCAATCCAGGACTGGTAGTAATTACCATTTGGGGAGGTTACCTCGTTAAAACCCCTGACGTCGTCAATCAGCTCTCATTATCGTATAGCTTGAAGAACTGGGCATACCATGTTCGAACGGTCGTACCGCCAGCTTGAGCAATATCTGCAAACGCTTGATTCATAGAAGTGGTACTGAGTCCGGTCAAACCCATCCAATACGCGTTGCCACTGGCAGTGAAAGCCAATTGTTAGTACAGGATTGTAAATAGAAGAATATCTCGACGAACCCGACGACCGTATATGCTTTTCCATTCAGAGTGAAGCCTATTCCAGATGTCTTGACGAATCCCGTCTCTATAGGAGATGGAGCACTCGATGTCGGACTAGAACTTGTAGTTGATGGAGCACTAGTAGAGGATATTGCCTCAGGAAGGCACTGCGAATAGAAGTCATTCTGGTAGACACAGGCAGATCCGGCTATACATTCTGTGAAATATTTTCAACACTAGATGAAGACAAGAAAGAGAAGAGGTTAGTTGACCTGTCTCTCCTGTCCAGCCATTTCCTCCACATTGGCCCCACACTGGGACAACTGCGACTACCTCCGAGAAAGAGATGGCTAGTGTAATCAAACTAGCAGCAAGCTTCATTGTAGAAGTTGAAGATATCCTATCTCTATCTGTTTCGATACCATAAATACGCGGTCGGGTCTTTCTCGCTAGTAGTGAAGGCTCCGCAAAGTCCGTTCAAGCGACAATTCTCCGTACAACAACAGAGAGAACGTGTCATACCTCGCCTAAAATAGGTTTGATTGTGTAGTAGAACCATAGAAGCCTGATAAACGCCTGGGTCGCAGGTACAAGACATGTTCCATCTGTTCAGATGCGAAGCTGCTACCCTTCATGGAAGTGTCACTTGACAAATTCCTGGGATCGTTTGCGACCAAAATACCCGTGTGAAAGACAGTCCTGAGGGTCAGGGAAGAAAAATCTCAGTCCTCAGAGGGCACTCATACAGCAAGTCAGAGCTGAACTGATTGGGGAGTCAAAACTGTTGTCCTGTCGGAAAATAACATAGCGAAGTGACGACTGACACTGGTAAGGTGACAGATTTTGATCGCATATCGCATGACCATGTTCGTAACTGTCGTCTGTGTGTGTCATATCCAGCGAATCAACTTTCAAACCACCCAGGAGAGATAGCAGGAGAGACAGAAGGAAAGAGTTCTCGGAGATTGACTTTCACCAAGTGTGGATGCCGAAGGAACAGCCCGTTCTGCACAGAATGATTCTCAGAAGGCTACCATTATGACAATTATCCCACACAAACCAATTTAGGAAACAGCAGTTGATGCCAGTACGTATGTTGGAGAGGACAAAGTACCGCTATTTCCTTTTATGACTTTATTCGGTCCCTTCCATTTTCCGGTTGCTAAACACTAGGCCCTGACCTGCGTTCCCGGCACAATTTCGTCGGGTGTGCCGGCCATCTCACTTTACAAGAATATACAGTTTCTAGTTTTTGTACTTATCAAAGGCGGGACGACAAGTTAGATAGCATTCATCCGTCAATGTGGCACCCCATCGTACTAACGTTGGATGGTGGGGCTTACCGTATAATGGGCATTAGCTGCCGTGTAATTCCTCCTGGGTGCATATTTTGTTGCTTGTAAATATTTTGCCAAGTAGTTGAAGCTCATCTTCGATGATAATCGAGAGCAAATCGCAGTAAGATGGAAAAATGTCGGTTTAATGACAGAAAATGATTTGATTTGAATTACCATTTGTTTAGTGATCACTGTACTCATCCTTATTGTTGGGAATTTTTTTTGATGCGTAATTGTGCTTCATCTCAAGATTCTTGGCTCCCGAGTGTAGAAGTGGCGGACAATCAGTGACGTCACACGACATCCAATAAGCAGAGTCATCAGGAACAATAAATCACAGTTCTTTCCGAAAGACATGGAAAAAAGGTCAGTCATTTGCCTAGTTCGTCTTCAGGAGTACTGATTCTTGATATTTCAGAAAAAGTCTCATAGCCGAAGGTCACCAATCAACATTAGTCTATGCATTTACATCTCACGCATCTCACTCACATGTTTGAATAGAGGTTCCCGACGTCAAGCGACGTAGGAAGCAGGACCTCAATACTAGATATGACAGGATGATCGAAACCATGAAGATGACCAGGATTTACCCGAAGGAAAGGACCTCAACCGATAAAGCTGTCTCAGCCAGACATTCAGCTACTGTGAACTATCATCGCAAAATTTCTGGGCATTTACCAGAAAATGCACTGTGCAAAACCAAAGATCCTTTGAGAAGAAGAATCCATCTAGATGATGGGCCACCCTTGCCTGTAAATCTCGCCAATGGAGTGGGGGCAGTCTCTATGAACAGGGAAGCACTCCAGAGCAATTGCTTGGGTCAGGTATATTCTTCGTGATCCAGCATCCTCTCCCACTATCTCAGGAGGCGCTCACTGCGTCAATACTAGGATTCTCCGGAGCCCCTGCCTCAGTGGCTAGCGCATACATTTGCTACACTTCCGCGGAAGCACCCTCTCCGGTCTTTACTCCCGAAGAGGGCCCTTGGATTCAGTTCTCCCGAGACACATCATTCATCGGCTTCAACTAGAGTAAATGACGTTGTATCATCTCCAGAATCTGACCAGCTACCATTTACTTTGAACATGCCTGAAGAACCGACAAGCCCCTCGACACTGGTTGCTACCAGCGCATATTCGAATTCCGGATTCTGTGTATCAAAGTTAGGACCTCAAGAGATACGAATTCCTCTTCTGGAGCAACTCATCCACAACAACTCAGTAGGGAATCCCTCGAAGACAGAGACATATGTGTCCCCTGATTTCCGGCTATTTACAACCCCAGGGCCTGCCTCAAGTATATCCAGACCATTCACTCCCCCACCGATTTGTATTGACGTCAATATGTTCCCTTCCCTTGAACCACCTGCCTATGATGACGAGGTTCACCTTGAGGAGGAGTTGATTACAGGGTTGCCTGCAGAGGACTTTGTCCAAGAGGAACAGCGCTCAAGTTCTGCCGATTCTCTGAATTTGAATGACATCATTGTCCAGTCACAAAATGGCGGTCTTTCTGATGTCCATGATAGTGATCCAGCTGTGAAGTTTTCAGAGTTCCAGCCGGCAAACAAATATTCTGACGCTGAGGGCTTCTCAAAACCAGACTCATCGTTGGAATCATATTCTCTAGACGTAGAGACCCTTGACTTCCGTTGGACCGTGTTTGATCGGTCAAATGTCCATCAGCAGGATCCTGCACAAATGTGCACTTCTTCCTTGGAACTACCTGGAGATGTTGAATCTGAGCTTTCTGTGGACTTAGGGGCTGATTTGCATGAAGGATGCAAGTCTCCCTCATCCGATGAAGATCGCTTTTGCTTCCAGGCGACATTACACAACAATCAAACCTCACATATTGTACCAATTCAGAAAGCCTTTGCTCCCACCCAGGGTATATACCTATCTCCTCTCAAAGAGTCGAGCTCTGACAATGGAAATTTCGATATGTTTCATGCTCACCAGCAATCACAATGTTCCCGAGACAGTATTGAGTCATGGTCTGATTAGCGGGTCTAAGTGTTCACATAGACTAGGCAGGTCAGATATTTAGTACTAGCAGGTATTAAGAAAACATTGCAAATGTATATGATATTTCTGGTCAAATGGTCTCACCATCCAACTTGGCCCTCTGTGTACGTTTCCACAGTGACATGCCTCTCGCCCTTCCGCTTCAAGAGACGGTAACGCTCAAGTTCATACACCTCATAAGACTCTGCTGCAAGTCTCATGGCTTGGAGGTGATAAGGCTGAGAGTTGGCAGCAATAGCATGTTTGCGACTTTGCCAAATACAGGTCGCAAGATTCATCCCTGTCTCAGGATGGGGTATTCCATACCAATACATGATAAGCTGGTAATCTGCATAAGCATTTGCTTGTGGGACTTGAAGACTTAACTCACACCTCCGTTACGAACAGCCTCTTCGTGCGCTAGTTTGTCAGCTGCATAGAGCGCTTTACCATAGAAATGAGGATGACAATGGATAGAGAAGAGGACAGAATAAGAAAACCCACAGTCACCATCACTCCCTGCCTTTCGCCTACTCCGAAAAGCCACACAAAACCAATCACGGTCATCCATCTTTGGCAACAACAGCTCTTCCCAGTTGAATGCTTCTGGATATGGTATACTAGCATAGTCAGTGGTGAGGGGTCTGAAGCGGTGAAGGGCCTTGTGGAGTGATAACGATGCTGGGTCAATACTCGGAAGGCGGGTTGTAGTGGCCAAAGGTGGAAGTTCTGGATCCGCTAATGATTCCTCAAATTGAAAATCCATCTTCTCTGGCAGAGACGATAGAAGTGGTGGCAGGTATAGCACGGGTGAGGTGGGTTCTATGAGGCTTTTCGAGTCAAAGATTGGAACGTCATGAGGGCTGCACTTCTTTGAGGAAGTTACAACGGTTGTAGCAGGTCGGAGTAGGAATTTTAAAGGGTGTAGTGGGTGAGTGAATGCAATATTCATTGGTGTGATAGATAGGATAGGGATATTGACCGCAGGCGACGAGGATTGTCAAATAAGAGGCAGGCTAGCATCTATATCCTGGTAGAGATTTAATAAGGGTGACGCGATCGTAGCATACTAACCCACTACAGATTTTCAACCTAAATCCTTATTTAACCCTCCACAGGATTCCTGCTTCAACAGATTACGGCAAAGACTTTTCACAGTGTATAAATCGGAGCGAGACATTGCATGATCACATTTTGAGGCAGAATGGCGACATATGTCGAGGGTTTTGTGTAAGCAGCCACCGAGTAAATAAATCAAGAATGAAAGTTCGGAAGCAGGTGTAACTGTCACGCCTCACGCACCAGTCAGCAATATTCCGCGTATACCCATGGCCGCCAAGAAAGCAACATCGACGCTATATCACCTTAGCTCAGGTGGTTTCTGGAAAAAGTTCCGTACGGTCATTTATCTCCTCAGTTTTCGAATGTCTGACACAAGGTGCAGGCGAGCTTACTGTTATAAACTCCGAAATATCCAGTGGTTTACCCCTCCAAGAGGTTAACCGATTTCCCCCCCCAGCATCCCGTCCAGAGCGTTACTCAACACCTGCAACAAAAGGTCCAAAAATATATACCCTGCACTGTTAATGCTCTGAACATTTTATAGCCTCTGACCCGGCGCAGAACCCGTACTGGAAGCGAGATGTTCGTCGTGCTTATCCTCAACTATCCATAATCACTCAGAACCAACTTTCTCAATTGTTGATTGAGCATCTTGGAGCGCCAACGTATGTCCCCTGGTTTTTCTCATCTCCAATGCAGAAAAGACCTTGACGCACTGCACTTCAGTGTTACTGCACCGGATGCGCATACCAGTCATACCAGTCAAGTCCCCATCGAGGCTCCTGAATCCATGACCCTATCCCAGGCTATCTCCACCGTCACTGGTGCTACTCAGGTCTACTCAGAGGACAAGCTTCCTCCTTTGCTCCCTATCTCTTTCCAACGTTGGGAGCCCAAGTGTTCAGCCGATGTGCCTCATGCTGAACACTCCTATTTCCCCATGAGGTTGTACCATTGAATAGACGTAATTTAGATCTTATCATTGGCTCTGAAGCTTGCGTCAATGAATCACTAATGTCCAATAATTACCTATCCCTCATCTATCTCTGCAAATAGCTATCATAAGAAATACTTGATTCAATCACAACACTATTGTTTGACAATCAGCAATTGCTCAGATTTCTTGACCACGTCTTGCCAACTATTCAACCATACACTCAGAATATTACTTATGGATTTGTTGCATTTGATGCAACCTCACCTAAGCCTAACTCCTTTGGCGCATGCTCTTGTAGACATACCCCTGACATCTTACTAGTTTGCTTGTTGCGGAAGAGGAATGCTGAATCCAAAAAAAATCATCATGATTATGTAATAGACTGGGATTATCACTGGCGCAGAGGTCTTGTTGTGTCAAATAACAGCAAATAAGCATGTCTGCCCTACCACCCCCAGGAGCATCTATAGAAACACAAGCTACTGTCTTTGCTGATGACCCTCGGTTTGCTTCCATGTCTGGCGTGTCTATATGCATCCTTACTTTCTTGCCAGGGCATACTTCAACAAAAGCTCCAATTCGTGGCGGTATGAGGAGGACGATGGGACTGAGATGGAATATGATAGTGCTAAGGGGTCTTGGGTATCCCTGGTATAAACCTATCTTCACCTCTCGTTACGCCCAATACCTGACAAGGTCATGATCAGCCAGATGAAGACCTTATCAAGCAGCAGCAAGCAGCTTACTCAGTTACAGGCATCGACGAAGAGGCAAGTGCCTTGAGATGATGGGTAGATCGGGTTTGGAAATCTAACATCAGGTCCTGGGTGATTCAAGACACCTGCAGCACCCGTCCTGAAACGCGAGAACAGGAAGAGAAAGGAGCCTGAGGATTATACAGGATACAGCACAGTCGAAAATGCCGTTGCAGGTTCCTCCAAGCGCGGCAAAAGTGACAAATCCCAGGCGGAACGAAAATTAAAGAACACCGCTATCTATGTTACTGGTCTTCCTATGGATGTGGAGGTCGATGAGATTGTGGAACGTTTTTCTCGATGTGGTGTCATCGAGGAAGATGATGAAGGAGAGCCCAAAGTGAAGATGTACGCCCGAGACGATGGTTCATTTGCTGGCGAGGCTCTAGTGGTGTTCTTTAAAGAGGACTCTGTCACACTTGCGATCAATCTGCTCGACGAAGCAGAGTTACGGCTGGGAGACTACACAAATGTAATGCGTGTAGTGAGAGCTGATTTCACCCACAAGAATTCTACGACTGCAGCAGGTGATAAACCGCGCAAATTGATTGACAAGAAGAAAGCGACAAGACGGATAGGAAAGATGCAAAGGTGTGTTCAGCTTAACCCTTCCTGACTCGGATGGCTGACATACGATGTAGGAAACTTCAGGAGTGGGATGACGAAGATGGCTTTGGACCCGCAAAGGTGGATGATGAGTATGTGCATGACATGAAGAAGAACAGTCGTGTTGTCGTTCTGAAGCACATGTTCACGTTGGAAGATCTCAGCAAGGATGCGTCGTTGCTACTGGACCTCAAAGAAGATGTCCGAGAAGAGTGTTCAACATTAGGCGAAGTTACCAATGTTGTGCTTTACGATGTACGTGTGCTTGCCTATCTGTTTATCGGGTCATTCACAATTTCATAGAAAGAGAAGGATGGAATTATGACAGTCAAGTTTAAAGACCCAATCAGCGCTCAAGCCTGTGTCGTAGTATGTCTTTCGCACCTCAACTACCGTGAAATTTCAACCGTTTCTTCAGAAAATGAATGGTCGTTTCTTTGATGGGCGTCAGATTGAAGCCAATCTCTACGCCGGTCGGCAGCGGTTCAAACGTTCAGGAGCAGGGGATGACACCGAGGAAGGTGATGATGCAGATAAGAAGAGATTGGATGACTTTGCGCAGTGGCTGATGACCGAAGGTGACTGATTTGACGAGGTTGCGATCTTAAGTGTATCTTTATTGTGGCTACCATCCTGTCAAGCAAAAGACATGACGAATCCTGAATTGTTTATAACGTTATGTGAAAATGAAGATGTCAATCAGAATTCAAAGTAATGCTACAACCAAAACCATCCTCTCTTCATTTTCTCTACCAACAAGAACATAGGGGTTTTTTGTCCACCGTTTCCAATCGCTGAAGATCAATCAGAAAAAAATAGAAAATCTTGGATCCCAGAGAGCTGACCTCGACAATGACATCTCTTTTCGTATTTTCACCTGTCTGTTGGATCCAAGCATGAAAAGGGTCACCATTCCCTTGCCGTTCATGCCCGAAGGAAGAACGCCTGATCCCTTCTACATGAGAGGTCGATTTAGACATAGCCACAAGGTCCTCTTCTGCAATAGAGCTTGCCGAAGATGCAACCTCCGGCACTGCTGAAAGGGGAATACTAGGTGGAGAAAAAGGTGATGATGGATTTGGAGCAGAGCCCGAAGGAACGTCAGGAAGGTCGCGATTCCCGCCACTACTCGCGCGTGCCAGCGGCAGATGTTTGGGTTGAATGGCCTCTCCGACATCCATTTCCACTTCATCAACACCTAGACGTTGTAAACTAGCCTCCACAGCATCCAATCGTTCCAGATGCTCCAGAACTGTAACACCAGTAGTCCCGGGGTGAATTCTCTGGAACTTTGCAGCAAATGGTACAGGACGAGGCAGACCAGATGCATCGGTAGAGGTCCTCTGCATAGGTGGAGGGAATTCGCCCCTTGAGCTCTGACTTCGTGTCCTCCGTGGAACAGGAACACTATTGATAGATATCCGGGGTGAAGGCGGACCATTCTCCCCATCTTCGACTGAATCTGCAGGTGCCTCGGTTTCTTGTAATAGATCCTCAGGTACCTCAATTTCATCATCCCAAACCAGCACCTTTTGCCGGCGGGTCAACTCCAGTGGTCCTGTTATGAAATATTTAGAGATCATGCCACACAGTTACAAACTAGCTATACCTTCATCCTATATCGGAGTTAGAATGATGTCTGATCAGGAATCGGAGAATGATAGCTTACGGCGTGTTTGAGTGACTGTACAATATTCCATGCCTGTCCTGTGATACAATAAGCCCAGGGCGGTTTTACATGAAAGATACCACCTCACCCTTAATTACTGCCATTTGCCGCTGCTTGAACATTAGCCCTGAACATCCGAGAATTGGAAAAGCGCCTCACTGCAAACATCTTTGGGTGAAAATCAGGATCAACAGCAAATAGTTTCCGTAATTGGAAAGTTGTATCTTCCCACCAGACTCTTGACGTAAGGAGTGGCAAAAAGTGATTTCTTGTCTTGTCGCTGAACGGTCGGCCAATGATACTGACTGGAAGATACAACCAGCCATAGGTGTATGAGCGCCAGCCTTGGGGATGTTCATGGGGGAAGGAAAGAGAATTATCGATCGCAGCAATGTGGATGTGGGGTCGTCGAGTATAATCAATACCGGTTGGGCCGTCAGACAGGGCTGGAGAGGCAGTGGCGGCACGAACACTGCCTGCATCATTTCTCGAGGGTGCACTGTCGGTAGTTTTTAGTTCGTTCATGAGAGGCATCTCCAGCCGTACAGAACGAGTTGGTGCAACATCTACAAGGGGTTTTTCGTGGCCTCCTTCGCAGTACTTGATCATGTAATTATCCGCTCCTCGATCGGTGTTGAGCATCAGATAGTCTACGTGATATTAGGCCACGAGAAACCAAAAGTAAACTTTCTTACCAAGTACAACCAACCTTGATAGAGATCAAACTCAATTTTCACAGGAGTCAGTATAAACTAATGGACATACTTTTCTAGCTCATCTCTGAAGCTTTGCTGTAAACCCTGAGTCCAATAGAACGGCCTTTCTGATTCATTAGGCTCTGTGTTGTCAAACAAGACCCTCTCATCCTCGTAATCAACTTCGTCATAGAGCTCATCCCCATCGCCCGTCTTACCGCACATGATGTTAAGTGTACTCAAGATACGCTTCGAGAAGTTGCCGTGTCTATGATTTGAGTCATCGAATGTATCTGCAATGGCCCGACCAGGCCAAGGGTGTTTCCTCAGAAACTCGGAAGCATCTACCATCATATCAGCAATCCTGCGTTTTTCAGCTTGTCAACACATACCTAGATAACCATGCAAAAAGTATTGCATGCTCCCAATTTTCTCGGGCAGAGGTTTTCCCTTCTTTGCTGCGCTTCGATCAAGCCAGTCGTAGAAAAAGGCCTTCAAGCAGATCAATCAATGACTATTTGGTGAGCAACTCAACGCACGGGGCTAGACAGCGAAACAAGGTAAGTGGGAGGGACGATATGCAGTTCTAGTCGTCTATCCAGCAGCGATGCAGCAGCTTCTGAGATATAACTGTAGAAATTCAGGGAGGTCATTTGAGGTGAGGTCATGAACTCAAACCTTAGATTGGGTATCAAGCAAGCACGACCGAAGGGAATAATCCATCGGAATTGTCGGTGGATCCATTTCGTCGTCTGAAAAACAGGGATGATAACTCTTCGGTATCCCAATCCTGTGATATCATACTCACCTTAGGATTGAGCCGGCCATAGGGCTCCTCGTCTTTGGGCTTGAAAACCCTGAGAATTGGCACATAATGAAGTGGAGATTGATTTAATCATAAGTGTACTCACGCGAGAGTCTGTATTCGTCCTCCAGAGATCTTAGCACGAGCAAAGTATGATCCTGAAGAGCCCTTCGAAATGATCTTGGGATGAATGCCGTCTGAGATTGCATTCTTCACAGACTGTACTAATGAGCTAAGCCGGAGCCAATCAGTCATGTAACCAGACCTAGAAGGATTACCCACACTTCAAAATCTTCTTGGGTCATAGGAGGTTTATGTTCCAACGTCTTAATCTGACCAACACCGATGCTGAGCGCTAGGAGCTAGTCAAAAACATGGAACCAAGTACCATGATATCTGGTGTTGAAGTGCTCCGTACAGGTGGCTCAAAGACACTCTTCCATATCTGTCTCTTGAGATGGTCTTGTTTCTTCTTTTGTTTTCGTTTGACCTTGTGGGCAATTGACTCTGTCCATCTAGAAAGACAATGTAACAGAGTCCCAAGACGAGCGGAAATGGAAATTCGTACCTCTTGAAGGCATTGTCGAGCTTCTTGAGGTCAATAGTACCAGGTCGACTGCGAGTCAGACCACGTGTAGAAGAGGTCATGGCTCGTGTCCTTGAACCTGTACTAAGGAGGCCAACGTCAGCCTCATCATCTCCATTCTGGGAAAGAGGCTGGTATCCATCACGATTGGAACTGTTGGGCATGAATCCCAGCAAGCGATGATGGTTGTCGGGTCGTGGGGATATACAATGTGTAATTGAGGTGAAGACCGTCTAGTGGCTGTGCATGGAGGCCTAATTCATTAGAGTTGGGCAAAAATTTTAATGTTGAAGGGACTCATAGCAAACAAGAACAATGGTGCTGAGGGTTGAACGGGCAATCTCCAAAGCTTGTAATCCACTGTATATACTAAATTGTCTATACTATGACATCGAAGCATTACAACGGGACATGTACTGTTTGGCACATTCTATTTTGACTGAAAATTACAATAGCATCAGAACCTCATCAGAACCTCATCAGAACCTGGGAGATACAAGAACTACTATCTGCTTTCTATTCGACCGAGTGATTCGTCAATTACAGGATCGTCACAACCATTTGCGTATGTATTATCAAGTGAGATAACTCTTGGGTGGAATATTCGGGTCGAATCCTGAGTTTGCTTAGAGAATCCAATGTCAGCTCCACTCTTTTCCTCGATGTCGGTCAATGGAGTTTGAATGAGGGAAGGAATCATGAGAAGAGAACTGTAAGAGATGTGGCACCACAACAGGAGAGTCAGAATTGAGTGAATAGCTCCCAGTACTCGGAAAAATCCTGAATCAAAGACGCCCGCTAGATGTAGGGTGATATTGGCAAAGACGCCCTTTCCAAGATCTTGAGAACAGTAACGGGGACATCAATGGCAAGACACTTACATTCGGAAAGACGAGGCCCCAAGCTGTAAGCTTGAATCGGAGTTTGGTGTGTCTAAGGATGTGCACGAACCCAAGAAGGGCATAACTGATCCAGAAGACTGCCCATGACCAGAGAATGAACGAAAAAACCGAACAGAGGATGTAAATGACGTCTCCAGACACTCGAAGTGAAAAGAACGGGGAATGGGAAGGGAGGAGTGGGAGAAGTGATTGAAATTCGGCCCCAATCAGCGACACAGAGTATGATGCTTGGGCCGAAACACCAAGGGGAAGAAAGACGGAGAAGATACTTGATCCTGGAGGGAAACCATAGACTACCAGTCTCAGGACATAAGTTGCAAGCATCATTGATGCTAATGATAATCCCAAAGTGAGGATGAACGCAGCAACGATAACAGTTACAAGTGCTGCGTGAACAGAGAACTCTCTAACAGGTTCCGCAATCACGGCACCTGTTGAAGATGCGACCACAAATGTGACGACGGGAAGAATCCATGACGCCGTCATAGTGGACAGTGAATACGAATGTTGGGTAATCCTACAAAATAAGTCATGCTTCTGGAGATGTTGAGGAGAAAGCGTTCGGTACTTACATTAAGTAAGCTCCTCCCCAGAAGCACGTTGATGAAATGGCAACGTTGATCCACCATAAAATCCACAGGAAATAAATGAAGACTTGCCCACCGATGCCGTAATGATAGTAAACCACATTGACAGAAGCACTGAGAATTGTTGTGGCTCCCATCGGGTAGCAGCTGAAGAAGAGACTATAGCTGGGATGCTTGAACAAGCATATGAAAGCTTTGGGCTCTATCACGAGTTGTGCTATTGTCGATACGTTGAATAAAAGGAAAAGAATGATATTCAGGAAATAAAATATGAGGCTGAGGATTGTCAAGGCCTGTGAGCCCTGTCCGTATGGAAAGGAAAAAAATAGGATGCTAATCGCACCAGTACCTGCTTTGAGTTATACTGACACGTGTATTTGCGAACGGGTCATGAACTCACCCATCGGTATCGCCCATAGCACTGGTGTGGTCCTCCTCGAAAATGTTCACCCTGTCAGCTTTTCCTCCTACTGCACAAATGTTTTCTTTACCTGACAATTCTCTTGAGAGTACTCGAGATGATCATGGCAAACCACAGGAAGGCTCACTAATGCACAAAGTATGAGTGCGAGTTTATGAGTGCTGATGTTATTCTTTGAAATGATTCGCCTTACGGCAAGCGTTGATCCGGAAGTTGTTAGCATAGCCACATGGTACCTATCAGTTATTTGGCGCGCGAACACATTTATTGGCGAAGGACACATTGGTAATGTGCCATAGATTACTTGTCAATTCAGCAAGTAATCAAGGTGGATAAAATAGATACTTACATTATTGCACAAAGCATCATGCACAAATACGCATGTCACAGCACATCAGCGCGACGTGACATGGGATGAAGTCCCACTACAGCTTAAGTGTGATTCCAAGCTCCTGTCTGCTTTTCTAACACCCTTTGTGTGTTCTACAGTGCTATTCAGGTGAGTTAACTATCTACTGTGACCTGCTGCCGGAAAGAGGTATGCATTGTAGGGAGTAGCAGCAGATGGTCCTACTCTATTAATAAACCTGGCTCATGACCTCAAACGAAGAGCCGGGAATGTGTTTACAGTAACCCCAATTTAGACTGGGTTGATCTTTCTCTTGCGTCCCCAGCAAGCTCTTGAGTTACCAGTCTTAGCATGCTTGCAGTTCTACTGTTAAGGCATGGATTTATACCAAGGAATAGCTCCTTCCTGATAGCAAACTCCCTGCCACTCCTTTCTACCTCAAAATAATGGGTCAATTTGTTTCTTCACAGTCACAGTCAAACTCCTCCGTACATCCAAGCACTCGTTCTCGACTCTCCAAACCACGACCCTCGGAGCTCGTGAACCCACTCAATCCTCCATCGTCTATCTCCAAACCTGATCCTTTGACCAATACTGGGTTTGGTGGGGCGACGGCATCTACCGACCTTAAGGAAAAGCAAAATCGATATCGATATCGGCACTTGATGCAGCTCACACCACCTTCCAAACGAAAAGCGAAAAAATATGCTCTCATTGTTCGTGGAATAATAGCCGGACAACCAACTGCTATCAGGCCCAAGGTCACCAAGACAGTGGCACGGCCACAGCTTATTCAAATCAAGTCCCATCTGATCGAGTCGAAATATGCCAATCCCATCATTGCTGAACTCCGCAGTCTTTCACCTTCAGGTGAACACTCGTTGTTGACTGCCGAAATTGGCCAGAAAGATACACCTGTAATGGTCAGACCCATACATGCTGTTTGTCTCCAACACCCAGACGCCGAAGCCCACCGACACTATTTCTTCAATAAGTCGGAGGGGGGTAATACCGAGCTGGACTTCTTTCCTTGGGCTACCACCAATCCATCCGTAGAAAGACTCTGGAAATTCATGAATGATGTTCATATCATTGATTTTATAAATTCTCCTGACTTCGGACTCGGGCAACCCGGTGATGGCCCTGGCATTCTGGCAGGAGCAGTTCCAACACCTGAGACGATCATAAATGGGTTTGAACAGATCACTTCCCAGTTAATGACCTTAGGATTCGCGATTGGGGAAAATATCTTGCCAGATCACAAAGGTGGGTATGCACCAATGATTCACTGAAATTTTGAATAACGTTTCCAGGTATCTTTCCGCCAACTGATCGAATGTCAGTTCTTACCTGTGCGTGACCACATTACATTTTAATTTTGACTCCCGGTTGATCACTCTGAAGATTGGTGGGGCTTTGAATTGGTATTGCCGCTTCCATCTCTTGCTTTTCTCGCCGTCAGTCTCTCGTAATTATACTATTCTCTTTGATGAGGCATCTAAAAATCCACTCCAGAGTGCACACTCAATTTCTGGTGCTGTCTTGAACTTCCTCGCTGCCCTCTCGCTCATAAATAATGGAATTCGGGAGATACTTCCATTCATCCGGTACATTGCGCAATTTGTCGACTCTGAGTTCGATCAGATTCAGAAGCAGAATAGAGGAAAAGGAGTCGTATGTGCCGCAACTTGGTGAGACCTAGTTGGCACCCATCAATTTAGGCTGAACTAATCTCAGGATCATGCCCGCCGCTCTGGTATAAATTCCTTAATGTACAGCTCACTGGTCTGTTTTTGTGACATTGTTCTCCTAGGTTCCTCGCCCATGGAACTTCCCAGATCCTCCCCTGTCAACATCAAACCCTCCTGAGGGTAAGGATGAATTGACTGGCTTCCCAGACAGGAGGTAGGAGCCAAAGCCACATCCAGTGACCATGAAGAGGCCTATACCAAGTGGGAAGCCGTACCCGTTTCAGTAATTTTCGTCTATGGTACAGTGACTGTAGCTGGTGTTACGGGAGCCACCTTCAAGACATCAAGTCCGTACACCCCTCAAACTCTGGATAATTCCTTAAATTGATCATTGACAATTACGTTACGAAACATTGTCGTTTACTGTCCAGTGCTTATTTGTCTTCATACTTGAGTTGTAACAACTCCGTCGGGTTCTAAAGGCAAATAAATTTATGATTTGGTTCATGGAGGATGTTGATAGGAGTTTATGTTGCTCACCAATGTACTCGACTGAGTCATCCTGAGAAAAAGATGAAATAGATTGTTCCGGGATGACGACCGAGATGCCCTGAATGAAGATTCATCTACTGAAAGGATAGATAAATATTGATCGACTCACTTTGAGTAAGGGATCGTAGGTTGCATAAATGCTTCCTCCTGACATGAACAATCCGAGTGTCCCCAGTCATTGAAAAAGCTGAAACTGAGAGAGAGAGATACTTACCTCCAGCTTGAAGCCGTTGCTTGTATTGCTCAATTTGAGCCTCCGAAGCCGTAGCCTTAAACATGACAATGTATCCTGAAGTAACTGAATGGCAAAAATGTCAGGGAGATAAACCGACTCACGGCCAGACATGCTTCCAACTAGCCTTAGTGATAGTACTCCTTATCTTATAAAGCGTCGTCCCGTGACTGGGGAGGTGGGTCTCAGGGCCGGCCTTTGTCACATTCACGAAAATGAATCATGATTAAAGTACAAAATACGCTGCGTACTTTATTAGTAGTCGAACTCTGACGAACTCTGACATATGGGGAGCGACGCCATCGCACCATGCGTGGCGAGGCTAACCCAGGCTGGCACATTCAGTGAATCACTGAATATGGCTCAGCAGTAGCAAACTGTTAATGGGAGTTTTGGCTGCGGCTGTAGACTGCCTAAATGGAGTGATAAAACCTGATTCTCTTGTTTCATGATATGATCTTATTAAATATGAGGTGGCTGGAATCATATTTTACTTCTGTTCTCTGCGGCGAGAAAAGTAACCGAAATCTCAGGAGGTGGCTGTGTGAGACCCTGGATAGTAGCCACTCTTTGTTTTTTGCACACCTTGTTTTGCTAGACAAGCTCCTCTCCCATTCACAAGGTGATGCAAATTTCGGAAAGACATCTCATAGTCCATTGTTTTTTCTACCATAAAATTGGATAGGATAGATATGATGCTTCTCTATATGGAACGCCGGGTGGATCTCCCATTGATGGGCTCTCTGATAGCCGAGCAACGATTGTGATTGACAAATGGATTGATGAATGTAGTCACGATGTAAAAGGGGAATTGCTAGAGACACAGGTTACAAAAATGATGATAAGTCTAATAACATAGAGAGCATACCCTCAAAGTCCTTGTAAGATATTAGGTACATTAGATGCTCTTCAATGAAAGACTCTTCTTCTCAGCTACTTTCACTCCCATTGGCATTTAAGATGGAATGGAGCTCCAGTGTTGCTTCTTGAGCCTTGTCAATGGATTGAACCAATTATGGCTCAAAAGTTCACTCCCAAGATCAAGTGTGAGAGCCTAACTGCATTGAGGCTCAAGTCTAAGTAACCCAGCATAAGTCTTTCAGTTGATGTTCAAAATGTGATACAATTGGCCATACAAGGACTGCCCTCTTAGACTGATATAGGCTTTTTGTAATGCTTATCTAATGCCTAT
>Ga0153986_1000057_pt1 | contig 31905 bp, 48 predicted proteins | sample TSGA070MetaG_FD_104724 | JGI IMG/M metagenome (GOLD analysis project Ga0153986, IMG submission 104724) | Attine ant fungus gardens microbial communities from Georgia, USA - TSGA070 MetaG | ecosystem: Host-associated > Fungi > Mycelium > Unclassified | place: USA: Georgia, Alexander Wildlife... | reverse complement strand
GAATAATTATGAGTAGATCGTTAGTCTGGTACGTCATCAGTGTATACCTTGATCTGTATACTTTGATATAGTTATATGTAAGGATAGTACACAGAATCTTTTTTTGGAAATTTTCAAGGAGCATATGCATCAGCTTCTAATTGTATTGAGCATGTGCCAAAGAGTGCCCTAATGATAGAACTGATTGTGGAACTCCAGATGTGTAATCCAGTAGGCATGTCTCTTCGAGTATCACGACAATGACCATGAGTTCACTTCGGAATATAAGATATGGCTATGTCATTGATTGTGTCATGTTTAGATCAATTTTCCAGACTTGCATATGAACGGACAATAAAAGTGACTCATCAAGAGGATGATACTTTCAAAAGGCATTCTCGGTGAGTTTAGGGATTTGGAGATGCAGAGATGATGCATAATTGGTAGTCTCGGAGGATCCCCGAGGTGAGGATCAATATCATTGCGGAGCATCCCACCTGTCTTTTGGCAGGGGTAATAGTCCACTACACTGGTGCACCCCCTTTTTCCTTTTTTATCTCTTCGTAGGCACAATTCTGATACTAAAAAAAATGAAACATCTCGCCATCGGCATACTGCCTGGAGCCAAACAACATCAAGGCAATGATTTCATTCCTTTGTTCCTTTCTTATATTGTAAATTCTTTCTGGAGGCCTGATTCCATCACAATTAAGACACACTGATATCGAATCATCTGTATTCGTTCAAAATAAGGTCACTCCTGAAAGGTACAACGGCGTTCTTCTGGATGGTCCCAGAACACGGAGTGGTTGGTAGATATAGAACAGCGTATCATTATGCTCCAATCCCGCCAAACACAATCAGCTTGGTGTTCATGTATTCCTCGATGCCATGTGAGCCTTCTCTACCAAGTCCGCTCTCTTTGACACCGCCGAACGGGATGGCGACCTGCGAAAGAAGACCAATGTTCGTCCCGACCATACCAACCTCAAGTCTCTCAGCAACTCTCCACACTCTACCGACGTCCCTCGAGAAAAGATACCCAGCAAGCCCAACATCGGTGTTGTTGGCCAATTTGATGACCTCTTCTTCAGTCTCAAATCTAGTAAGTGCTGCAACTGGACCAAAAGTTTCTTCATTGTGGAGAGCGGCATCGCTGGGCACGTCGGAGAGGACAGTGGGGTGGAAAAAGGATGTATTGGGAATGTGCCTGCCGCCAACGAGAATTTGAGCGCCCTTGCTCACGGCGTCTTCAACGTGCCGGATTACTTTCTCAACTGCACGTGTGTGAATAAGGGGACCATGGGTGCTGTTTTGGATTATCAAGTAAAAGAAACGACTGCAAAAAACAAGGGTACTTGCACTCCCTCCTCAAGACCATTACCGACTCTGAATTTGGTAACACGCTCAGCAAGACGTGAGGCAAAATCTGCATATACAGAGGATTGGACGAAGATCCTGTTAGCGCAAACGCAGGTTTGACCGCTACTTCGGAATTTGCAAATGATAGCAGCTAGTAGATCATATTGAGATCGGAAAGAATGATGTTTCTTAATGAAGAGAGCTCACCTTCGATGGCTTCGTCAATGTTCGCATCATCAAAGACAATAAAAGGGGCATTTCCCCCAGCTTCCAAAGACACCCTGACGATGATATCAACCTCCACTCAAATAAACCTCAGCAGAGATAGTAATTTACTTCTTCAAAGTTGTTGAGGAGAGGTTATAAAGCAATTTGGCAACATTCGTTGATCCAGTGAAGGAGACTTTCTTCACAATCTTATTCTGGCACATCTCTTTGCCAACTTCTGAGACATATTTAAACGTTGGAACGACATTGACGACACCATCAGGGATCCCGGCTCTTCGGCCGAGCTATAAAAACAATCAGTAACGGGTTATTTACAATTAGATAATAACATACCTCAGCCAGAGCCAAAGAAGAAAAAGGTGTTTCCGGAGGAGGCTTGATGACAGCAGTACAGCCTGCAGCAAGAGCTGCGCCAAGCTTTCTCGTAATCATTGCAGAAGGAAAGTTCCATGGGGTAAGAATTGACCTGAGCTCCAAAGATGAGTGATTCATGAGACGAGTGAGAAGGAATATGAATTCACACAACGCCGATTGGCTGCTTGACGACTATGTTCCTTGAACCGGGGAAGGAACTGGGAATATGCTCTGGGATAAGAAGATAAACAGAGCGCAGAACTAGGAAACTAGCCAATGTTTACCTCCGTATGTGCGCACTGCCTCCTCGGCTACGCTAGTGTGAGATTATGGGTTGTAAAAGCGGTTCTTCAAACCCACCAAACCACTATTTGATACAAGTCAAAGGGAGCACATTACTAAATTTGAACACAGACAGCCTACCTCAAGAAAAGAAGCACTGTAAATATTCTCACCCTAAAATAGCAACCCTTCGCATCTCATGAAAATCAATCAAGAGTGGTCGTACTCTACCTTTCCGTCTGCCAAAGGTTTGCCATTTTCAAGTGTCTAGTAGATACATGCTTCAAAATGACGTGAGGCAATTTAACAAAGTGGACTTACGATGAGGCGACCAAGGTCCTCATGGTGTTGCTGCATTAGTTGGAAGAACCTGACGAGAATGTCATGGCGATGCTGTGGTTGACCCGATTCAACGCGGGCTACGCAGAAAGAAATCGGCTTGCAAATCTACCTTCGCAGTTGTCCTGCTCCAAGATGGAAACGCCGCAGCTGCAGCCGCAATAGCTTCTTTGGTTTCTGCTACACCCATGTCTGGAACCGTTCCTAACTCCTCATTCGTTGCGGGGTCTGCAAAAGAGACTCAGCACCTGATAATAGGCATGCGGAAAGAGACAAACTTGTGACGCTGATTGTCTCTCCGCTCTTCGCGTTGACCCATTGTCCATTAATATATCCTTGGAACTTGACGAGAGATGGGTCTTGGAAACTGCTCTAGAACAAGGTGAACGAGAGCATACGGACAAAGAGTGAACATACGAATTGTGGGTGAGAGCTGGCCATACGGAAGGAAATGTGGGGACGGAAAGTTGGGGAAGAGCTGGGAAGAGGACGACTATATAGCAGCCGCAAAGACAAAAAGGACAATCTCATCGCTGCAACAAAGAGCAGCGGATCTCTCATCAACACCTGGCGGCCCGCAGTTGCCGGTAGGCTGCTTGAGTAAATACACTACGATACATCAGTGCCTTCTTTTCTTATCACCTTCCGAATTTATAAATCCGCCGAGTTCAAGTGCATTACGTGCAGCTTGGTTGATATGCTTGAACCGATCTGCCCCAAGTTGGATACCTCCAAAATACCGTGTCACAACTACCAGTACATTATTAACCTCCTGCAAGACATTTAGCGTTGGCACCGAGACCGACGGGATAATACTAACCAGGATTTGTAGCAGATGTGCAAGGCGGTTGCCCGCAGCTGCCTCCCCGTCGTCATCGTTATCTAACAGTATATCCGTCAGCAGATGTCGTGAGGAAAACAATGTACTTACCTTGGTGGAGTACTGTACCAACTTGACAGCGCCATGCATTGATGATGGGGTGAGTAGCCCGGGCTATTCGCCGGTCGGACATCAGATATGTAAGAAGTTGTGGCACCTGTTCGATATGCACTGAACTGGAATCTGTCGCTTTGTGCAGGAGCCGTACCTCGGAAGGATCAGACAGTCGACATGCCCGTCCAATAAAGGTGCTCTTTCTGTCGATGATTGGTTCGGCAGTAAAAAAGTTGATTTTGTCTCGTTCCGTGTGCTCGGGGAGATCCTTTGAGCTGGAGCTAACGATAGCTTCTTCCACCTGTGCCACACGAATTTTTTTCTCTTCTCCTCGGGTGATATCTTTCGTGTCCCTTTCTATCAGTCGCTCTTTGTACCATACATCACATTGATCTAATGCATTCTGTACACCGTCGAACACGCAGACGGTTTGCGGTGTGAACTCGACGCCATTGGCAGAGATGAATGTACGGAGTATAGACCCGAAAAGGCCCGCATCCGCTCCGAAGGCGCCAATGTATCGTGAGAGAAGCTGCAACTGTGGTGGTGAGGATACAGGGTATGTGGCAGGAAGAGAGACCAGAAATCTAACGGCAACGTCGTCGTAGGAGGATAGACTGTGCTCATTATCAGTTGCCCAGAGGATCAGCAGATATTTGGCTCACTTCAGCGTCAAGGTATACCGAATGATCCCCTGTTTGTTGTCTCCGGTGCCATCTGACGTCGAGTGCCAAACGCGTACTGCATCCTGGTCATAGATCGACTGCAGGACTACTGTATCTTCAACACCTGACATCAACATACCAAGAGTTGCTTGCGTCCTCACCCTCCATCTCCGAAGCGACTGCCTCGCACCCTGGGCGCTGGTAGAGTTCTGCAACGAACTCGCGGAGCTCTTGTGCATAGTCCTTGTCCGTGTCGCCTGGAGAATACATACCGAGACGAACAATCCGAAGAGTGATCTGTGGCCCTGGCAATCTTGGCCTTGACCATCATGCCTGCAAATACACCCTCTGTCCGTGTTGTTGTACGCTTGCCCTGGGATAGGTCCGAAAGTGCTGAACCAGACCCACCGCGTGTGCGTAACACTACCTTCCAATTTCACTCGCCAGTAAATTTCCTCAGATAGAGTGGACATCAGAGAAAGCTGACATTTTGTGGCGAGTCATAGAGAAATCGCGTTCTAGTGACAGTGGGGGTGCTGATTGTGCGTCTCATATCTACGTTTGAATCGACCAAGTATAACACGAACGCATAGGGAAAGGACTGGCAGCTCATCTTGAAGTTCCGTTGCCATATTTGCTTTATCGCGTGAATGCCAGATTCCAGCAAGATATCCGTGGTCTCAAGGACATTCAAGGCGCTCTAAGCCCTTCTGCAATAGCTGCAAATCCGAAATTTGAATCAACACCGCAAGTCGAGCGGCCCTCGCTGGCTATTCGAACTGGAGTTTCCAGTTCAGGAATATCCACTTCGAACCTCACTCCTCGCAGTGTTCGGGTTCGACTTAATTCACTCGTTAGCAATGCTCAGAGACCACGTAAAGCTGCATCGTCTTCTACACTAACCGTCCAGGATCTCAGACGGCAGTCAGTTCCCCTCTGTCCACAGTCTCCCCTATCTGAAGACTCAGACAATCTATCAGAGGACGACGAGGCAACGCTGAAAGAGGAAGAAGCCGAGCGCAAGGCAGAAGAACAGGAAGCTCTTGATCTAAAACTCAAGCAACTGTCACGGCTCATAACAAACGATACGCTTGGGATTGTTCGTTCCAAACGTAACACTGGGCGAGGGAATGGAAGTATTTCACCTATTTCACCCAACTCAAATTCGGCTACCAACAGCCTCAGAGGTGACTCACTATCAAGCCGAAGTGACAACCAGAGTCTTTCGAGTACTAGTTCCCCACGAGGTTCAATTGCGGATATTCCTTCCCCAGCGACAGATTCGCAACCACATTCACCTATGCATTTCGGCCATCGCACGTCAAATACGGATTCTGTTAGTCCTGTACCAGTTTCCTCGAGGGGTGCGATGAGCGATTCGCATAATAGAAGATTAACTGGTGATCATGGAAGTGGCCATTCTGAGACCTCGAGTTTCAGTGACTTGAGTGGTAAGTCAACTTTTCCTTGGTAGAGATTTATATATATAAATTAGCCACAGACGAAAGTTTATCAACATCTGCTCTTGAGAGCGCACTTATGTCGAATACTACAAACATACGGAGCAATCCAGGAACTTCACGGTTGTATGTTGATTGGCTGTCGTCCTACAGGAACGCTAACTTGAAGGTTCAGATCCATTCATCCTGCATCGCGCAACCGTAGTAGTAACAGCACTCTTAGACCCCTATGAGATACAGAGCATCATTCACAAACCCTACACTATTACGAATGATATCGATATGAAGGCATTTGCTCATCATCGTCATTGCTAACGCCGGGTTTTCTGAATCTGACATAAATATATCAGACTTGGTTAGATGGGCTTTGTATTTCACTTCCAAATGTTCAATAATTGAGACACCCGATGATCTTTGAGAGACTGATGGGATCAAATGAAATTTCCCCATCGCACTACTCCATTATTCTTCATACAAAGATCCAATTAACCGGGTCTGATTTGCGATAACACGACCGATCTTTCGAGAACAATAACGCAATCTCGTTTTACTGACGCACTGCTTTATTTAAGAGTTCTCAAATTTCTTCCTCTCATATCTTTCATCACCTTGTTCAAGCCTTGTACGGTTTTCATAATCAGTCGGAATGAAGTTAACATTTGCCAATGATTTCGGTCAAACGTTTACTGTCGAGATAGACCCTGAGATGGAGCTTGAGAATGTCATGGCCTTACTTGAGGCTGAGGCGCGTTTCTCTCCTTCGTTGAACTGTGTAGTTTTGAACTAACGCATCCACATCCACACTTATTCATACTATCTAACCGCACGAAAAACTGAATGGTATGATCGGGTCTTTAGTCAGGAGTGCCGATATCTGAACAGGGGATACACTATGGAGACAGGGAACTCACAGATCCCAAGAAGACAATGCAAGAATATAGTATTCCTGACGATGCGATGCTTGTCCTGCGTCGGAAGGGCGCGGATGTCGACGGAAGGTATGTCGATACTATCCGATTTACAACCTCATGCATTTATGGCTAATGTCGAATCTCATCTGTTCAACTAGGACTATTGAACAAGATGCTGAAATGATGCGATTACAACTGCTAGGAAACCCAGATCTCATCAATCAACTTCAACAAGTGTGCTCCTATTCATGCTTTCCCGGGAATATCCACTAACATCCATTAAACGGTAGGTACAGCCGGAATTAGCAGAGGCTGCACAATCAGATGCTCCGCGGTTTGCCCAACTTCTTCGTCAAACAGCCGAACGTCAACACGAAGCAGAAATGCAACGTCAACGAGAAATCGAACGTCTGAATCTCGATCCATTCGATGTCGAAGCACAACAAAAAATAGAGGAACATATCAGGCAACAGGCTGTGTTAGAGAACATGGAGCATGCACTTGAATTCTCCCCTGAAAGCTTCGGAAGGGTCACGATGCTCTAGTGAGTTGGATCCTACTGTCCTTTCTGTTTTTACAGAACTTCGAGTCAATGTGATTCAAGTATTCCTGTCGAAGTCAACTCATATTCCGTCAAGGCGTTCGTAGATAGTGGTGCTCAGCAGACAATCAGTAAGCAGATATCCTTCTCTAGTCATCTGCCTTTATCATCGTATTCCAGTGAGTCCGGAGTGTGCAGAGGCTTGTGGGTATGTTCTGTAATTGGTTCTGCATATCTAGACAACCCTGTTTCCATTTTTTAGAATCATGCGTCTCGTTGACAAACGATTTGCTGGTATCGCACGCGGAGTCGGAACAGCCAAAATTCTCGGCCGAGTCCACAGTGCACAGCTCAAATTGGCCGATCTCTATCTGCCATGCTCCTTCACAATCATAGAAGTATGTATATCGTGTCACCGAATTATTTATCTGCCATCTCATGTCTGGAACCTCGCAGGGTCGAGATGTTGATCTTCTCTTTGGTTTGGATATGCTGAAGACACACCAAGCATGCATCGATCTTCAGAAAGGTGTACTCCGCATCCAAGGTCGCGAGGTTCAATTCCTTTCTGAACATGAATTACCCGATAAAGCGCGCTTTCCTGGAATCCCTCCTGGTTCTGAGCCATTCACAAATACAACAGAGAGTCACATTCCAGATCATCTGCCTTCCGGTGGAGGCTTTCAGGGCACTGGGCAAACTCTTGGTTCTCTTCCTGGAGCCAGGCTTCCCACTCAGCCGATAAGCTCCAATCCACCCAGCCACTTCCCTGAGAGCTCTATACAGATGTTGATGGGGTTGGGTGTATCAAGAGACGATGCCATCAGGGCGCTGGGAGCTGCAGGAGGAAATGTCGACATAGCTGCGTCTTTGCTTTTCTAATGATTCTGTTGGTCTCCTATCTCTGAACATTGTACGAATTAAAAAACAAAGATTTATATTGGATTATTTATGATGTCTTCATAACCGTGTACGGTCGGCGACGCTCAACCTCAGAACGAGGCTAACTAGACCTGAAAAAGATTCTCAAAAAGAAAAAGACTCTACTCCTAGACCTTGTCGCCGAGTACACCAGTACGATGAAAGCCAGACATGAAGCTTCTAAAGTACTCAATCAATCAAGTAAGCGTCAGAGCAAGTGATATGTAATGGAATTCAAGATATAAGAAATACATTTGGCAGCAGACTATTCCTGGTAGGGGTATTCAAATTTACCCTGATCTCTTCGCCGCCAGAGCTTTCTCCTATAAAAAAGTGATGTCAGCTCTCAATCCATATGAATAATCAATATGATACGGACTTCTTCTTTGTTGGGACATGTTCCACAAACACTTCTAAGCATTGTTTGGCTTTGAATTCACGGATGAAACGTGGATCCCTAAACGACAGCTTGAGCGAAAATCACAAAATTCAATGTTACGACATCATTGACCAAAGTTCACTTGCGATACCCAGATCCTTGCAACACCTCATCAACGCGTTACTCTTGCACGCCTCAGTGGCAGTAGCAATCCCAGAAGGATCAAAGTATTCCTGTTCTCCACGAGCAACAGCGACAAGTCTGGGTTCTTTTTCAGTGGCAATAGAGAAAAAATATTCAGTAAACCAACCTTCCAAGACAAACAAGCGCATACTCTCGACTGACAATCTTGGGGCTGACATTAGTCTCACTTCGGGGAGCCAGTCCCCATCCACCTGGACCAAACGCCTTATTCAAAATTCGACGATATTTGATCTCAGGAAGATAAATGAGACCATCTGCCAGGTTGAGTTTCTAAGCATGACTGGGGAAGGGGTATGACATACCCGGTTTACATTCAACGTCTTGAGGGTCTACAGGAGCTTGCAAAATTTGCCGAATATTGTCAGAAAAGGGCTCAGCCGAAAGCCCATGGTAGCTTTTTGACCAGTCAGTGCCACCAATGAGACCGTTCTCTGAGACTTCCATAGGGGGTATCTCAGTCGCGTTTTTCGGCTCATTGTTAGGTTTGGAGGGTGGGACTGTCGAGTTAAACCTAGAAAACGTGGGTTGCGCCCCCATCTTGAGTTTCCTAAATTGCCATGGCCGGCTCCTAGCTGTGTTAACCAGGCGACGAAGAGCTAAAGCAGACATGGGAAGAGTACGACGCGTGAAGAAAAAATTGTTGAAAAAATCGTGCGGTTTATGGCGGAGTTTAAAATCACGTGAGTTCATCGCGGCCTTCATCGCTGCTTATATTCCATGTCTTCGAGCAAGAAACTGAACGATACAAGCAGCAATTTCAATATGGTCACTAAAGAATACAAATATACCCAGGAAATATCCCAAATGGTTTTTTCTTCTCAAAAATTATTGCATAAGTACATGTGTTTATGATCCTCTTTACAGATGTTTGTTTTTGGTGAAGTCCAAGAGCCGATACCAGAGACTGTTAATCTCGTTGAAGACATTGTTAGGAGCCAACTCATAGAACTAGTGCGCCTAGACGTGGCTGATAGAAGGCTATCACATTTGTTCAACGGCCCTCTTGGCTTAGATTGTTCAAGCACGAGCGTTAGCAACTCGGCGCGGTGCACGTTATCTTTCGGCAGAGGATCTGATTTTTCTCATTAGACATGACAGAAGCAAAGTCAACCGGTTAAGAACCTATCTTTCTTGGAAGGACGTCCGAAAACATGCAAAAGATAGTGGAGGTGATGGCGGAGGTGGAGTTGAAGTCGAGGCTCTTGAAGATGGTGCTGATGGTGTGTATCCTTTCAGCTTTGTCAAAAATTCGTGTTAAGGTATCTATAGATAAATTGACTGCCAAGGCACAGAAAATTACGATCAAACTTCCCTGGGAAATCATGACCGTGTACTCTGAAGCTCTTAGACAGAGTGGCCATCAATCCGATGACGAGGAGGATGAAGATGACATCGAAGCCCATGAGGCTTCAGTACAGCGTCTTAAAGTGAGTCTCACAGGCCCTTCCTTTTCAACATGTCTAATCAGCCTTTCAGGAAGCTGATGATGCAACACGACAAATGACTCGGGAGGAATATCAACACTATTCTGACTGCCGACAAGCTTCCTTCACTTATCGCAAAGGTAATATTTTTTCGTTCATATTCTTGGACGTAGGGTGATATTTTTCTCTTTTAGCCAAACGGTTTCGTGAATTTCTCAATCTCCCTCCGCAACTGGATCTCAAAGCCAACGATGACACGGTTGATATTGTCGGCTTCCTTGCCTTCGAAATGGTCCGTTCCCTCACACTTGCTGGATTAGCTGTCAAGAAATCTCTGGAGGACTCTTACCTACGTGAAGAGTACTCCTCGCCAGTCCTCGGTAAGCGCAAATATGGAGGACATGGCGGAGGAGTAGAGAAACGACGTCGAGAATGCTCGCCAGATGATGACGCAGAGTACACTATGCCAACCAATTCACTTTTCTTGCCACCACTGGAGGATCGGAAGGCTCTGATGACTGAGCATATCCAGTCTGCATTTGCTAGGATGCAGAGGGACTGGTCACACAATCGTTCAGCTGGCATGCATAATTGGCGCGGAGGGCTGGTTAGAACAAGGGTCAGCCTTATATAACCCTTCATCTGCTTTTATCCTGCTTGTATCGTTGTTTAGGTGTCGTCAGTTCTCATTGTACTATATCAGCATAGCACTTATTTAGACACATCTTTGTTTTGTTCTACTTTTTTGTTTTGGTGGTCAAAAGTTCAATATAGAAGCACTGTTAAAATTTCTGTGGCGACGATCATCTGGGCAACTGCATGATATTCCTTGTCAACTCTGAGGCAATCAAGGTCCTTAAATAATACACTGTCCATCATCCTAGATCATGTTGTCATCGTCGGAGTCAGGATGGGCTTCTTGTGCAACTCCTTGCTTTCGTAGGCCAAAGCCCGTGGCACATATCGCCTGAATAGTCTAGAGTCTACATCCCAAATGCTCGCATCGGAAACCGGACCCCGATTGTTGTATGATCTAGCCGAAGAAGGATCATGAACAGCCTCATTCACATTCACGTATCCCCTTATTCGTACGTTTGCAAACACCGGTAGCGCCGCAGCAATACCAGGTGTTGGTTTACTAGTATATGAGTCCTCGAATATGTCATCCTGGGAGCCGTCGGCGAAATTGTAGAGGTCATTGTAAAAAGGCGGCGCGTGTTCACCCTCGAAGACATTACTATTCTCATTAAGCCAGTAAAGTGGTTGCTTGGCACCGTAAGTGCAGTTTTGAACAGCAGAGAATTGCCTATTATTTTCGGGATCTGGGCCACAACGACGAGGAACCTCGGGTTTAGCAAGTGACGTGGAAGAGGTGACATTGGTGACGTTGCATCGGAAGCCGTTCATATAATCTATATAAATCAGATATCGATAATTTAAACCCAAGGTATGTGACTCACTCTCTTCACCGCCAGCATCAGCCGAGTGTATCCAGAAGAAGGCACAGATGCAACCACCTTCAGGACAAGCTGGCATCCTCCGAGGTACTTTGAATTCTGTAAATCTTGTCCATACACATGTCTGATTGACACTGAAGATTGTGAAATCTTGGGGTTTCACGTCACTGACGTTGGCTTTGTACGTGATAGCCAGAGCACATCCTTTCACATCCTGGATACCGGTAGTATGGTATGTCAAGGGGGGAGAGCCAGGGCAAACGTTGTCGTTGTCCTGGGTATTGCGACCGCCGTCAGGAGCGATATTCCAATAAGAAGTGGCATCCTTGGTACAAGCAATTTCGGCAGTGGCACTACCACCTGCGGGGAGCTCGAAGAGATCACCTGGGGTGGGTGGGTATGAAAGGTGATTGTGGAACCACCATTCTTGGAACGACATGTTGCGAAGTGGCGCAACAGGTCGGTTATCGTAGGGGAAAGTGCTCTGGGTCACATTAAAACCCCACATACTGGGATGCCAAATAGCTGGTGAGGGGGTGGGGACTTAGTCAATTTCTTGGAAAGCTGAAAACATAGGGCATACAAGAATGGGCCAATGTCAATGGTAAATTGAGGGTGATAGCAGCATAGAGAATGATGAATCGTAACATCGTTGTAACTTGGTTGGACAGTTCAGGAGACCAGCTACCTGAGGCAAAAGAGCGATCGACAACGAATCAAGTGACCTGCTGGGGGCAATTCAAAAGCAGGAGAGACAGTGCTTTATAACTGGCAGAACAATGAACAAAGGACAAAATTCATTGATAAACGCGTGACATGAATAATAGCATGCAGACAATAAACTAGTAACACGTGGATAACGCGCAAAATCCGGATTGATGCAATCAATTACTATTGATGACCACTCCTCCTCATTCAAGACCTTCCTCTAGTCTCTCCAGGCCCTCTTCTAGCCTCTCAGGGCATCCCGTATCTCGCCCTTCCTCGAGCTTCTCTCATCGTCAAGGTCTTCGGTCAAGTACTTCATCCGCTCGTCCGGTCTCTGCCAGTTCTGGGCGGCCTCAGTCGCGATTTTCTCAACGAACTCGCAGCCGGCTCGCAAAATCACGCGTAAATCAATTTGCGCCCACTGTCGTTACACAAGTAACGGGGCTTCAAGCAGATGATGATTCCCAAGAATTCCAGAAAATCACAGATTATGTTGTGAAACGGCTGGAGGCAACCACATTGAACAAGGGTGCCGCGAGTGTCGATATGAGATATGTTGAACAGCAAATCAAGGGGTACCTATATATTAATCTTACTCTGGGCGAAATATTAACAGCACATCAGCCATGCGCAAAAGGCTCGTATCACGATGAAAGATGCGGTGTCTGAAGGGTTATTGGTTGCCTTAAACAAACTTAAGAATCATATCGAGGCCAGGGATAAAGATTTAGACCATGATATTCAGGTATTTGCTACATGGTTTTCATATGACCTGTGGCCACACATTGTTATCTAGCCAACTAATTTTCCCGATCATCTACAATTTCTTGTACGCCCTACACCCTTTGAAGAGGAATGGATCTGAATAAAATGTCAGATCAGTTTATCACAACCTCCAACAGCCTCTACCGTTGCTCATGCGGAACATTTTCTGAGCGAAGAAAAGGATCCTCGACCACCAACCCAGACGTTAACTTGGAAGGACATTCTTGCCGAAGAGCCCTTTGAAGGTGAACACTGGGAAGGAATCTTGGATACAAAATCAGTGGATGAGCAAGGCTGGGATAGCACGCCTTCACTGTCACCCTTCAGTTCCGACTTTGAGGATGCTAGTCCAATGCTGTCGCTTTGTTATGATGAGCGGCGGAGACGACAAGGTAGCCATCTGGAGGTTAGCGAGCACTATGGGAATGAGAATACTCCTGCAGTGGAGAAGGTCATACCAGGATCTAACGTCTGCCCACATACTCATGCTCATAGAAGAGAGTATGAAGATCTCCTGGATATGCAGTATTGGCGGAGCGACTGGAAGGGCTACCATCAACCTAGTAAACAATTCAATATCGGTGATCCTTCAACACTGGGTAAGTAATCTGTAGACGTCTGCAACTCAGCAGACATATAATAGTATTTTCCAGGGGCTGCATTTTCTAATGTCCTTGCACACAACCGGGGTGAAGTTGCTGCTACGCAGGCTTTACTTCAGAACACGGTTTGTAACGTCACTCCAGAGTTTCGGATCCAATATTTTAGCTACCTTTTAGCGCTACATACCTGAAGAAGATATGGTCAGGGAGGTCCTTATGGCTCTCTCAGGTAGAAGAAACATCGTATTCGCTTGGAAGGGTGACTCTTTCACAGTAAATCAATTTCTTTTCTTCATGTACTAATAGTCAATATTTCTCAGACAACAGATGAGACCCCAAGTCTCGCCCATTTCACGTTCACATCACAAGATGCAATTTTGTCATCTCTTGCACAGGTAGCAACAACACTAGAACACTTAAGACACTTCCGATCTTCTGTTTTCGCACTGTCATGCAAACGAGGCCATTCGTCGAACTCAAAATCACATGCACACCAGTTCAGGAACCTTACACGGACAATTGAAGCATTTGCTGACGCCATTGATATCGAAATACACGCTTTCGATAGTTGGTGCGCAGACCAGGAAGCAGCAATTTGCAGTGTATACACCTCGACTCCTTCGATCAAAGTTGCAAGTGCAGATGTAATAGCTAGCCTCTTGCACCTTTCCAAGTGCTTGTCCGACACTTTCGAACACATCTTCCCTGTCTTACTGTGGATTGTCAGAGATGTCATGTCTAATTCCCTCTCCTCTTCTTCAGAGTTCAATATCTTGCACATGAGTACCGGAGTTCGTGTGCCTGCAGTAGTGACTTCGAAGTTGTTAGATGTTTTATTCTCCAGTGTCCAAGCACATCTAGAGAGGGAAGAGGTGAAGACGAGTGGAAGGTTGATGAGAGTCTTCGTGAAGACGGCCGAACCAGTGTGGGAGATGTGTGGGAGATGGCTGAAGGATGGGATGGGTTCAGGTCTGTTTAGGCCAGCAGATGCTAGCCTAAAGGAGCAACTTTTGCGGCCAGAAGAGTTGGATGATGAGTTCTTTATTGAAGAAAAGATCTTCAATCTTGGTGGAGAGGCTCCTGTCGGGTTGCTGGATCCTCAATTTTGGCAAGAGGCTTATGGTTTGAGGGAGAGCATTGAACCAGAAGATGGCCATGATGGCCTCACACAAGAACAGAAAGCAATACCCATGTTCCTGGAACATGTGGCAGCGATGATTTTACGCGCTGGCAAAGTTGTGGGCCTGATACGTGCTTTGGGGTCCGGTATGGATACATTTGGAGATGGTCATTGGCAGAGCTTCAAGGAATTGGTTGCCGTGGAAAATACTGGAGAAAACCCCCCGGAGAATTCTGGGGGTTTGTTCTCAGTGTCCGTTGATACCTTGTCAAGGCTCATTTATGAACGACTTCTGCCTCACTGTCAGATGGTCGGGGTTTCACTGACGAAGATTCTCGTGGGCGACTGCAAATTATGGAAACACCTAGAGGCAATTGAGGACTTGATGCTCATGCGCAGAGGTGATGCAATGAGTCACTTCATTGATGTTGTCTTCAACAAAGTGAGTTTGTCAGACCGTGGAAACCGCTTTTTTCAATGATCATTTGCTTTAGATGGACAATAATCAGTCCTGGAGTGATTTTCACTTCCTAAATTCGGCGTTTGTTGATGTTGTTGAAGCCAACATCAACGCAGGCACACGAGAATGGATACAACCTTCTCTCGTACGCTTTTCCTATCGCGGTGGAAAAGATAAAGAAAGGACAATATATCGCACTGTCAAAGCTATTGACGGGCTATTCATCGAATATGCTGTGCCCTTCCCATTGACATACATCTTCAGGCCGAGTGTTGTGATGATGTACAGTGAAGTATTTGTATTTTTGTTCCAGATCAAAAGGGCAAAGAGCGTACTGGAGAGGATTCTTGTCAGAGGCGATCAAAGAAAGGATTTTTTGGGAGGCCTGAAAGTCTTCTATGCCATTAGGAGTCGTCTCAGTTGGATTATCAAGTAAGTGTTCCATCACGAGACAGTTCATAGATGTTAATTAGCCGACTTTGAATGCAAAGTACATTATTGGATTTTCTAACCACTTACGTGAGCCTGGGATTGTCGGCAAGGTTTTTCATACTGAAATGGAATTGGTTTTCAAGGTTGTTCATGCTCAAGTCGTTAAGTTTCATGACAAGTTCCGGGAAGCTGAGTCTATCGATGACATGATCCAGTTACATGATGAACAGTAAGCCCGATACTACAGTCACCTACTTTTCACTGATACCCTATTAGTCTCAATAAAATCCAAGGGCATTGCCTATTGACGAAAAATGTGAGTTTTGATAGCAAGGTCATGTTTTTGGAGTAAATAAAAGAATCTCATTCATCGAAATGCTCTTTAGACGTCGGCTCTTCACCGTGTTATCCTTTCTGTCCTCGATATGTCCCTCCGGTTTAGCGAGTTCTTTAGTTTGTTTACTGGCGATGTGGCAACACATGATCTTTCTCGTCATTCCTTGATTGGTAAACGTCACAGGAGCAAGAAACACGGACGCAAACGACGGAATATCATTGGGTTCTCACAGCCTCTTACTGAAGATGAACTGTCATCTTCAGATTACGATGTTGATAATGACACTGGAGAACCAGGCATGCTGAAAGACCCGGTCGTAGAAACGGAAGCGTTTTCAACGATGGATGCGACTGGATCTCCGGAAGAAATTGCTGAACGATTGGATAAATTTTCGTCTGAACTTGACGGTTTGGTGAAGTTTATAAGGAGAGGTGTGGAGAGTCTTGCATGTGGTACAAGTGAAACTGCTTCTACTTTTGGTGTCTTGGCATTTGCTTTGGAGGATTGGGATATTTGATTCGAAACCTCTTGGATTATCAGTGGAGCTGATGGGAACATTATGGTCCACTACCACAGAAGATAAACCTGTCCGCTGATCACTTTGCTGGCCCTCATGCGGCTTGTCTCCTTACCTTGATCATCTCAATTTTCATGTTGCTTTTCTGTGTAGGAGACCTTGTCATACTCACAATACCAGCTGCACTGCCCTCATTCATGAGCATGAGAATCAAAGAGAATTTCATCATTAGATCTCAATAATAGTATTGATGTACTCCTGGGGCTCATAATCTCCATTGGCAAGATTCTTGTGGTCTCGCCGGCAATAGGCAGATGTCCTATTATGGCGGGTCACATGAATATTAAATTTGCTTCATTTTATATTCTCCCCTCGCCGGACACATCATACTGATTGTATCACTTCGTTTTATGACCATGGGTGTGTCATTCAAATTCAGAGTACAAGTTCCTGGAGGATAGACTAGAATTTATAACTTTCATCAACAGTACTGGGAAGTTAATCGAAGCAGAAGGATGAGACCATACCTCAGTTCCTGAACTGAGGCAAGATAAGCATCAGATAAGACAAATTTATCTCTCAATAAATCAATAGTCAAATAATATGATTCACTCGCTGAAGCAATATTCGTTCTTTAGAAGAAAGCAAGATTTGACAAAATCAGTAATGAAGTGAGCTAGGCTTCTCTTTCCTGGGAGTGCATGTATAAAATCTATAAATATAGTCCCTCTCTCTCATATATCAGGTGACTGGTCGTTATACCCAGAGCGAGAGCAATAAAGACCAGACACGCGACAGTGTATTGCTTTCCCTCTCTCTTCCAACATGTTTGACAAGTCTCAGGATGTTGAGCAGGACGAACAAACAACTCCTGGAGGCGGTGAGCTGCCGGCGTATGATGATCTTGCACAACAGCATGGTCCAAACTCGAGGCATGTATCGTCTGTTGAATAGACTCGCGCTCACGATCTATCCTGCAGATTTGGGAGATGGAAAGGTTGGATAGAGAAAAGGTCGGTCAATGGATTATATGCGTAGCCCACGAGGATTGACATTCAATATCAAATCAGAGCCGCTGAACGATACAGTGACATAACGCCGGAGGAACTTCAGAGAAGGCGGGAGCGAGGCTGGGACCTTGAACCTGGACCAGTGATGTGTTTTCATCGTAACTATATAATTACGAGCCTAACTATCGTCTCTCGTAGCGAGTACCCAAAAGCAGTGTCCCTCGAATAGTGACAAGTGCATTACCTGAGCTCCATGTGCAAACTGATGCATTGAGTTTGCAAGATAATGCAGGTCCAGAACTGAAACGACCCAGATCTACAGCGTCACCACCACCGTTCATCACCCAGGTAATTCACCCCTCTCACCTAAAGCTTAGCCATTTCGGATCTCGTTTCTTGCCTCATTCAACCTCGCAAATACGATGCATCCTGCCACTGAACTCGGACCGACTGTTGCTCATAGGCCACGATGAAGGTCTCTCTGTGCTTGATATGTTCCCGCAAGAATGGTCAGAAACCGGTGGGATTGACGTCAAAACCCCCGATGAAGCTCAAGCAAGGCCCATCTGGGAAGGAGAAGGGTACACCATCTCAGCCAATCAAATAAGGCTCATACTGACTGGCACTTAGGGTATTTCAAATGTCTATTATCGAACAAAGAGAAGGTGTTGATGGAAATACACAAGGTGTTGTGCTCGCCCTTGTCGGCCCAGAGTATGGTTTGCCGGCATCAAAAGATGGGGAGATGATTCGCACTCTAAGGATGTATAATCTTCATAGTCTAATTAACCTAGCCAAGTGGACTATTGCACGAAAAGTTGAGGATTGCCTCTTCTGAGACATATACTCTCTTATCATTTTACACAGGGTACTCTTCCGTTGGATATGCGCCGATCACCAACCTATAAAACTCAAGTATCATCCGCTAAAAAGCACTGGAATCAGGCAAGCATCTCAAACATCGCTCGTGGCCTGAAATCTCCGGAACAACATCCAGTTTCTTTCCAGAATATGTTAGGTTCTACGGTGCAGACCAGTTTATTGGATAGACATACCAACACGATGTCATCAAATCAACAGAGCCCTACATCCTCTCGGCAAAGTACTGATTATTCGGGCTGTAATGTGGTAGATGATCTGCCTTTGCTGTGGGCAGCAGATTTTGTTCCACTTGCAACACCCAACTCACGATTAGCGGGCACACCGGTTATTTCTTATGCGATATGGACTGAAGAGAATCGGCTAGGAAGGCGTGGTCAGCTTCTAGCAGTCGTTATTAAGTGTAACATCCTATTATACGAAGTGCCAAAGGGGGAAAGGGTGTTCAGATTTGTCAAAGTAAGTATCTAGTTGATGCTTCTAACTCGCCCTTCGTTTGTTTAAAGTCCCACATTACAGGAATTCTACACGCCAACGCAGCCACGCAATATAGCCTTCTTTCAACAAATTGTACAGAAGGCCTCTCGAAGCTTGTCAGACGTGGCGGGTAGTAGCGCTACCTGGCATAGGCATGCGGAGAGTACCAGTACCGTTCGTGATGTTATTCCTCGCAGCTCGCCCAGTGGCTCATCTGCACCACTTATCAATTATGGCCCTCAACTCAGCTTGTTTGTTGTCTTTGACAAAAAGGCTGGGTGGATTCGGATAGCTGACTCCGCTGTGGGAGAAATAGAACTTCCAGATGATAGTTATGTATCTGCACTGAACCAAGACCCAGGTAGCAGCCAGTTTCTCAATCCGAGAGATTCACCGATAGTCACAGCGAACGTGCACCGCGTCCGAGCACGTCTATCCTTTGAATATGCCTCGACGCCAAAATGGATCTTACCTGTTCGGTGCGAGCTACCTGTACCAGGGCCGAGTACAGGTATCATGCCCACGGAAACGACGCGAGATGTCATTTTCCTTACTCGTGAACGCAAAACACACATTTTTCCATGGCCTCTCCCATCTAACTATGCAACGTATCCATCACTTGCTATTATCCCGTGGAAATCTTCACCTCGACATATCTCTCCTCGTTTGTGTGAAAGAAATTTGACTGACGCACCACCCTTTCTCCAGCTGGTGGCGTTTGGTGAAGATGGTCTTGAGGTGCAAGAAATATCTCTGAATTTCATGAGCAGAGGGAAAGGGAAAGGGAAGATGACCTATGAGGAAGTGGTTCGTGCAGAGGATGATGTGATTGGCGAGTGTGGATTTCTTGCTACAGGGGGACATTGGGACCAAATTAATCGTTTAATGGACTCATCATCACCGACCACACGGATGGAATCGACGTCCAGCAACACGTCGAGTGGTTCGTGTGATAGTGTTGATACGCTTGTGATGGTGTCATGGCGAAGACGACAGGAGGGACTCTATGGATGGTGGAAGAAAAGTGGAGGGGATTTCCGTATATTTTGGGTTGGCGGATCTCTCTGATTCCTCAAGCACTTGATATGGTTTTTTTATTTGTTGACTTGTTTACTTACACGATCGTTGGATGTCCATATGTAATTCATAACATGCATTGAAATATAAGAAGACGATGATCAATACTGATACACAAGTAACGTCAAAAAAGGTCTATGAAACCAATCAAACTATATTCCACAAAGTCGAGGGTCCTGCATGACCCAGTAGAATCAGCAGGAGAGGGAGAGAGTGAGAGTGAGCACAAACGACAACAATCAGACCAGGCCAGACAAATGCAAGATAATGATAACTTGACTCGAAACAACGACAGATAAGGAAGAATTAAAAAACAAACACACGAAGAGAGGAGTTTGACGAACTCTTTAAGGTTGAGGTTTCCGAATCACGACAAACGACCTTGTAGGATGCTGTGTCACCGTCCTAGATCCACTCAAATCACCATCAACACCACTACTAGATCGTACAACACCGCTCGATGTACTAGTGGCATTATTCACCAAACCACCGTGTTCAGGATCGACCATGGGTTGTGATGAGGGTAATGGTGGAGCCAAAGAGGAAGGGCCTGTCGTCGGCCGGATGATACGATACCAAAGTTTCTTCTTGGCAGGTTGTTCGACTGTGCTATCATCGTCGTCGTCGTCTTCGTCATCATCATCATCGTTGGGTCCCGCAACTGTAAATTGAGGAGGGGAAGGATGTGACCAAGCAGAACCCGTATTCAAACTTGGCGGGTTATTACTATGATGATGACCGGTACCAGAAGCACCACCACCACCAGGACCAGCAGGACCCGTCAAAGAAACGAGTCCGTAAAGCTTGCTCGCGTCTTCAATAATCGCCGTTTGTGATTTTGTTCGTACATGGGCAGGTAACATGGCTCCGGGAGGCAATTGACCATATTCGGGTTGTCTTGCAACATTGGTCAAAGATGATAACGAGGGCGGAGGATCATCGTCTTCATAAAACACATTTGATTTCACAGGAGCACCACCAGAGGCAGACAAACTTGCTCTTGGCAAGGTCGACCTACTTCCATTCTGCTTGAACGAAGGGAACGTATGCGTTGAACCGTTGCCAAACGAATGCATAGGTAAATTAGGAGTATTCTGACCCGACTTGTTCGTCTGCGTCACGGGTGAAAAGGCACTGACACTTCCGTCCATAATTGCATAGGGTGTATCTATATGTGATTTTCCTCCTCCAACTTTTGAGAAACCACTTTTGGGAGGTGTCGACGTTGGCATCGATGCTGGTTCCGAGACAGGTACATACCCATGTCTGAGTGGATATGATTGCCAAGCGCTCATGATGTAACCCTCATCGTCATCATCCTCCCTGTACGGTTTCGGTAATGCATGTTCAGGCCTCAACACACTAGGCGGCGGCCCAGAATTCATTGATATTTTTCTGCCAGTATCATGATGGACAAATCCAGGACTAGGAGGTTTACCAAGAGCAGTTTGTGAATGGAAAGAAGCCACGTCAGAACTCTTTTGCGGCAAGAGCTGAGGACCGTTAACAGTTGACTGCTGTGTCAATGCTTGCTTTGATCTCCTTCTCCGTTTCTTCGACCTAGGCCGAAGACCGCAGCATCCTAAGAGACCAAGGACACCGACAAGACCGGCGTCAGGTGAGCGACGACTCCGGTCAAATCCTACGCCACCCAAGATGCGAACAATAGCTTCAATTAATTTGAAGAGAAGCATGAGAAGGAGAGCGAGGTAAACAAGAGCTAGAATGATGAGAATCCCATATGCGACCCAGCCGCCTGGTCCTGGTCCGATCGAAATCTATGTGTGGCATCTAGATCAGAGAGAGAGAATTACTTTACAGAGGTCACATACCACAGGAGTTAGAATGACTAGAAGGACAGCGACAACAATCCTTGCGACGCAGAATAAGAAACTGATGAGACCCATGCCTGCACCACTACCCCAAGGTAGCCAGATGCTGGTGCCCAGTGCTGATATCACCTCGACAACAAGGATGACAATAGCCTGAGCCGTACCACTCTTTTGCCCAGCCCCGATTGTTGCCCCGAAAGCGATGTTGTTAGCGAATAGCAACGTTGCAAACATCTGCGAACCATGCCTATAATGATTATACAAAGGCCCAAGGGAAAGTAATGTCCGTGTTTCATCGTACAATTTATTGGTGGTTGTGAACGTCACCCGTAGAACTAGGTGAAGGGGGATGAGAACGGAAAAGATGGCAAAGGACAATACAGCCAATACAGTCCTTACACGGACTACTAGAGGAGTGTGCTGGATCATCTCGTATACTGAGAAGATCGTGATGGGAAGATGGAACAAGACCAAGATACGAACAAGGTTTCCGTGAAGAACACTACCATGGAAAGAACCAATGTCGGTACGCAGCCGCCACCATGACCGATGCGTACCGATTTGACGACTACCAAACATGTTGCTATTTCCAGTGAGACTCTTGCTCTCTTCACCTGGCACCGGAGACATGGTGACATCTTGTTCCTTGTTCAAAGTACTCCTAGTAGAAACACTCGCACCAAACGCCGGGCTTCGTGCTCGAGTTGAGTATCCAGGCCGTGATGATGATTTCAAGACAACGGCGACCATGAGATAATCGAGTGCCCACAAAAGCACAGAAAAAAGGATGGTGGCGGCTACGATGGCAAGGAAGATGATTAAACAGTTGGGGAAAAGATCTTCTGGTCGAACGCCAACAGCATAAGCAAAGGATGAGATCCCATCGGAGGCATTGGGTGGCAGGGTAAAGAGCGTATTTGGTATTGTTGGGTCAATAAAAAGGGGTGAAGATGGATCTGAGAATTGATCAGCAAAATTTGAAGGAGGTGAGTATGGCAGGGTAGAAAGTGGATCCCAATGGTATGGATGTGAACGTCCAACCAGAGTCACGTCTAAGCTGAATGTTAGTCAAACAGGAAGGCACGAGATGGGTGCACACACTAAAAGAAAGAGTAGACCAAGCGGTTTGGGTCAAGAGAGGATCTTTAAACGGATCAGTCAGGGCATTTAAGCGGGCGGAACAGCTCACAAATGAATGAAGGCCATTGTACGGCAACCATGGCCAACGCGGCACACCACTGGGTATGAAATATGACGTCCCGCAATGAAGGGGTACCTTGGTGGTTGTCAGGAGGAAATGGACAGGAGACGAGGAAAAACTGACAGAAACGAATGAGAGCCGGAGAAGCAGCGAGCCTTTCCCCACTGATGGCACTTGCAAGGATAAAGCCACCACTTTGAAATCTGCCCCACAACCCCTTGTTAGTCCTGGTGACGCCTCTTCCCCACGCGGAGACGACTCTGGCAATGCCGACCAAGAACCAGTAAGCTCCGGCCAAAGCGACGGTGGCCCAGAGTATGACACGGGCATATCCATAGGGACCTTGCTTCTCTGAGGGGTCCAATGGAGTGGTATGTACGTCGATGCAAAGCAACTCGGTGCTGTTTGGATCAACAGCGCGGAGGCGGGTGATGAGGGTGGTGAGTGCCCTGTCGCGACCCCAGGGGACACTAGCTGAAAAGGCAAAAGGACCTGGGGCAAGGGGGCAATAGGTGTTTGTTACATTGTCAAGGAGGGAAGGAAGAGGAGATGGTGGACGGAGAGAACTGCAAAAGAAAGAGCTGTTTGTCCAGGCATTGAGTGTGAGGACGGAGGTGGTTGTAAAGAGAGTAGCTGTCTGCTGTCAGATGACTCTAAGTACTGTTGGCAAGGAGACATACAGAGACTGCCACTGGCACTGTGCATGAGGCCGAGGATGGGCTGGGGAGTGTGCGCGAGCACAGTGAGGTTGAGAGAGTCGGTGTTCTGGAGGACCTGGGCGTAGACGGTGTCGACGGTGACTCTCTGGGTGGAGTTGGCGGCGTCGAAGCAGTCGGTGAAGGGAAGGTTGGCGGGGTCGGCATGGACGGTGAGGAAGAAGAAAAAGAGGGCAAGGAGAGAGAGCATGGTGGCCAAACATGCGCCAACAAAGAGACCATATCCTCACTTACGTCATCCACATTTGCACCAATCCCATAAATGTACTAGTTTTACACACAAAACACTGCCTACGCCTTTCCATCCAACAACCCCTCGTCCTGCCTCACTGGCAGCCGTATCCTCCCCATCTCTCGTGAACAATGACGGTGGTGGCGGTGGCGATGCTCAGGCGCCGAGCAGGACGACATCCACATTTCCTGAGCCGTCGTCTGCACTTGACGCGGCAGCGAACTGCGAGGTACCGCGACATAGACCATTTCGGCATCGTCATCTGCCGATGTAACGAGGCTGATGCGTCGAGACCCACCGCGCGAATGCATTGGCAGGTGGGAGCAGCAACTCGACGAGCACCGGGTGTGTTGCCGAGTGAGCTGCGAGTAAAAACTGGATACAGCAAGCAAGAAATGCAGCTGCTCAACAGCGTCAAAATCTATCAAGGTCAAAAGCAATGACACATGCCCTTAGGACGAGGAGAACAACCATAGCACCAATCAGCACCGTCATGGCCCTTGCAAGCCAGTGTTCACAATTCTCCGAATTGAGCCCCATCTCAAGCATGTCACGCATGAGTTCCGGATGGCGGGAAAACTCTTCACAAAGGATGGCACGCGTAGACGACATGAATGCAGCATAGGAGCCTCCGAGGGTGGCAAGTGCACAAAAGGAGAGATCTGCAATAGAGTAGTCCCTGTAAAATCTCACCAACGAGGCTTTGCTCTGTACGGGCCAAGAGTTAATCAAACCCTGGGGAAAAGCACAGAGCGCACCCTGAGGACTCCAACTAATCCGATAGCACAGACCGAGGCTGAAAAAACAAAGTAAAGGGAGAGCAACACACACATGATCTTGATTCCGTCGGCAACCTGGATCCAACTATCGCCCGCCCATTCGCTCTCGACCTCGCCCCATTTCACAGCCTGGCATGCTGAGAACACCTGGACAGCGATGGCAGTATTGGTCAGAGCACCGATGAGAGATATGCAGATGGATGCAGTTCTGTACAGCGGACGATGACGGCGGGACATGATGGTGAGCGTCAAAGGAAAAAGGAGAAAAAGCTGAATTTACCCAGATGAGAGAAGAATTCAGGTCACGTCACGTCACACAACTCGGTCCGTTTGTCAGAGTTGCTGACAATAATAAATACTCTGTTTGGTTGCAGCCTCCTGGCCAAACACTGCGCTATGCAATATCTCGACCGGAGACAAGCGCAGCAGACATACAGACCGCGGAATGGCGTCCGTATATTATTTTTTGGCCCGCTGCCTTTCTGCTCACTCTGCCTCAGCTCATGTCCCCCGGCCTCAAACGCGCTCGCGAGCCCTATCGCCTCCGCAATGCTTTTACCGGCCTTGGGCTCGGACTCCTCGCCTTCGGCATCTACTCTTACGCCATAGGTGCCGTCAAACAAGACGTCTTTGACGATGTAGACGAGGAGGCCAAAGCCCTAGCACGCACAGGCACTTTGTCCCGTTCCGCCTCCGAACCAAAACCGCCTACAATACCCCTCAGCCAGGATCAGGAGCAGCGAATAATGGAGCGTGCTTTTTCCGCTGCACTAGACGCAGGCGGTTCATCTACTGCCGAGGGCCCCATCGCACCCAGCTCGACTGCCCCACCCAAGCAAAAGCCAGGCCAAGGCGCAGGATTATCGCACAAACTCAAACATTGGCTCGGGATGGAATAGACAGACAATCATTAACTCGTACAAAATATATAGTATACAAAGAAAAATCAACCCAAATGCCAGATACCCGCCTTTCTAACACCCTCCACCAACGCATCAACATTTCCAAGCATCGTTCCCAGAAACTGTTTTTTTTCATCAGTCGTTTTCCTCTTTTCATCACCTCCGTTGCCCGGGAAATCATTTTTGCTGACACTGATAGACAACTTGGAGCTATGCGTGAAACTACGACTGGGGGTGCAAGGCTGCTGTCCGTGTGTTGTCTGTGCACGAGGGCGTGAAATGACCTGTTCTCCAAACCCGGGTTTTCTCGGGCTAAGAGGTTCATAGTCAATGTCTCGTTTCAACATCATGATTTCACGTCGAGGCTGATGGCTGGGGAATTTAGATGAGGATCTTGGCGTGTTGGGACCTGTTTTGAAGCTCGACCGGAACTTTGATAGCTCCAGTGGTTTTCCTGGCGAAGAACTCGCAGGCGTGGATAGAGATGAGACTGTGATGGTTGGTTGAGATAGCCTACCGCTTGTCATACGAGACGAAGAGGACGAGGACGAGGACGACCCTGAGTTATGTTTCAATGTTGGTGGCATCATCTTTGATTCAAGCGCTAATTCTGGAGGTCCAGTCTCATCTAGCAAATAAAAGTACAGGAATTCCAGACATTTCATCCTATAATAAGATTTTAAAAAAAGCATTTGTCTCAGTTTTCTTGTATCGCAACAATTTTTGACATACCGCACTTCTCGGGGTGTTCCTGCCCGCTTGAGTATCCTTACGACGAGTTGGACACCCTGAGCATGTTCAAACGTCCTCAGCGCGGAAGGGGAGTCTACAAGAATACAAAGCAATGTATCGAGCACGACTGACGTAAGTGGGACGACTTGGGCGTGCTGTTGATGGGAGCCAGCAGACGGATCCTCTTCATTATTCATCAAACACAGGTGTCTTGAAGCAAGTAAAAGCTCCAGCAAGACCTTTACTATATCTTCGATAAAGAGCTTTTTAGGGTGAAAGGCGAGACGCAAAAACTTACGTCCAAGCTATACTTCCGACTCAAGAATAATTTGCTGGCTCCGTGACTCAGAGCAATACCTTGCATGACACAAAGTGCTCGAGAGACTTGTAAAATGAGTGTGCGTCCTGTATGGGGTTATGCCAAGTTGGAAGGAGTTATTGTGATCACCAAGGACGTTACCTTCTGGAGTATCCTTATCCACAGGTTGCTGTAGCTTTGTCGTCACCACGGATATCCAAGCTAACAATCTTGAAGGAACTTGTTTTGTGAATGAGGAGAAGGTCGGTCTTCGTCACAGAGGAAGCTTTTGGAAAGAGAGAGAAGCACTCGCACCATTACATTCAAAGGTATATTGCAATGCCAGGAAGTGATTCCAACTCTCCTTTGACCCAGTTTGCTTCTTCTTGTCATCCGCCGCCAGGCAAGAGATTGCGATATGCTTTTCCAACTGATCCAGGGCCTTCGTTTTGGCATCAGAGGACGAACGAGGAGAACAAAGCTAAAGATGATAATAACAATAATCAACAGGGGGCTGGACTATGAAGACTGAAACTCGATTCATACTTCGTCAAGAATGTTTTGTACAAAATCCCCAAGCTCCTCCAAGCTAGTAGCCATATTTTTCTAATAAACGACGAGAGAAGAGGGGGGAAACAGAAAAGAAATTATGGGCGCCTAAACATGCAAGTTATACATAAGTTGATGGATGGAACGAACACCATCACATGATCCCCATCAGCTTCAAAATTAAAGGATATATACTTTCCTGTTGACAGTGCATTCAGTGCAACACATCCTTGTATGTGCTCTGTGGCCTCCCTAGCCACATCAAGGACTAATTCAAGCATCACATGATTGTTGACAGAAACTATCAAACATGGCTCCGATACGAACAGTAAGCTCAGCTAATTTCTTATTTTTTGACAAAGCAGTTCCTGATTCTCGCAGCAATGGACAAGACTCATCCGTTTCGTGGCCGCAGAGACGAAACGTGTTCATATTGGACAACCGGTCAATCCAAACCTCGACGGTCAGCCTTCCACTGAAAAACAACGTCTCTAAACCTTGAGAGCTCTTTCACACAGTTGGTATTGCGGCTGCGAACCGACAGCCTATCAAAGCCTATGAGATCATGGGGTCCGCCTTGGATCCCAGCGCCGAGCTGACCAAGCAAGTTTTAACGGTGGACACTCTCCTCTCACCTCTCTCCAATGACCAAATCAAACTTGTCCGTTGCTTGGGCTTGAATTACTCAGATCATGCTGTTCGTATCGTTGTTTCTTTCAGTCTCCTGAAGGATCTTACACACTTACAGGCCGAGGCGAAGCTTTCCAAGCCTGCGTAAGGTGATATTTTTTCACTCGGACAGACAAGTTAAAGAAGAAAAATTAATAGGTTCCCAATCTTGTTTTACAAACCCCTCACTTCTCTTATCGGTCCACTGGCATCCGTAATCATTCCTCAAGCTGCCCAGCCGCCAAAAGAACATCTTCCTGACTATGAAGTCGAGCTCGTCATTGTCATCGGCAAGGCCGCAAAGGATGTTTCGGAAGCAGAGGCTCTGGACTATGTCCTTGGATATACTGGCGCCAACGACGTGTCTTTCCGTAAACATCAGATGGCAGTATCTCAGTGGGGGTTTTCAAAAGGCTTTGGTGGGTCTTGTTCTGAAAAGGGCGTTTAAGACTCATCATTTTGATTGTCGACATTTGTGACTGTAACCAGACAACACCAACCCTCTAGGTCCTTGCCTTGTGTCTAACAACTTGATTCCTGACCCTCAGAGTGTTGAACTCAAGTTGACCTTGAATGGAAACGTCGTTCAGGATGGTACCACGGCGTAAGTGAATTTTTTTCAGTTTTTGGGGCTTGAGCACTCAACCTTTTTAATACAACTGCTCAGTGATCAGATTTTCAATGTTCGCCAAACCGTCTCCTTCCTCTCTCAAGGGACTACCTTGGAACCCGGTTCTATCATCCTCACTGGCACTCCGAAAGGTGTAGGCTTCGTCAAAAATCCTCCACTGTACCTCAAACACGGTGATAAGATGGCCGCTTGGTTGAATCGTGGTATCGGAACACTCTTAAATGACGTCAAGGAAGAACAGAACCTTCCTCGTTCCAGGCTCTAACGCCTTGGCTCCCATATATACACATATTTTTGGCATTTGTGAACTCTGGAAACTAAAATTGAATGAAAAAGCCTAATGGCGCACGAAGAAATCTGTCCCAATCAATTTTAATAGATCCCACCAACTGGATCTCCCAACTTCGGTCAATACATCTTCACACTTGTTCTCCTGAATTACAATTTGGATGTGTGGATAGCGTATCAGCCCAAAATTGATCAGTTAATGGCGACGCAAACGCATACAAGACAAGAGGTAACACATTACATTCAAAATGCCCTCGCGAGAATTTGTTTACAAAGTCATCGAGGCGAATGGCGAAGACCGTTCTATAAGTTTTGGGAATGCATTCGTTTGAGCCAAGACAACGACCTGTCGTTCATGACTTATATAACCCCTGATATAACCCCTATGAATCATATTCGCAACGAAGCATTCAGTTTCCTCTGGGCTCGTCTCGATACCAGAAACCTTCAAAGAGGCATAAAAGACAGAGAGTGGTATTCGAGTACTTTGGCCCTCGGCAATCCATCTGATGAGTGCTTGTTGTGAGCATGTTATCCTACACACAACAAAGAAAATTGCAGTTTTTTTCACTCACGCACGTCGGAAAAGGCTGCGCATACAGATCTCCCTTGCTTTTTCCAGAGCTACCCACAAATTTAATTCCAAAAGCTCTTTCTCTACCCTATAAAGTGCTTTGTCATAGGCGATCAGGTTGCCAGCCTTGATAGAAGAGATAAAAGGGTAGTAAAGATTTTTGAGTAAAGGAAAACGGTCCAATAAATCGATAGATGGCAGATGTCCTTTGATAATCCGGAGTGGTATTAGATATATCAGAATGCGCCTGGGGAGGAAGAAAAAGCTCTATGTTGAGCGTTGAAATGCATCCTTCCACACACACAGTCCACTCACCCTTGGTTTTGATGTGCTTCGATATGACAATTGTAAAACGCAAGAGTCAGTTCCTCTTCAGCCTATCATTGAAATGTATCAACAGTGTCTCATCAAATGCGAACATGACTGACCTTTGCAAAATCTTCGTTGAGGAAACCCAGCATGCCGATATAATAACGATATGTGACCTAAACTATGTTGACACACAACGCAACCTGGAACACCTTTCTCACCTGATGTGAGCGAGGATACAATTCCAGCGGTGGTATATCATTTACTTGAAGGGCACGAAGAATGTTTTTGGCCAAAGAAATTCGCTTCACCTTTAAAGAGTCAAATGCACCCCTTGGAGTTAGTTCCTGTATCTGTTCCTTGGAAACACAGACTCACTCGGAAATAGCACTTCAAAATCAATCCGACTACATAATATATGCCCCATTTCCTAGACTCCTCAGGTGGCGATATCCTATTCTATCATGAAATTCACATAGTAAAAACACATTTTGATTACCTGTCTGTCACACAGTTGCTGAAGGCTTTGGCAATCACACGAGCAGCTTCCTCCATAGCTTCAACCTTTTGGTTGCTAAACCTTGCGTCCATGTCCGCCTGTGTGCTTCTGGTTAAGTGAACAGATAAAATTGGTCATGCACGACCAGGATCACGCACATCAAAAGCCAAATCTCTGAGACCTCTCAAGATCGAAAATAGTGCGGGCAATGTCCAGCCCCTGTTCTCTGTAAAGAAGCGAGAAAATGATCTAAACAATCAATTTAATAGTCAGAAAATATTGAAGTATCTCAGAGCTTGCGCAGGCTAGAAAAAACACACGATACGAGTTGAGAATATTCCTTGAACGCCTCTCCTGGCCTCTCCAAAGCAACATGCGTGCAAGTCAAGACATAAGATATTGCGATCTCGTCCCAGGGGCTAGCAAGGACACCTTCAAACCTCTCCATAGAACTTTTCTACCCGAGTGCACTTGCTCAGCCTCAGCTGTGCGAATACAATACCAACTGCTTACAGTAGCAGGGAGAAACTCCTTGACGAGGTCCTTGCCATGTCGAGTTGTTGGTTTTAGGAGAAAACCCAGGTCGTTTCCATCCTCTTCTATCACGGCGTCATTGATCTGACTTAGAAACGTTAAGAAGTCCACTGGCATCTATCACTACACTATGCAAGGTGGAATTGGGGATGATCCACTGATCACGTGATGAGAGAGATAAATGTATGTTCTAATAATGGCTCTCCTGATCAAAATTCTGATCAGAATGGCACTCCAACCATCCTTGCAGGGACTCATCGTTGCCGGCAAATCGAATGCACCCCATACTCTCGAAGCATTCTGTAAGTCTCACTCTCACCTTTTTTCAGATTCACGTTAATCGGTGTTACAAGTGGACTATGTTTGTCCTTTCAGGTCAGCACTCACTCACCCTATCCTGATAAGTATTCTTCAATTCAACCCCCAAGCGCCAAGTTCTCGCGAGCCATAGATAATTACATTATACCGCTCATATCTCCTGGTGGAAAGTACGACGGGAAAGTCAAAGTCGTCTTTCGCCTTCAAGTCCAGCCCTGGCATGCTTCGTCTACGTTGACCCACGAAGCTGGCCTAGCAGTTCTCAAATCTTCTCCCGACAAGTTCTGGACATTTAGTCGTCTAGTACGTGAACTCTTTTGATAACCGAACATGTATGGTTTCATCAGTCGCATGCGGCCAAATGTGTCATTGCAGCTCGTCTGAGATGCCTATAGAAACAGACGAGATACTAACTCGATTGTCCGATTTTAGCTCTTTGATAATCAGAAGGGTTACTTCGACGAATCCACGCTTGATCTAACTCCACGACAGATCCGACTCAACCTCACTGCTCTGGCGGGTCAAGTCATCTCATCCGAGGGAGTTGAGAGCGTCCGTCAACTTTTGACACTGAAAGGTACTCCGAATGGAGGTAATGGTGTTACCGATGATTTGAAGTATAATAGTATGTTGCGTCAGCACTCATACGTCTTGAAAGCCTTACTCACGCTATCTTTAGTCAAGTTCTCTCGTCAAAACAGCATTCATGTTTCTCCCACTGTGCTGTGGGATGGGTTGATTGCTAATGAGGTCTCAAGTAGTTGGGGAGAAAAAGAATGGACCAATTTCTTTGCAGCTCAAGTCATGGTTTAGCCAATGTCTAGAGCCCTAGGATAATGTACGCTTTAAGAACCTTCTGGTTCTGAATATAATCACAGCTGAAGAACAACTATATGTTCACCCAACCGTGAAACTACAATATAGCAATAAATAGACGAACAAGACGGTGATGTAGTGATAAATGTCCTGTATAGGATAATATGTAAAGCATCCAGTCATGAAGAATCATAAAGAGAAG
>Ga0153986_1000056_pt1 | contig 32078 bp, 49 predicted proteins | sample TSGA070MetaG_FD_104724 | JGI IMG/M metagenome (GOLD analysis project Ga0153986, IMG submission 104724) | Attine ant fungus gardens microbial communities from Georgia, USA - TSGA070 MetaG | ecosystem: Host-associated > Fungi > Mycelium > Unclassified | place: USA: Georgia, Alexander Wildlife... | reverse complement strand
GTGCATCATACTCGAGATGAAGCTGACCCATTTTCAGAATCCCTCTTCTTTCTTGAGACCGCAGGCGCGTTCTTACTTCTAATTTTTGGTCGATCCAAATTGCCATTTTTTCGGAAATCATGCGCTCCTTCTCCATCATCTCTGCTTTTCTCGCTCTACTTGCAATCCAGGCCATGGGAGCTCCTCTAGAAATCCCGATGCCTATTACGGTGGATCACTTTCATCTATCTCTTGAAACAGGGATTTCTGAACATTATTCTAGCGTGCTTTGCAACAACGCAGATCTACCCCTTTCATGCCACTCAGTGTTTATGTCCGGAGAAGGAGCATTCCTGTCGAAGACGCTGTCAAATCCCCTGACGGAAACGTTGTACCCTATGACAAGCGACAACTCATTGAACGCCAAAACATACCGGTAGAGGATGCGGTCAAAGCACCTAATGGTAAAATCGTGCCATATAACAAGCGAGAGCTTGGGTCTCGACAGAACACTCCTGTCGAGGATGCCGTCAAGGCTATGGACGGAAAAATCATTCCCTACAATAAGCGTCAAAATATTCCTGTCGAGGCTGCCGTGAAAGCCCCTGACGGCAAAATTGTTCCCTACAACAAACGAGAGCTCGAGGTTCGGCAGAATATCCCTGTTGAGGATGCAGTAAAGGCGCCCGATGGTAGAATTGTTCCTTACAATAAACGCCAGAACATTCCCGTTGAAGATGCTGTTGAGGCTCCAGACGAGAAAATTGTTCCCTACAACAAACGGGAGAAGCGCCAGAACATTCCTGTCGAGGATGCAGTCAAGGCTCCTGATGGCAAAATTGTTCCATACAACAAGCGTGAGCTCAAGAGCCGCCAGAGCATCCCAGTTGAAGATGCTGTGAAAGCCCCTGACGGTAGGATCGTTCCATATAACTAAAGGAGGTTACAATTATCATGGAGTACAATGGCCGAGATGTGTAGTGGAACATAATGATTATTCTGATAGACTATGGGACTGTCAATGCCTTTGTACAGGAACGCAACCTATGGGATCAAAACATCTAACACCCAATTCGACTATCACTAAATGCTTGACCAGTTCTACTCATATAGTTCCCTTAAGAACACACCGGCAGCACCCATTCCGGTGCCAATGCACATGGAAGTTACAAGCACCTAATATTACTAATCAATATAGGGTGTGCTGTGCCGGATATCGATATACCTTGCCCTTCCTCCGATGTAACTCATTGAGACCTGTCGCAATCTGGCGCGCCCCAGTTGCACGTAGCAAAGAAAATTAGTCAACTGTCGCGAAGACATCCATCAATCAGACTTATCTAATGGATGACCGAAGGCGATGGCACCTCCATTGACATTTACCTGTTGATTGGTGGATGTGAGGAATCATCTGGTTAAGTCAAAGGGCCATACCTTCTCTCTGGTAGTCCATCAGTGCTCGATCATTTGATTCATCGAATTTAAAAGACTCACGCCGGAAGATTCAAAGCTTTGACAGAATAAACGCATTGCGAAGCAAACGCCTCATTGATCTAGTAGATTGTAGTAGAATATGAGCACAGGTATGGATAAAAATAGATTCAACCTACTTCAAACAGGTCTACATCATCAATCGTTATACCGGCAAGCGAAAGTGCTTTCGGGATCGCATATACAGGACCGATGCCCATGATACGCGGTGCCACACCAGTGACTGTGGTGATGATATACTTGGCCAAGATGCCCAACCCAAGTTCTTCAGCCTTTCTCCTCGTCATCAATAACACAGCAGCAGCACCGTCTGTGATTTGACTAGCGTTTCCACCGGTCGTGGTCGAATTTCCCCATTGCGGAAACGCAGGTCGGATCTTCGCCAACCCTTCTTTCGTTGTACCGTATCTGATACCATCATCCTCACTTACAACAACCTGATGTTTTTCTCCAGACTTGGGATCTTCTTGGAATACAGTAAATGGTACAATTTCCTTTCTGAAATATCCTGCCTTTTGAGCACATTCCGCTTTTTGGAAAGACATCGCCGCAAAGGCGTCTTGCTCCTCGCGAGTGACGGTAAATTCGACGGCAACGTTTTCACTGGTCCACCCCATACGTTCTTTGCAATCACGAGAAGCCTTGTTACAGGAGATCAATTCACTTTGTCCCGGACCACCATTGTCGGGGCTATAGAACCGATGTTAGCATCCTACCTGGTTAGCATCAAGATGGATCAAACTTTTCAGACATGCTCTCAACACCAACAGCCAGCCCTACTTCGATAGCCCCACTTCGTATCTGGTTAGCGACAATGCTAACTGCCATGAGACCACTGGAACAAAATCTGTTCACTACCTGGACAGGAGTAGTTTCCGGGAATCCAGCTGCAAGAGCTGCGGAACGAGCAGCATACATGGCATCAGGTGTGAGCACAGTGCCAACACAAATGTCACCGATGAGTCTGGGGTCAACTTTTGACTGGGTAATAGAATGCTGATCATTATATGCCTCAGATCTTAGACCAGCAAATCTCATGGACTTTGAAATTCAGACCTTATAAATTTCTAGTAAGAGTTCATCTGTTCTGCATCATGAGTCAGATACAGCCAGGCCCTGGCTCAGGCAGGCATCATGCACCTTGCATCCCTGAATCCTCCCTTCTTCGCTTTACAGAGAGGTGAACGAATCGCCATAGTAATAACCACGTCGTCTGAATTTTTGCGTTCAAGAGCAGCTAGCCCATGAGATTTGAAATGTCCAACAAATTGTTTGGCGCGTTCCATGGCCTGAGAGGTGTGAAGTAAAGAAGTTCCGACCGGCCGGTGATGTCACCGAACCAGTATAACAATCCAGCAACGGCGTAGGTGACGTCGGGTATTTGCGAGAGACTTATTAATTCTGAGAAATATCTCTTTTGTAGTGTACCCAACATGCCAGTCACTGTCGTTGCGAATACAAGCGTCAGTAATCCGATCTCTCTCGCTTGCGATTTATTGGTAGGAGGCACGCTTCTATGTTGACTTCTTGAGTTGATTCCTTCCTCTAGACATCGCCGGTATGTCCTTCTCCAACATAGTCTCCGACAATTCACGGCCAAACTCGCAGTAAACCTGACTGGTCCCGTCTTCCGAGGAATATACCACGGGAAAGTTAAACATCAAAGTTTGCACCTTCATCACTTTCTGTGATAAAACAAACAAAATCTTGCAGATGATCTTGAAGAGATGACAAAACGCTGTCAAGCTGCCGGGGTCAATTCCCTCATCATCACTGGTACAAGTCTCCGCGAATCGAAAAGCGCGGTCCGGCTTGCAAAGGAACACAGTCAGTACTACAGGAGCCTTCTCATAAACTGAAGCTGTATAGATTTCTATGCCACTGTAGGGTGTCACCCTACTCGTACAACGGACTTTGATAAATATGACGAAGATGGACCGAGGGGTATCTCCGGCCCTCGAAGATCATACCTTCACCGCACACACCTAAACCCAGTTCACCTAATGCAGCTACTCTTCCCCTACCTGTGAGATTCGCTGAGATATCTGATTATCTATTCAACATCGCAGGTTGACATCATGATCTAGACTACGACCGGACACGCTCCGCGCCTATCGACATTCAGAAAAAATATTTCTGAATGCAATTATCGTTAGTAAAGAAGTATCATCTACCGATGTTCTTGCATTCCCGTGCAGCACATCAGGATTTGTCCAGATCTTGGTGGAAGAAGGGTTCGGAACTCAGGGTGGGAGAGATGTTGGAGGTATGGGAGGTGTTGTTCATAGTTCAATGGAGGAAGCACAAGACTATGTTGGTGTCCTTTATCGTGGGTAAAATGACCATAAGATTGACCAATTTATCGTAGATGAACATGGGATTTCACATCAGGTAATTGGCTAATGAATTACAACTGTTACAACCAGGTTAAATAGGATCAACCTTAGTCTGCACGGATGTTCGCCAAGGACGCCCTCAAACTTAGAGGCAGCACTATTGATCCTTCCTCAGTGGATTTTGTTCGAGACCGGTATGATCTCAAAACTCAACTTCCTCTGATACCTCACGTGTCAACTAGATGCACCCTGGTGCTCATGCACATATACACATGCCTCAAAACTTTACCTGAACGATCTCCCAAATAACTACCGTTCTATTTTCTTCCCTTCTGCAACACAACCTGAACGGTTTGAAATGGGTCGACCTGTTAAAGGCCGCAATGAACCTAGTGCCATAGGAGGAATTGCATAGGTGATTTACCATCTCCACCGAAAAGCAAGGGAGGCGCTTCAGCCAAAGGCGAGCAGCGGGAGGAAGAGCCTTATTGGAAGATTGTGCATCAGGCGTATAAGACTGTTCAACTTACAGGAATTGACAGATGCATGATAAGGTCGCATAAATAACGACAGGTAAAGAAAATACTGTCCTGTCTGACAAATTAACCAAATGTGCGATACACGTAGTTGCAAGGGGTTATGCCGAGTTTATGGCGTGAATGATGCTGCTACTCGGAGGTGTCTATGTGAGAATAGAGGTATAGTCTGCGAGGATGATGAAATAAAGATACAGATGAGGACGGTATGGTGATGATAAATAATATACCAAAACATAGAAAGAGAAAAACAGTTCAAGCCAAAAAAAAAAACTATGCAAATAAACTTCGGAGTCTTGAGTTTTCGACAATATGCACCGCTTAAAGGTTACCGTTTACATGATGACACATTCTTTGTCCTTTAAAATCTTTCCTGCATCCGAGTCGCCTTGCTCACGGTGCAGGACGGAGCCTGGCCCACCTGGCTGATGCATTGGTCCATTCTGCGAGTTCTTCAACCGTTGAGTAGCACGTTTGTCACCCTTGTCTGCAGCACGTTTATAATACAACATAGCTCTGAAAGATGGTGAGAGAAAAATCAAGTAGTCAAACTAGACGCACTCTTGCACATTAGCTGAAGTCCCAATGCCGACCTCCAGGAAATATCCGCAAGCGTACATAGCTTTGGCGAGGCCAGCTTCTGCGGCTTTCTGAGCCCAGAGGAAGGCTTCCGTATCAGACTGGGGAAGGACACCAGGAGAGCCCACGAGATACCAGGCAGTGAGCGCGAAACAGGCATCACGATGATTCTGCTGCGCAGCAATGTTCTATCAATAGGAAGAGTATTTGTGTGAGAAAGAGGAAGTGGACAAGAGACAACACACATAATAATGGATTGACAAGGCAGGATCTTGGGGGCAGCCCATCTTTCCATATTCATAACATTCACCGAGCCTGTATGCGCTTGGAGCATAACCAAGCTCCGCAGCCTGAGCTAGAAGCTCTGTGGAATATTCATAGTCGACGAACACAACGTTTTCGATGCCGCGTTCGTGAAGCAGGGCCAACTCATGGAGGGCATGAGGAAACTCCGCAGTTGCATGCTCGGCACTTCGCTTGAGCCATTTGACGCCTTCCTTTGGACTCTTAGAAAGGCCAAGTTCACCGTTGAGTTCGGCTATGCCGAGACGATACATAGCACCGGGGTGAAGGGCAGCCGCCGCTTTACGGAAAAATTGAATGGCCTTGGCTGACTCTCTGCGGCAGCCCCAACCATTTTCGCAGCAGGTGCCAGCGCGATAAGCAGCATCGGGATGACCATGTTTAGCGGCAAGTACAAAGAGAGGATATGCGCGATCAAAGTCCTGTTTGCCTTTTACAGTACCGATGCCGTTAGCGTAGCAGTCTGCGAGAAAATACTGGCTTGCTGGATGACCCCTATCTGCCAGACGTTTGAGGAGAGAGGATGCTTCGCGAACAAGATCGTCGCGCTTCTCAAGAGACTTTTCTACCTGTAGAAGATTACCTGGGGTATTGGGGGGAATTGGGAAGGACTTTGAGGCATCGATCATGAAGACAGCAAACTCGAACTGAAGATCTGGATCCTGGGTTTTTTTTGCATTCGCACGGTAAAGCTCCAAGGTTCGTTCATGGGAAAGGAGGGCAGCCTGTTTCCCAGGGCGAAGATGAGAGTGGTCAAGGATGGGGCCCGTGGGCAGAGAGGCAGGGATGGGCGGGGTAGAAGCGGATGGAGGGGACTGTGGGAGGTCCTGGGCAGCAGGAAAAAAGTCATCATGGTCGGAAGAGGGACTAGCGTCGGGCAGCCAGAGCTGGCGCGAGACAGGGTCCTCCATGGTGGCAAGAGACAAGAACCAAGGGAGGGATAGAAAGTATTGCTTATGTTATCAATCATGATTTGTCATCAATGGGCTTGTATTACGTCATCGACCATGGACTCTCTCCGCACGCGCCGCCCGTCCGACGCCACACGCAGGCTAGCGCGCTCGCCAAGCAAAATCCATGCCCGGGTGCCCAGAGTAGACGAAAAGCTAAGGAAGCGCATGTCGATGCGCTATGCTGACATTCCCCTCGACGACAAGATGCTTTTCTCTGCCGAGGACTTTGACCCCGATGCCTGTAGGTTCTCTGCCGACACCGCCGCCCACTTGCTGAAAGTTCCCCAGTCATCAAGCTCAAGCTCGCAAACTCCACCGAGGCAGAACTTAAGTCGCTTCAGTCGTCTCTTCGTGCAGCTAAGGACGACACTGCATCCGATCTCCAGCGCTCTGTTTTCAAAAAGTACGCCTCGCCTCTTCTCTTGTTGACCCTTTTCTGACGCACGCTCCAGCTATGCCGAGTTTGTTCTCATATCAAAGGAAATTTCTGCCTTTGAAAATGAGATGCTCGAACTCAAGGACCTGCTTTCAGACTACAAGTCCATGCCCTCTATCCTCCACATCCCCGATCCTACCTCCTCGGGCACAGCAGCCCTGTCCACATACAAACGTTCCTCTGTAGCTGATCTCCGTGTTCTCTATTTAAATCAGATGCAATCTCTTCATGCTTCAATCGAAGGTGCAGCAAAGTTGGTTCCCACCACACCAGGACGTCATGTCATCGGCGAGATGGACGGCCTTTATGCCCTCAACACCGCCACATACAAGATCATTGGCAAGGTAAAATTCGTGATTCTTGATGATGCCATCCTAGTCGCTTGTAGGAGAAGGAGAAACGCAGGCGGTTCTGGTGATCGATCGAATCAAGGCAAACTTGTGGCTGAGAACTGCTGGGCTCCCAATGACATTCTCGTGCTTGACATCAAGGATTCTTCTAGTAAGTGCATTCATCTCCCTAATATTAACTCTAACTTGCACCAGACATGACAAATGTATTCAAGATCCGCTATGGCAAGGAGACTCATGTCTACAGATCTGACTCACCTTCAGACAAGAAAGCTCTCCTTGCTCAGTTCAGACAGGTTGCAGACGATCTCGCTACCAAGAAGCGCAAGGAACGCGAAGGCGAACACGAACGACGGAAGAGCATGTGGCAGGGCGGTGATGTCTGTCATCTTCCATCCCCCATCTCCCATCCTTACGCCCAGTCCAGATATCTTCCGCTGTACCCCCAATGCCAATGCCTGAGTGGATGTCGGATCTAGCAAAAAGAGGCGGCGACTTTCTCGCCTCCAGTGGGGCTGATCATTCTAAAGAAAAAGCTGAACAAGATGCTCGATGGATAGGAGAATGGTCTGATGATTTGACTGTCGCTATCGCTCTCCGTGAGTGGACCAAGGCCGTTGATCTTGTTGAACAAGGTGCATTCCTGAATTCTGGATAATCTGTCTATTTACCCCTACATCAGGTCAGGCTCGTGCATCAATAGCCCCTACCTTGCAGGCCAAACTCCCGAGTTTGATTAACCAGTTAACTGCTGCTCTCCTTTCATCCCTTTCGGTGCCTTCCAACAGGAAAACAACCTGCATTATGCTGATCACCCTCCTTATACGCTTAAAGGCTCCAGCTGCAGCCCGTAAAGCTTACCTGGAGATGCGCACAGGTGTGATTACGAGCCTGATGAGAAGGATTCGCTTTGAGGGTGACATCAGCTCATACGTGGGTGATCTCAGTGTTGTTTGGTTCACAGGCATCAAACACACAGCCGATTGGTATCTCAGCAGTTTTAAGGACAACGAGTCAACAAGTGGTAAGTTAAATGAAACAACTTGACATTAACATCTAACCATGTCGGTAAGCTCTTGTTGTATGGGCTCAAGAACAAATCAAAGTTTTCGCCCAGATGTTTAGGAAACAAGTATATACCAAAGATGTCGAATTTGCCCTCGTTGAAGAAGCTATAGCCATTGCCCACCTGCAGAGTAACAAAGCAAGTATCTCTACAGTTTCATTCATCAATTTAGACGAGCGTTCCTTTTCTAGCTCCTACGAGAACATGGCTTTGATTTCACTTATCTCCTCGATCAACTGCTAATTGAAAACCCCAAAGAACCTGAAAATGGTTGTGTGCACTTCTCATTCAGTGCGCATCGGATCTCCAAGCAAGGAAATTTGGCCATGCTAGTCAAGCAGCTCGAACAAGGACGATCCAACTCACAATTTACTCAATCGCCAGACGACAATACTAGTCCAGAACTTTCACCAGTTCAAGCTGCAGCACTGCCAAAAATCTCAGTACCAACGCGCCGCCGTTCACCGGCACCGCCATCTACTTTCCAAGAGCCTGCGACCTCGGAGAGCCTCACTCCACCGCCCCCATCGACACCAGAAATGAAGTTCTCTTCGGTGTTGAAATCACTACAGCCATCATCTTCCGCATTGGCATCTCGTAGCCGTACACCTACGGGAGTTACGGGTGGAGGACTCACAAATATACTATCGCCTATACCCACCACACCGTTGCCTGATACAGGACAAGGGCTCAGCCTTAACACGTCCGCAATACCACGATCCCGAAGTCGAACAGATAGAGTAACTCCCGTCGCAAAGGGCGGTCGTGATTCTCCAGCTCTCCTATCGTCACCTGTCAACGGTCAGTCGAGTTCAGGGCATTTCGGTTCTACAAGAAGACCTTCAACAGCAGGGAGTTCGAGTGACCGAGAGGGTTTAAGTAACACTGGTAGAATTGGAAATCCGATTGGAAATTTAAGAATCAAGACGAATCCGACATTGCCGCCTAGGTCCACTCACAGGCCTGATAGTCTACTTGCGGCTACCAGTACTGGGAGCACCAGTAGTTCTGGTCAAGGACAACAGATAAGTCCCAAAGGCGTCATGCCTCAGAGGAAGGGTATGTTTTAAGTAAGGAGGATTATTACTTGTATGTGCCTGGTCGATAGAACAGCAGTTTCTCGCCAATGACGGCCGTCCGGAACTTATCCTTCTAGGATGAACACTACTCCACATTGATACCCCGAGTTTTCATCAGAATCAATTATAACCTTCCCTCTCCACATTCTTCAACCACTCTTGTAAGAACCTTTCAGCTGTCGGTTCGAGATATATGTCGGGCTGTCAGTGTATATTTATCCGTGAGATTGCGATTGGTATTCGGTGATGAAATATCTGCCGAGTTACGACGTTATGAGCAAGCGAAGTGACTCTGACATAGTAAAAAGCGATCTTGCAACATCACAAAATACGTGACAACGGTGCGTAAATCGGATCTGCTGTCTAAAATTATGGTGTTATCCTGAAACTGGAAATGCGACTAAAAATCAGTTCATTGGCTTGACCATGAAATATAAGAAGAAATAAGAATAAGAATAAGTAAGAATAAGCTAGTTGGATATACTCACGTGAGTCTGTCGAACTCCTTGATTGAGTCTTCTCATGACTGCATCTAAACGCAGCACTGTTCATCATCTCCCTTCAGTCTGATTTTTGGACCTTAGATACGACCTAAGAGTGGGATATCTGTCGAAGGCATATCCAGATATCTTGCTGTAAGCAGACATGTGGGAGCGTACTCTTCAAGACCTCATCCGTGGGCTCCGTGCCAACAAAAAAAACGAGTCGAAATTTATAGCACAAGCAGTTGATGAGATTAGGCGGGAAATTAAAAGTGACGATATGGAGCTCAAGACGGGGGCTGTCATGAAACTCACCTACGTATGTTTGATCTGATGGTCGTGCCCATGCCAATTCATTTTCATTCAGCTAGATATGCTAGGTTATGACATGAGCTGGGCTTCATTTCACGTAGTAGAAGCCATGTCTTCCTCAAGGATTCATTTGAAAAGCGTTGGATATCTCGCTGCTGCGCAGTCCTTTAACGAGGATACGGACGTACTTATGCTCACTACAAATCTTTTGAAAAAGGCTAGCACAAGAAAACGCATTTGTATTGACCTTTGCTGAACCATTTATCCGATTCAGGATCTTAGTTCTAATCCTGCCGACATGGCCATCACTCTGAACGGACTTTCCGCGTTCCTCACACCGGACCTTGCCCGTGATCTTGCAACTGATCTAGTGGCCATGTTGAACCATTCTCGTGCTCAGATACGCAAGAGGGCAGTACTGGGTATTTTTAAAATTCTTGAACAACATCCTGAGGCAGGATTACATGCCCACCCGCGATTATTTGAGAAATTAGATGATCCAGACCCAGGTAGGCCAGGTCTTTGGACAGCACTATCATGGTCTTCAGTTCTATTAGGCGTTGTTTCAGCTACTGTAAATGTTCTGTGCGAGTTGGCGAGACGAAGACCCGAGGACTATCTCACGTTAGCTCCCCAGTTTTTTCAATTGTTAACCAGCTCGACAAATAACTGGATGCTCATCAAGATTGTCAAATTAGTGAGCAGTTGTCCGACTACCTCTGCTTGCATTAATTCGATACTAGTTTGGATCTCTTTCTCCCTATGAACCGAGGCTCGTGAAGAAATTACAGCCGCCTATCACAGAGCTCATTTCAACTACACCTGCGATCTCTTTGCTTTATGAGTGTGTCCACACATGTATTATCGGAGGCATGTTGCAGGGTTCCTCAGGCGATTCTCTGGCCAAGTTGTGTGTTTCAAAACTTGCTGCCTTTATTCAGGACAGCGATCAGAATTGTGGGTTTTTTTCTTTGGATCGAATACTCGCTTTTCTCAAATCTTGCTAGTGAAGTATATTGCGTTACTGGCCATGACTAAAATTGTTCCAAGTCATCCTGAACTCCTTGCCGAATATCAAGATACGATACTTGCAAGCCTGAACGATTCAGATATCAGCATTTGTATGCGTGCCTTGGATTTGGTTACTGCAATGGTGGGGACAGTCCATGCTATTTCCAATGATTAATTACATACTTGTTATCAGGTCAACCGAAGCAATCTGCAGTCTATCGTGCAGCAGCTCCTCTCTCACCTGTTGCCAGATTCGTCGTCATTTCCGTCAGCCAGGCAATCTCTCGCTCAAAATTCCTCTCATTCTCTTACTTCTCCCTCTCAGTCACCATCCTACCGTTTGATCTTGTCCCAGCGCATTCTCTCCGTCTGTTCACAATCCAGATATGAAAATGTCACCAATTTTGAGTGGTATCTTTCAGTTCTCGTAGATTTGGCACATGTTGCAAATGTAGATATTGGTGGAGACATTCGAGACCAATTAGTCGATGTCGTTGGTCGCGTCCGTGCAGCAAGACGTTATGCAGTCAAATTAATGCATTCGGTACTCACTGATGTCTCAGTGCTTCAGAATGTTGAAGAGGAAGGCAGTTGTCCTGAGATCCTCTGGGCAGCTGCCTGGATATGTGGCGAATATTGTCGGTCAGTATTCCAAATAAATATCGAGCTGTCACTCATCTACCTTGACTAGCGAGTTGGCTGATCCTGAGCAATTATTACTTCATCTCCTTCAGGCGGATATCATTCGCCTTACTCAGGACACTTTATCAGTCTATATCCAGGCCGCGATCAAGATTTTCGGGGTTTGGGCCTCTGAGTTAGCGCAGCGCTGGGACGAGGATGAGCTAGCAACTGTGCAAAGCGCAGTAAAAAGCATCCAGGAGCGAATGGATGCCCTTGTTACCAGTCCTCATATCGAGGTCCAGGAAAGAGTAAGTGATTAGACCTTCACTTCTATTCTTGAAATATTGACCCACACAGGCTGCAAATATCCGTCAGCTGTGTAGCTTCGTATCTGCAGATCTCAATAGTCACCGCTCGAGAGCGTCCATTCCTACAACACCGTTATCAAACACTTTCCGTGAAGGAACAAGTCCAATGGAGATCAATTTTCCTAAAAGTCTTTACCTCATCCAACCGCTCTTTTCAGCATATGAGTTGAACCCTGTTGCTTCCCACGCCCAGACTAGTGTTCCTATTCCTGATGGCCTTGACCTTGATGCATGGATAGTACCACCTCCAAGGGAGCCTGTACTTTCCCCCGAAAAGACGACTTCAGAGAAGAAGACAAGTAAAAGGGGAACAGAGAAAGAAAAGGACGTGAACGGCAACAAGTCCAGAATGTCCTCAAGAAAGAAACTAAGAGAAGCAGATCTACTCCAGGACAGAGATATCCTTACACCCATCGATACAGACGTTGACGTTGAAACACTGGAAGAGCGTGAGCGGGTGAGTATAGTCTTTGACATGACTGCTATTCATGTTCAAGGCGATACCATACGCAGAAGAAGGCAGAGAGAAGAGAACAACTGAAAGATGACCCATACTATATTCTTGATGACACATCATCTAAAGTGACTGATGAAGATATAAATAATATTCCTGTGGTTCACTTGGAGGACATGCCATCAATATTACTAGGTTAGTCATTCCTTTGATGTTTTTCTTTACAGTGCCGTCGACTCTAGACACAGATACATCAAGTCGAAGGCCAGTCCTTAGAGCCACTGCGCAGGACTTCTCATCAGCCGATATCTTTGTCGTTGAAAGAGATGGGGAAATGCCCTCAAACGCCACGCCATCAACTGTGATAGCTGCAAATGCAAGTTCTGACCTGGCTATTCTCACTGCTAGTGGAAGCCTACCCAAAGTTGCTCATTTGTCGTCATTTACACCATTCGAAACACCCGATGAACCTCGGACGAGTACACCAGAGCCAATCAAGGTTGTTCGCTCCAAGAAAAAGACCGGTGGCAAAAAGGACAAGAAAAAGCAGTCAGCGACGACGGCTTCTTGAGCCGTCATTTGATGGCTGAGAACGTATTTTTTGGTGTTACGATGTGTATTCGATTGCTAATCAAATTATCATCAATGCGCATTCCATACGAGTACTAGGATACTGACGGGCAAGTAATAATTGATGTACAAAACTGAGGGGCAGGCAGATAGCAATTTCATGAAACCAGAAATTGATGAGATAAAGGGACAGGTATGCTGTTTGATAAAAAAACAAGAGAATTTGTTCGTGTATTATGTGATAGATAGAGCTGGAGATGAGAGCTGGAATTCATGCAAATTCTGACATATGCCCAGAGCAGCAAAAAGTTACGCTTCATCGTCTGATTTAAGTAATATCCTCAACGTGTTCAACAGAGTCAACTATTTCGTTGACGAGCTCCAGGGTGACGCCTGGAATGATGCGCTCGGCTTCAGTAAATGCACGCTGTAAAGCACTGAGAGCAATTCTAGCTTCTTGGGAAGAGACTCGTGGGAATAGCTATCTCATTGTATCAGATATGCTGGAGGGAGAATGACAAGTGCTCACTGAAGCGATGGCAGGAAGAATCACTGAGTCCAGCATCGTCGTATCAGTATCATTGATATCGTCTTCAATATGCATCTCCGCCATTTTCTGTCGCATAGCCCCTGTCTTAGTCGAGTAGGTAGTATTACCATAATCCTCATAGTCATCCACAAGTTCCGTTTGACCGGATTTATGGCTTCTTTGGGGTATAGCATAATCGGTAGCAATGGGCTGTCCACGATTGTCAGGAACATTTCGTGCAGGGGCGTTCTTAAGGGTATCTCGCTCAAAGCACTTGGATGGCGAAGAAGTCGACCCGATACCAAGCCGGACGCTCTCACGGTCTGAAGGGGTTGATGGGAGATCACTCTTTGCAGACGGCGACGTTGAAGACGCATGTCCTCGTCTCAATTGGACAGATTCATCTGAGCCGTCAGAATCTCGGTTATGTGGTAGATCGTCCTTCTCTCGCGCGAGAAGCGGTCCAGAAAGCTTGATCGAGCTTCTTCCTACTGTTCGAGTTCCATGACGAATCGTCCCGAAGTCCCACAGGTCGTCAACTTCACCGCTCCCATTCCTAAGTTGAGATGGAGGAATGAGCAGCAAACCAGAAGTAGAAAAGACTCGCATACATCTCTACAACGTCAGGGCGTGATTCTTCCTCTTCAATTTTCTCGCCCCCCTCTGCCTTCCATCGCTCGTATCGATCTATGAGCTCCGTCAGATAGCTTGTCTTCCTCGCCGTCCGCAAGAATTTATGTTTCAATAAGTCTCTAGCGGTGGGGCGCTGTATGCATCATGTCAACGAAGGTTATAACTATACCAGGAAATAGTAAATACATCCCGAGGATCTCTTTGTAGACAACACGCAATGAATTCACGGAATAACTTGGAGAAGTTGCCGTCTAGAGTTGGGGGCGGATTTTTGGGGATGAGGAATAGTACCTGAATCACAATTTCTGCAGTGAAAAACTCAGAAAAATGCAAAACATCTTACCTTCATGGGGTGGAGTTCTGCATATGGAGGTTCACCCTTCGCCAATTCTATTGCTGTAATTCCTAAGCTCCAGATGTCAGCTTTGTGGTCATAACCACTTTGCTTAATGACTTCAGGTGACATCCAATATGGTGTTCCAACAAACGTGTTCTTTTTCGCCGAAAGTGTACCGGAAAGTTGTCCAGAGACACCAAAATCTGCCAATTTCACCTCGCCACCAGCTGACAGTAATATGTTGGCGGCTATTAGGGAAAATTTTGATAAGAAGAATTCTGATGAGGACACGAAACACACCTTTAATATCTCGATGCAGCTTCCCCTCTGTGTGCAAGTAATCTAGTCCTTTCAACAATTCTTTGACGATGATGGCGATATACTCTTCCCGAAAGACTCCAGGCTTCATCTAAAGATAGCAAAGTATCAAGACTATGTAGCGAGTCTGCCACAAAGAACCTTACCAGATCAGAACATGAACCACCAGAGCAGTATCTTGAAGAAGATATGAGCTCCAGTAATGCATGGCTATAAAAAAAGGCTCACTCCATGACAATCCATAGATGAGATCCCTTCAAGAAGGAGCCATGGTATCTGCAATAAATCGATTAGTTGTGCGAGTCAAATAATCAGGACATCGAACTTGGTAACATGAGGTGAGTCTAGCTGCGATAGGATTTGTATCTCCTGCTGGATGTCCTCAATCTCATCTTCGGCGCTCTCAAGGTCGATGATTTTGATCGCCACCGTTTTCTGCGTTCGTTTGTCAAAACTATTTTCAAGGTTGAGTTTGGTTGATGAGGAATCCGATGACAAGAATACCCCTTGTAGACCTCTCCAAAGGACCCCTTTCCTGAGCAAAGGATGCTGAGTTAGCCCGAGAAGAGTCCGATGAAAGGTGGCAGTTGTTGCACCAATTCTGTCCTGTCTAACATAGAAATCCTCTGGATCTTGGCTCCGAGTATCCTGTCACCGTCGATGTGATCATAAGCTGAATTTCTAGTGCATAAAAAGAGATGTGTACCATTGTTCCTTGAGGATATCCTCGTTGTGGCAGAATGAAGTGATTGAGGCTATGATATGTTTCCTCAGAATGTCTTTGACCCACAGCAGGTGTGTATCGGATGATAGAGACAAGCAGGGAGAGGAAGAGGGAAGGGTGGATGACTCAATTCATGAGCTCAACCAGAGTAGTCACAGTTGCCATTTATAGTAGACACGGCTGACCATTGTTAAAGCCTGAACTGAACATTCACGTTGATCTGCCATTACACATTGGGTATTCACATATCATATCATATGCTGCCATCTTACGCAACGAGGGCTCTCCTGCAGCCGGTGGGGGCGGGGTTGGAAATAATCAGACCCCTTTAATCGCTCTGTACCTAAATTTCTCGGTTTGCATTCAATCATCCCAATGTAGTGACTTGTCTACCGTTTCTTCTCATTCCGGTTAACCTGTACAAAGTGGATCAAATCAGTACGCCGGAATGATACTGCCGGGAAGAATATTGAGGCCAAAACATAATCAAAGATGGATCTAGTTGGATTGCACTGGTGCCAATGGGCAGAACCGGCGTCATGATGAACTGTGGATAATGCAGCGATTGATGTACACTACCAATACATGTGTTGGAGTATCGAGCTGACGTCATAGCTTCGAGAACTTTCTAGAGAAATTTTAGTCACTATATAAGCTTAGTAGTCTATTGTACATACTTACTGGTTTGCAACGGAATCATTCTTTTCATTCCAAGGCAAACCATCCTCTGTTTTTTCAACATGTTCATGTTAATAGCTGACAATGACAGAATATAATATTTCATGAATATTTGATATGAATCTACTCTTCGTTTTCAGGTATCCATAACATGGCTTTATTAAAACAATCGCACGACGGTAAGAACGTTTGGCTACCAGTGAGTATGAGAGGAGCGAATGGATCCTATTTACAATTAGCATTTACTGCTTATATGAAATTCCAACAGGCTTTCTCGCTCGTCACTCACCGCCCCAACATTTTGGTTTTTATAATGTGTTAATTAGTCTTGTCTCCCACATTTTTTGCACTTGTAAATCCGTGTTTAGACTGATTGTCCGCGCTCAAATAGAAAGCACTGACACACGTCATCGTGCCACAGCTCTGCTGACTTGACTTCTTGCTTTCTGTACTTCAGGAAAGTAGAATCCCAGCGGTTCAGTACTTTAGAATGAAGGACCATCTACCGCTTCTGTCAATAGATATCTGAGCACTCAGCTTGGTGAGGGTTCATTCCATCGTTTGAGTCATCTCGTTTTTCTCTGTTCATTCCGAGAAATACCTTCACCGAGGCTTGGTATTCCCTCCTTATCACGCATATCAACATGATTCTAATTCTTTGAAACCTCATCGATATTGAAGTCCTCCAGAACTAACTCTTTGTAGGGGATTCTGAGAGCATCTAGGTGCAGTGTGTATTCGAAATTTCAGTCTGAGCAAATCTGGAATAGATATAATTCTTTCAGCAGCCGTGACAATCATTCAGGCATATACACGTCTTTCTCAAACCGCCCCGAGACAATGCTTTGCAGGCTGTGCAATGTCTGCTCTTCAAACATATTACGACAATAGCACTGATGATAAATTTAATCCATCCATCTATAGATCTGGGGCCCATTTAGCATTTATGCCCGGCATCTCGGCCTTGATCAGATTTCCCGATTGTGATCAAGTCACATAAAAATGAACATTCATGTTCGAGCTACGTTCGAGCTACTCAGAGACTCTTCAGACCACGACAGTTAAAGAAAACATGTAGGACTTATCTGACTCCGCACCTCATTTAATACAATTTGGCAACAACAACCTTGGTATCGGACTCTAGTTTCTAATATTGGCACGTTGATCGGCGTGATCGAAGGTGATCGACGATGATCACCGCTACTGAAGCCTGGAAAACAATTGCTCATTTCCCTCACAATGTCGAGATCTAAATGACAAACAAGTAAGCGGTAGAAGTGATCATAGTCAAGGCAGTATTCAGGACAGGACTTCACTCAATCTTCACTCAATGTGGATTTCATTTGTGTCTTCTAGATCTAATCCTACTTGTGAGTGCAACCACCATATCTGGATATTAAGTCGTTGACGGAATGTTCTCAAAAATGTTCTCAGAGTGGTCATGAGGTCGGAATTATCAAAGTGATGGGCCGAGTAGCCAAAAACTCAGTAATCGAGACGATAATATTCGGAAATAATTAGATATAGATGGAAAAAGATATCAGTTGTTTTACTTGAAGCATGAGAAGAAGCACGTGCGGAGCTACGCTGAAGCAATCCCGCGCCCATTATCTTATAGGATGATAAGTTTGGTTTTCCGATGTTCCTGGAAATTAGATTTAATCATTCAAACAAGAAATTGAGTGATCATAAACAAACGGGTATGTGTGAAGTCTCATAATCCACATGCACAAATGCACGTTCAACATTTGGAAGGACTTCAATCTTGTCTTGTAGTTGCTGACTAATGTCATGAGCTTTCCACAAAGGTGTGTTTGCGTTCATAACAATGTCAATTTCCACGAAGTACTCCTGATATCTCCTCTTAGCCTCAGAATCTTAAGTACGAAAAAAAAGTTCAAGCATACCGGGCCGCTGTGGTAAGCGCGAACCGTATCAATTTTGATGATTTCATCGTTGAATGTTGCAGCCTTGTAGATCAATAGTTGGAGAAACTCGTGTGGCGCAGCTTTCCCAGCCAGAAGCTCGAAGTGGCGGTAGATAGTCTTGCCCCATGCAATTATGATGCCAGAAGCAATCTGCCTCGGAGTCAGGAGTGTGAACTTGGAGGAGCATAAATGCATACAATAATACCGCCCATGGGGTCAAGATCTGATTGCTGCGACTAAGCCCAGAAAAAATAAAAAAGCCAAAAGTTGAGATACGAACACCAGCGAAGCTTGCTGCCACCACAGGACATAAGGACACCTACGTTGTTTAATTAAGCGCAGCACAATGAACTGCAAGAAATAACGCACCAAAAAAGTTGACCCACAAATCATTCCGGTGATCCTCCCAGAGGACTTGGACTTGACTTGACTGTTTACGGATGGAGAAACAATAACCAAAAAGGATAAACTTGACAACTAGGGTAGACATCAGTGTTTATGTAATGGTATTAACCAAGACACTTGCCCAAAGCGACAGCCACAGCAATGATGGATGGCAAATGAAACGGCACAAGTCCATTCCCTTTCTTGTCAATTATAACTCTCAAGGATTCGATGATAATAATGAGGTTGACAGATGACATACTGTTACCATGAAGATCTAGGTGGAAAACACAAAAAATATAATACTCACAGAGAACCTTACGTAAGTAGGCAATTAATCGTGATGGTGGCCGATATAATACTGTTGGGACACATACCATATACAATATTGCCAATCGTCTCCAGACGTGACCCACCAACTGGCCATTTGTTCTCATCAAGCTTTTGAGCTTTCTTGTGCAACCAGAAGAGCACAAGGTTGCTGCCAATGTCAAAGACAGAATCGATTCCTGTGGCCAAGAGAGACAAAGAGATGGAAGAGACGGCGGCGTACACTGAGCAGAAGTAGACGTCAAAACTTATACCAAGGATCGATTATCTGAGGGCTTACTCTGAAGAATGCATAGTGCAAAATTAGCGATTAAACTACTGTACACTGCAATTTTCACCTGGGAAAAAGGAAACGCGGTTAAGACCCTAAGGCAAAAAGACGAACAACCTACAGGCAGGCGTGCTGCTGCTTCTTCCGAGTGGGCGTCCTCAGTATGTTCCTCCATTGGTTTAAGGAGGGAGGTAATTAGCTGGAGAAGAATAAGAAATGGGCACCGAGAAAGGGTAACTAAGACTAACATCATTCTGTCTGAGCTGGTACTTTGCAACACGTTTACCCTTACCCCTACGACGCAAGAGAGTGAGCGCGTCATCGTCGAAAAGGCCGTCTCGAAACTGATAAGGGTCGGAGGTTGGAATACCAGACGCAAATACTCTTTCGATATCGGGCTGTAAATCCAGAGGCTCATTGGAACCCGCTGTGTCGAACGCCTGACGGAAACATGAATTATAGAAATATAAGGGAAAGCAAATAGATACCCTGTTTGTTGTTGGAGTTGGTTCGCCGCCGTTATCCATTGCGTGAGAAGAACCGAAACAATGGTCCGAAGGTTACCGTTGAATTGGTTCTTGCCCAACAATGTAAGGTTCAAGCTCCGATTTGTTCCAGATCTTCCCTGCACGGACCTCGCACATGGTACATGGCTGACGCAACTGCGCTTACAGACCTTATCCCTCTCTTCGTCATCCTGGTACTTCTACTGTGTCGTCGTCTTCCCCTGATTCTCTAAAATATGACTCATTTTCCCTAGATTTGTCGCCCTATTCTGGTGTCTTGTCTCGTCTTGTCTCGGGACCTCTTTTCGCCAGGCACTCAGCAATACCACTCATCGAAATATCCATGCGCAATCTCGACGTTATATAAGGGCCGGAAATGAATTGTGGGAAATGGAACATCAACGCTTTGTTGACTAGCAATCTCCTGTTAGTAGTCCACATCAAAATGTCTAAGGCATCGTCTCTTCTCGTTGCAGACCGACTTTGAACCCCTAAAGAGACTCTCATGAGGCTATAAAACATGCACAACTGGTCGTGGTCTGTCAAACGCTCCATATCTCCATTGTGTTCTGCATCATGAAGATTCCAGCCAGTTCTTCTCTCTTGATCGCTACTCTTGCGGTTTCATCATCTTCCTCTGCCCTTGCTGCCCCCAGTGGCGAAGGTCACCAGGAAAGTTCAGTCAAGTCGTCTTCATCGCGGACTGCCCTTGTGTCGTCGGCTAGTTCCGATATGAGCGAACGTGATCCCATCGTAGAAAGAGGTATAGAATCAATCGTCTATCCTGCTCTGCCTATCCTAAATTATATCCAGGTCTTCTTGACATTCCTTGTTCTCTTGTTCAGACGATCACGTCTATAGTGCCATTACCCGTAATAGGTGATTTGTTATGCTCTAAAGGTGCCAAGGCGGGAGACGGAGGTTCTGTGGATGAGGACAAAGTCCAGGCAGAGCTTTCGCAACTTTCTAATGCTCTGACTCGGGTGCCCATTCCTCTCCCTACCTCTGCTCTATCTCCTGTGTTGGGAGCTTTGAATGACGCGCCAGGGGTCTTAAATAACGCGCCAGGAGCCTTGAACAACGTGTCGTCAGCAGTCTCAGGTATGGTTCCGGGAAATCCTTCCAACAGCAGCCGTATCGATGAGGCCAGTCCTCCAACAAATGGCAGTGCTATCACATCATCGGATATATATGGATCGTCCTCTATGGCTTCCATGTCTTCTACGAGCCTTTGGCGTGCTCAACCTACCCCAGCCAATTCCCCTTCACTCCCTATTGATTCTTCCCCATCTCAATCTACCTCATCCGACCCCGTTCCCGCTTCGACAACTGGAAGCACCAACACGACTGCCGCTGTTTGATTGTATATCAGTAGTCCCATGTATTCCGCAGTTTTAAATATCCCACGATCAATGAACATGTGCTGTCGCTATGCTGTCGTCAGGTGTGCTCGCCTCCTCCGTTCTTTGTTCGGCGACCTTGTGTAGTTGAGTATGTGGCATCCTAAGCCGTTCACCAGCCTTGCCTCTGATGTTCATGGGACACAACGTCATGACGACGTGGATCCTCATCCCGCAAGAGGTAACGAAACACAGCGTGTCCCATTTATCTCTGCAGAGCCGGCTGGAACATCTTCATATCATCTCTTTGGCAGGACCAAAAACATCTTGATTAAAGCGCAGCGAATTATCTCTGAAGCACGTTTTGTGGATACCCCTCTTCTACTTGGAACATTACTTGCGTGTGCGCTATTCGGTCTAATTGTATTATCTTATAAACACCCTGGACAGTTACAAGAATTCATCAGCAAAAAAGGATCTAGACCATCACCTGTTACCGATAAGGCCGTGAAGACCATATCGTCGCCGCCCACTATGCCATTACATCCGTCAGAATATGTTTCTCGATGTAAGAAGCTCAATAGTGGCTTCATGTCTCATGGTGATTATTGGGACGAGTCAACGATGGACATGGGGATGGACTCAATTCATGAAGCGGCGGAGGAAACTTCAGAGAAAAACTACAAGCTGCCTGAGGGTATAATGTGCTCAAAATCCATTACCTATCTTTTGGATGGAGAAGTCGGGCTTTTAGCTGACTTGGCATTGATTTCTCAGGCCTCAGCATTGGCTCGTGAGGTCCGTATCTGATCTAGATGTGCAATGTCTGAATCTGAATCTAGCAAAGCGTAATAGAACGTTTTTTATAGACGACACATTCTGGAATCGTGGAAAGTGCGTGACTTCCCATAAACCTAGAATATCATTTAATATGACACAGATGGACGGACTACTTCCAAGATAACACACAACATGGCCCTGAGCCTGGCTGTCGCGCACCTTATCCAAAGGGTGTGACACCTTCACTGTCTTTCTCTGAAAATCATGTCTGACATGGCATTCAGATTTAGTCGCTTGCCCTCGAACCGCAAGGTAATTGTCCACTCTCTTGTGCTAATCGGAGTCTGACGTATCTGCTTAGCTATTGGGTAAATAACCAATTTTCCAAGAGATAATCAAGTTTTCATTGATTCACGTTGATCAAGGTGATAACCGCCCATACAGCAAAATACCATCTTGGGCACGCATTCTCCGAGCACTATGAGGATCCGTGAGTTCTGGTCATCCCCTTATTCGATCAAAACACTTCTACTTTGATAAGATATGCCCATGACCTCAGACGCCTTCGACCCATATTTGACGCCGCCCGAGAATCTTTTGTTTCCACGATACGGCTTAATGCGAAATTAGATGCTCTTATTGAATCTGCTCGCCATGAGCTCAAGACGTCCGCTCCTTCTATTACACCAGAATCATATGTGTCGGTACATGTTCGGCGCGGGGACAGGAAACATCGATTTTCGACCACCCCCTATACTCCAGTATTGGAATACATCTCTTACATCTCGGATACACAGATACGGCTACTGGAATATCCCAATAGCTCTCCTGTCTTCTTTGCTTCTGACTCCCCCATCGCTGAGCGTGAATTCGCAGCTGCATATCCGGGCTCCTACTTTTCCCTCCGACAAAGCCAAGATCCTGCTCTGCGACAACTCGCGAGTTCTCGAGAGTATGATCAAAAAGAGTTTAATAATCTCAGCTTGGAAGAGAGGTCTAGATTAACTAAAGGAATGATCGTTGACTTTGCGTTATTGAGTGGAATGTGGGCCTGGGCAGGCGATCCAGTTCCAAGAGCTGGAATTTGCACAATCAGGTAGGATAACTTTGATTTACTGAGACCTCGAACTCAGATTCATTCAAGTTCTAATGTATGCAAGATGATGGCTGTTGGATTAGGTTGGGACCGGGCATTTGGAAAGGTGGATGAGATGGGTCAACCTGACGAGGATCTCAAAGGTTGGGTAGAAGTCGAGGAAAAGGGAAAGATTGTTCCAATATGGACTGCCTTTGAATTATTTTGAAATACATAAAGCCCACCATACATAAATAAATCTATGCAGCGATAATTCATATCTGAAATCAAAACGGTCCAAGTGGGGACTAGTATCTAAGTAGATGTCAATTTTATGCCTTTGGATCATTTATGTTGCTGGTGAACTTACCAGCCATACTCCTTTTGTGCAAGTTTTGCCTTAAGTGTGCTTGGTATGCTTTCAGAGAATATTTAGTCCCGAGGTCATTTTACATTGTTTACGAGGCACAACTATGCTCGCAGGCACCAGCAAATCAATTGAATAGCAAAGTAGACAACTCTAGATATTGACTATGACCTTAGAGCCTTCACCGACGGGGCATACCCCTTCCACGGCCTCTCATGACCTTCTGTGCCGTGCGGGGAGGAACATTTGGACCAGGATTTGGCTGCCAAGAAGAGTAAACCATTCGATAGTAACCGGAAATTATGACCAACTCACCGTTTCACTCTGGGGATTTCGCACTGTTTCATCCACACTGAGTATCAGACACGCAGCCTCAGTTGCACTGCTGATAGCGTTTGATTTGACAAGGCTTGGTTCCCATACGAAAGCTACGTAATTGTCCTGGATACCTGAGACACCGTCAACGTCAACCCCATACCATTTTTCACCATTTGCGTGCTTCATCCGTAGTTTGTTAAGGATATCCGTAGAATCGAGACCAGCATTATCGCAAATTTGGCGAGGGATAATCTCAAGGGCTTTCGCAAATGCAACCATAATAAGCTGGAGTTTCCCAGGAATCGAAAGTGCATAATTTCGGATAAGGGCGGAGAGTTCCATCTAAAGACCCTTGTTAGCTAGGACTAGAAAGCCTTTTGATTCCGAACCTCAATGGCACCTCCGCCAGCAACAATTTCTCCAGTCCGTACGGCACGTTTGACAACCATAAGCGCATCATGTAAGCTACGTTCCACCTCTTCCATGAATTGTTCGGCCCCGCCGCGAAGCACAAGTGTACACGTCTTTGCCTTGGGACACTCCTCAAATATATTATACCGCTCTCCACCGATTTGCCTCTCCTCAAATACACCACATGTGCCAAGGTGTTCGCGTTTTATATCAGAGCATGTAGATTGAATAGACCCACCAACAGCCTGAACTACCCTTCGCAAATCAGCAGCAGCAACACGTCCAGCACAAAAAATGTCCCGGTCAGCAAACCACTGTGTAGCAAGATCACCGATGGGGAGTTTGCTGAGGACCACCTTTGCACCTGTTTTTTCGATCGCATCGAGTTTTCGGTATATTATTTCCCATTCAGCGTCTACTATGGCCTGATAATCAGCAACTGCATCAACGCGGACTTCTGCATTGTCCTTTTCTGCTTTCAGCTCAAGCTCAACGTTGAGACACAAAATGAGAGGATCGTGGAAGAGTTTCGGTTGCTGTTCTGCACCTGCATAGGTAAAGGTTTTTTTGAAAGCGACACCTCTGATTAAGAGTGAGTCTTGCATCCCACCACCAGCAATCTTTTTGACTCCAATCAAAGAATCATCAAGGTCGTCTTGGTCAAGGGAATCAATTGCATCAACAACCATTTGGGAAAAGAAAGGTTTTTCAGAGTGAATGAGTTTTGAAGACATTGAGGTCGAGGCACACTTGAGCAGCAGAGCACGGAAGCGCCTGTGAATTTGATCAAACATCCAAAAAGTGGTTCATGTATAAGCGTACATACTCTGGATCTGATCGATCCACCGATATTTGCAATTCCTTGATGTGGTTCAGGGCCTATTACGCGCTCGTGAATATGCATCACTCGACAGAAAGCATCAATATACCAGTCGTGATGCTTTTTGAAAACCTTTCATGATAATGTGAGGGCTGACCCCCTCTTCGACGTATCCGCGAATCTCTTTCAGAAGCTGTCCAGCCAAAAGAACGACGCTTGTCGTCCCGTCCCCAACTTCAGCATCTTGAGCTCTGGCAATATCTACCAGCGTTTTAGCTGCAGGATGAACGATATCGAGTAGCTTGAGAATAGTGGCTCCATCGTTGGTAATCTGAGCTTCGCCATGCTCATTAACAATCAATTTGTCCATCCCCCTTGGTCCTAGAGTACTTGAAAGTGTCTCCGCAATCGCAAGGCAAGCCGATATATTTGACAAGAGCTGAGGATTTCCTTGAGAAGTATCCGTTCCCTCCCGTAAGAGGACAACAGTTGGTTGCTATAAAATCTTAAAATGCATGTACCTTTATAACAGTCACATAAGCCTACCATTGGTAAGGAGCGTTGCATCTTCGATTGAGCGAAGATGAAGACCCCCAAAATCTATTTATCCACAGTATTTGTCTTTATTTATGAGTGTGACGCGCTCGACGCGTCCCGACTGTTATATTTCTGCGTCTCTCGTTCCTATCATATGTCTAGCAAATTATTTCTTGCTTCCTCTGATGATGAAGACTTACCTACCCAGACTGGTGAAGAAATTTTGCATGAATCGAAGCCAGTTTTTCCGTTGGACGAGTTCCAGACGCCTGTGAAATCTCCTGCTTCCTCTGCCCTCTTCTTTGCGGCAAGTGAAGAAGGAGACCTCGAAGATACATATGTAAATATGCCCCTCCAAGCCACTCACAAGTCTATTGCTACTGACAGGGATGACGCTGAGGTTCCGAACACTTCCCGCAAGTCAGCTAGGGAGCATTTTCAAGAGCCTCCAGAGAAGAAGCGAAAACTGTCTCCTACCCTTGAAATGCATCCTCAGACCTCTCTGTTTTGTCCAACATATTTAGGAGACGTACTTATCGAGAATGCCTGGAGCACTGCTTCTGGAAAGGGTTATGTCAAGTCTGGCGATTCTGTGATTATACAAAAAGATGAGCCGGCTACGCCTTCTAGCTCTCGCTCTCGCTCTCAAAGGCCAATCAAAAAAATCGGCGACAAGCAACAAGTTACAATAACCAGCATGATAAAGCTCCAAAAAACCAAGAAGAAGGCTGACACTGTTGTACGTATCTTGAATCAGAGGGGCTTCGGTATATCTTTCATTTTCTGAGCTTGGAATGCGACCTCACTCGGTGCAGAGTTTGCCCGTTTGCCAACTGAGGTGGCCAGCTGGATCTCGAAGCTTCTAGATTTCGGTAAGTCCTTTTGTATCTTCGGTCTTCATTATTTCTTGAGTGTTTAGGTCTGATTAAGATCCGGGGTACAATGACTGACTGCCCTGAAAAACTTTCGACCGGTATGAGTCTGATGATAACGCTACACATATATCTTCTCTCCAAAGCCTTTGAACCTCTACGCATCTCGGCTCTTCAAGAAGACAGTAGCTATTCTTTCAATGACAATGAAACCCAGGAAGAGAGGTTTGCCAGGACTGTTACTATTCGAGCGACATGTGTCTGACTATCTTAACTGGTGTCAGTTATTTGAGAGAGAGGAAAGCTTCCATAGCAAAACTCTTCGATGCTGTAGGATTGCAGCCTCGAGCTGGTGCAAGTTTCAAAACAAAGAGATTCAACCGGAAGTACGAAGATGCTATTGACAGTCTTGCCAAATGTAAGAATGGGAAGACCAAGAAGGAGTTAGTAGGCGATGGGGAAGAGATTGAAGTTGACGCGTCTGAGGAGCTTTCTGGAAATGATTTGAACCTCATTTATCAGAAGTGTGGTCGTCCTGACGTATTGGTTTTGACCGCTCATATTCTTGCAGAGCTCAACATAATGATAACGCAATACCCATGATGGGACCTAGCAAAAGCTTCAATCTGACTCTTCGTGGCTATCAGAAGCAAGCGCTTTGGTATGTGATGTCTTATATGGTCAGATGTAACTGACACGGGCTTAGTTGGATGTTTTCGATGGAGCATGTCAGAGATGATGCTCGTAAAACCTCGTCGGTGCATCCATTGTGGAGCCAGTAGGTTCTTCCTCCTGTACTTTACGACTATCGGTTCATGTTTTATATAGGTATATCTTTCCTCCGGAACCGAATTTTAATTCTGGAAATATTGACCTCACGGCTGATGAACAGTCATTCTACTTTAATCCATACTCAGGGGAGTTCAGCCTAGAAGTTCCCAGAATTGAACGAAAGTGTCGAGGGGGAATACTAGCGTGAGTGGTTGGTAAAATTTGACAAAAGAATCCGCGCTGAAAATATTTCAAGTGATGGTAGGCATTAATGTAATACAGATCAACCGTTATTAGCTCAGGATACAATTTTGTTTCACAGAGAGTAAGTAGTGGCTCATTTCAGGCACTGAACCGCATTCAGGAGGACTTCATAGTGGGTATGGGCAAGACCATAATGCTATCGGCATTGATACAAAGCAGTTGGCTTGGAAAGGACGAAATAAATTGGGAAGAAATACCGCAGACCAAAGCGCTGCAGCAGCGGATCGACAGAGCTTTCAAGCCGACTAAACGACAACCTGAGCGTTTTCCTCCATCTGCCACTTTGATTATAGCTCCAACCTCGCTCTTGGATCAGTGGGCAGAAGAAATTGGGCGATCAAGTAAACCTGGGACCATACAGGTGATTGTCTGGCATGGCTCAAATCGCCTTAACCTCGATGTTGTGGCTGAGGATGTAGATGAAGACGAAATTATTCCTAAGGTTGTCATCACATCCTATGGCATCTTAGCTTCAGAACATGCCAAATCCTTCAAATCTTCTGTTTTTGAAAGTGAGATTCTGCACATAATCGTTCTGGCTTGTAGTTGCTCATGATGGGGCTAGTTTATTGGCTACGCGTTGTTTTGGATGAAGCTCATGCATGCAAATCTAGGACTAGTAAAACTGCGAAGGCCGTCTATGACCTACGTGCCAGGTGGCGGTGGGCGGTTACGGGGACACCCATCGTCAACAAGTTGGAAGATCTTTTTTCGCTTCTGTGAGTTCCTTTTTTGTGAATTCACTTTACGCTTCTGATCCTCCTCCTAGTAAATTTTTGGACTATAAACCTTGGTCAGAGTATGCTTATTTCCGCTCGTGAGTTATGACTTATCTTCTTATACGACCAATCTAAATCTGATTAGATTCATTACTTTGCCCTTTCTCGCTCGGGATCCAAAAGCGATCGAGATCGTACAAGTAATTCTTGAGAATACCCTTTTGCGGAGAGAAAAGAACATGCTTGATGTTGACGGCAAAAGAATTGTTGAGCTGCCACTCAAAGAAGTTTGTTATAGATTTCTATTCTCTTTCTCCTTTTGATACTGTCTTTGAAGGTCAACATTGAGACCCTCGAGTTCTCGTCGCTTGAACGAAAAATCTATGAGTCGATATGGCAAAAGGTCAAGCGAAACTTCGACCAACTGGAAGCCAGGGGTCTGATCGGTAAAAATTACACTCACATTTTGGCCATGCTCATGAGGTCATCTAATCTCCGGTACTTGTTGGAAACTGGGTTGATGCTACATACAGGTTGCGTCGTGCCGTACTACACCCGAAATTGGTCCTAGAAAACGAGGAAACAAAATATTCAGGTCCCTCAGAAAGCAGAAACTCGAATAGTAGTGATCTTGTCAAGGAGTTCAGCTCGGAAGCAGATCACAATCCCGATGTCGCTTTTGCAGAGGCTATACTTGCAAATCTGGGAGAAGAAGATGCATTGGAGTGTCCTATTTGCTTTGACGTTATGCAGATTCCAACTATCATGCCTAAATGTGTTCACCAATGGTGTGTTCATCCTAGTAACCCGCGGAAAATTGGGACCCTTACGCCAAATCAGTTGTAAAGATTGCATTCTTACACACATTGCTACTTGTGAAGAGAAGCATCAAGAGCCAAACTGTTTTGCGTGCGGTCGAGGTCCTATCAAGGCTAATGAACTACTTGAGGTTATTCGGAAGGAACCAACCAACTCTCAGCCATCTACCAGAATCTTGCTTAGACGTAATGACTTCCAGTCCTCGACCAAACTTGAAGCCCTCCTCCGACATTTACGTGTGTATCAAGTTTGGACACCCCTTTTTGTGGAACTAATTGCATCGACCAGGGAGATTAAAAGAGGAGGACCCAGTTTTCCGTGCTGTCGTTTTCTCTCAATTCACAGGTTTCATGGATCTCATACAGACAGTTCTCCGGCGAGAAGATTATGATCACTACCGTTTTGATGGTACTATGGACGTGAAGAAAAAGGGTTTTACGATTTCAGCGTTCAAAGCGCCATCGAACGAGCCCAAGATTCTGATCATCAGCTTGAAGGCAGGAGGAGTTGGCCTCAATGTGAAGTCGAACCTACTTAGCACTTATGATTTTCTGATAACAGCTCTAACAGCTGACAACTGCAAACCATGTATTCATGGTGTGGCTCTTCTGTTTCTGAAAACTCTCCTAATAATGATCTGAATTCCCAGATGGATTGTTGGTGGAATGCAGCAACAGAAAATCAAGGTTCTCAAAACTGTGGCTCTACTGTTCTGTGACTCAGTTTTCTTGACAGCGATCGATCGCGTACATAGGATCGGTCAAGAGAAGACTGTCTATGTGACACGCTTCATCGTAGGTGTAATCATTCAGTCCCTAGGATGATTTTCCCATGATGCACAGGTTGCAAATACTATAGAAGAAAGAATTTTGCAGATACAGAAACGGAAGGCAGCTATTGTTCGGGAAGCTTTTCGGGGGAGTGGAAAGGATGGTCATACTGATCTCGAAAGCATCCAAGATTTGCAGATCATGTTTGGAGAGGATGATTGATTATCTTGATATTTTCCAATTTTCCAGATTTCCTGTATGTTGAAACGATCGGGGTAGAGTTACAAACGGATACTGAATACAAATGACTATACACTACTCTTGAACATTAAGTCAAACAATCAGAATATACATGTGCATTGTGCAGGCTCGCATGAGATCCAAATTCCAACATTGTAGTGAATTGTAAGTAATCTATTGTAAAATATTGGAAATTATGTAACACTACATCATTTAGGACATTCATGCGCCGCTGGTGCAAATCTCTCAGGATCATAGTTGTAACGCATATTAGCAGGAGAACCTCTCTCCGACGTCCGCTTTATCCTGTTTCTCTGTCTCGTAAAGATTCCAGTACACCCTCGCGACAGGTGCCGGCTATGTCTACGCAATATTTCTACGCTGTTCGCCAAGGCAAGATGCCTGGTGTCTATCGCACATGGTGAGGTCATAAATGGTTTGAGGCAAATTTTCACTGAATACATTATAGGACAGAGTGTAAACTACAAGTCAATGGCTTTTCAAAACCTGAGTTCAAGAGATTTTACACTGCCGCAGAGGCCGAGGCTTACATGAGAAGTGATCAAACCAATACATCAGTCAACCCACCAGTGCCCTCGCCTGGGACTAGTTTAGCCGGCCGAAAACGTAGCATCTCTAATGTCTTGGATGAACGTCAATATCAGGTGGTCTATAGTGATGGAGCATGCAAAGGGAATGGAAAGATTGGGTCTACTGCCGGAGTTGGCGTGTTCTGGGGACCGGATGATCCACGGTCAGTGCGATATACCACTTTTAACTATGGGTTCACGTAAGATAGGAACCTCGCCGAGCGATGTCCTGGTGATCAAACAAATAATCGTGCTGAATTGATTGTAGGTTTTTATTTCGCATTCCCCCATCTACTGACTCTCTTTCTGTGCGTGTGTGTCCAGGCCATCATCCGTGTTCTTGAGACCGTACCGATAACGAAGGACAAGCTACTCATAAAGACAGACTCCCAATATTCCATCAATTGTGAGTGAGTACCTCAATGACTGGATTGCACTTAGTTGAAGGATAGGTTTGAAAAAATGGTTACCAACATGGCAGGACAATGACTTCAAAACGTCCGATGGGCAACCCGTTAAGAACGCTAGTGTTATTAGCTACCTGTCCTCTCTCTTGGCAGAGCGGGGAAAAAGGGGCCAACAAATTCTTTTACAATATGTCAAAAGCCATAGTGGGGATCCTGGCAATGACGGGGCAGATGCACAAGCCAACATTGGTGCTACCCTTCCTCCTCGCTCCGAATTGGACTGGAGCGCTATGCAATCCAGAGTGAACAATTTAATTGAATCACTCATTCCGAAGCAAACGTCGGAAGTTTCAGTGTCCTCAACGGTTGAAACTCAACTTGAATTGTCAGAGACGTCTGAACGTCCGAGAAAAATGCTGAAAAACCATGCCATTGTCACTCAAGCTTCTCCAATCGCTTCCCATATACCCACTCATATCTCAGTACCTAAGGCGCAGGTCACTCCAACCTTGCCTAGTCGCTCGCCTCTTCGATCTATTAAGATCTCGGACTCTAGTTTGGATAGACTCACTGTTTACTCGAGACCTCCTCATCCAGAAAGTTCAACACTTGAGTCGTCTAAGGCTCCTGTAATCCAATCTCCATCGTCTCCATTGTTAGAATCTTCCTTCTTGACTCAGTCTCCAGGTACTCCTGTTACGAGGTCTAGTGAAACCTCCGATGTCACAAGAACACCGACTCCCACGACAACACACTCGCAGAACAGCCCTACAAAAATGAACGAGGTTTTCAGATTACCACCTCTGCCCAAATCACCGCTTAAAGTATCTGAAGTCGCGCCCCCACTTATTCCGGTATCGACGAGTGATATTGACCTCGACGTAAGTTTCGATGTCAAGAAATTCTTGAGCCGTTACTCAAAGGTAGACTAACTAGATGTATAAAGATTGCTTACTTGAAGGCGACGATTGGGAGCGAGAGATTGAACAGATGCAGTCACTTACGGGATAGTATTCTACTAGAGTCGTGGATCTTGTGACATAATTGACTGATGCGAACACGGATGGGGCCGAGGGACGCTTGTAGATTATGTAGATACCGATTTCAATTACTTTGTGTGTATTTCCACGTTGGATCCCCTTGACTCTCCCAAGCTCTGCCAACCATGGAGACAGAACTCATTCGTGTGTGGCAGCTGGTCTCAGAACTCAGTGAACAGTTAGCACGTAACCAAGAGTTAGCGACTTCATTAAAAAACCAGGCTTTGGTTCTCAAGGTGAGTGCAGGCTCTTGGTTGGTCAAAAAACTTTGGAGAACACATGTAACAGGGACGTACAGAACAGGCATGCTCCAGCTTTCTGCTGCGCAGATTCAACGTTGACATATCTCAAGGTATCTCTCTCTCTCTCTC